>Ga0224555_1004459_pt1 | contig 12814 bp, 11 predicted proteins | sample 714S23034metaG_FD_180687 | JGI IMG/M metagenome (GOLD analysis project Ga0224555, IMG submission 180687) | Peat soil microbial communities from Stordalen Mire, Sweden - 717 S2 30-34 | ecosystem: Environmental > Terrestrial > Soil > Wetlands > Peat | place: Sweden: Norrbotten County, Stordalen...
TCGCCGGTTCACCCGAAAGCGTTACCCTCAAGAAATTCCTCGCCTCCAAAATCAGTCTCGCCCGCTGCGGCTACGCCGACATTCTTGGACTGGAAAAGGCTGCCTGAACGTTCCACTGTCCAGTTCAAACACGAACGCGGAATGGGGTTACTTCGTACCGGCGGATTATAAGCTCGCGAAAGCGGAGTTGCGAGATACGAGCGGAGTGCTGCTTATCCCCATCAAAGGGAAAGAACTCGACGGTGAGCTGCCCGAGATGATACTCTACAAAGATTTCCCCCGCCTGCCGGCAAAACATGCGCATCAGCCCCCTGGCCAATTGTTCGGTTCGCTTTTGCTGCGTCCAAATGAACCCACCCTGTTCTGGGAACACTTTATGCACGATATCTATCACATCGAGAAGGACGGGGAATATACGTTAACAATCTGTGTCTCTCTTTACCACATGACAGATGACCAAAAGGCATTTACGCGCATGGATTTGCCGAGCGTGAGCATTCCGATGCACCTCGGCGCCTCTGATAACATGATCGTCATCAAGCCCTACACTCCCCCTCAGAAATAGCGACGTGAAGACCATTGCGGACGAGAAGATATTGGGGCCGTACTTGAGGTCAAACGCGCCATTGGGGTCGTAGTTAAACATTTAACATTTCGGTTGACGCGGGCTCTGGGCGGGGCGAGTGGCAGTCAATGCTATTTGCACTTTCACGGTTTGACGCGCATTCACCGGGCGGATCGTGGGGATTTTCGCAAGCGGTAAAGGAGGGTCGCCCTGTTGGTTGCCAACGGGCCGTGATACGATGAGGGGAGAATTCTCTGAATTGCCCCCTACGGCGAGCGGACGGTGTAGAAGAGTTGCGGAGCGTTCGTCGCCGGCTGGGAGGTGAACTGGAATTGGCCTGGGGTGGTGTTTGTGGCTGTGCCCGCCACGGTCCAGTTGGTCAGAGGCAACGACAGGTTGGCGGAGCAGAGGACGGTGAAGGACGCGCCGGGCGTGTTGGTGAAGGCAAACTGCAAAACGCCACCGCCCAGCATCCGCGCAGCGGTGAGGGCGGGCGGTGTGCCGATAATTGGCGCTGCTTGCGTGACGGCAATGCTCTGGCCAAGCAAGGTGATGTTGGCGCTGCGGTTGGAACCGGAGGTGTTGGCCGGGAAGGAGAAACTCACCACCCCATTGGTGATTCCGGTGATCGTCAGCCACGATTGGCTGCTGACAGGCGCGAACGGCGCGAGCAGATTATCCGTGGCGGGCAGGACCACGGGCAAGGAATCGCTGCCGGCGGCCCCACCTTCCAACCTGGGCGTCGGGTCCACGAAGGCGCGCGGCAGTTCTTCGATCTCTTCGTTGAAGGTGTCAGCGATGTAAACGTTGCCAACCCCGTCCACCGCCACCGCTTCGGGTGCATTCAGACCGCCAACCAGTGTGGTCAGGTTGTTGTTGGCCGGCGTCCACTCCTCGATCGCATTGTTGTCGGTGTCGGCGATATAAACATTGCCCGCGCCCTCCACGGCAATGCCTGTGGGATTATTCAACACCGAGGATACCAGCGTGGTCACGATGTTGTTGGCGGGCGTCCACTCACCGATCGCGTTGTTGTCGCTGAAATAGACATTGCCCGCGACGTCCACGGCAACGCCCATGGGATAATTCAACCCCGAGGAAACCAATGTGTTCACCGTGTTGTTGGCCGGCGTCCACTCCTTGATCGCGCTGTGCCCGCTGTCGCCGATATAGACATTGCCCGCGCCGTCCACAGCAACGCCGTTGGGGTCCGCCAATCCCGAGGATACCAGCGTGGTCACGGTATTGCCGGCCGCGATCCACTCCTTGATCGCATAGTTGTAGGTGTCGGCGATATAGACATTGCCTGCGCCGTCCACCGCCAACAATTTGGGAGAATCCAGCCCCGATGGCACCAATGTGCTCACGGTGTTGTTGTCCGGCGTCCACTCCTTGATCGCGCTGTGGTAGGAATCGGCAATATAGACGTTGCCCGCGCCGTCCACCGCGACGCCATCGGGAAAACGAAGTCCTGATGAAACCAGCGCCGTCAACGTGCCAGCGGCGACATAGGTTGAACCGGCCTGGGTGACGGTGAGGGTTTGGCCGCCGATGGTGAGGGCGCCGGAGCGTGTCGCGCCCGGATTGGCATCGTAACTGAAAACGACAGTGGTGCTGCCTGTTCCGCCTTGATCCGCCGCGTCGAGATGCAGCCAAGTGGCGTTCGCATTGGCCGTCCAGGCACCTGTCGCGGGCGTGACCCCGAGCACGACGCTGTCAGTTCCTGCTGTCGGGCCTTCCAAACGCGCGGTTGTGCCGAGGGAATGCGTGACGGTGAAGGTGAGGCCAGCCTGGGTGACGAGAATGGATTGGCCGAGCAAGGTGATAAAAGCCGTGCGGACGGAGCCGGCATTGGCAGTGAAGGAAAAACTCACCACGCCGTTTGTGATGCCGGTGATCGTCAGCCATGACTGGTCACTGGTGGGAGCAAACGGGGCGAGCAGATTGGCTGTGGCTGGCAAAACCACTGGCAAGGAATCGTTGCCGGCTGCCGCGCCTTCCGATCTGGCGGTCGGGTCCACGAACACATACGGCAGTTCTGACAGGGTTAGGTTGGGACCGCCCCCAATGTAAACACTGCCTGTGCCGTCCACCGCCACGCCATCGGGAGGGACACCCGACATGGAAACCAATGTGCTTACGGTGTTGCTGGCCGCCGTCCACTCCTTGACCGCATAGTTGGCGATGTCGTTAATGTAAACATTACCCGATCCGTCCACCGCCACGCCATTGGGATAACTTAACCCCGAAGACACCAAGGTGGTGACGCTGCCGTTGGCCGCCGTCCACTCCTTGATTGCGTCGTTGCCGTAGTCGGCGATATAAACATTGCCAGCCGTGTCCACCGCCACGCCTATGGGGTAACTCAACCCCGAGGACACCAAGGTGGTGACGCTGCCGTTGGCCGCTATTCGCTCCTTGATGGCGTTATTGCCGAAATCGGCGATATAGATATTGCCCGCGCCGTCCGCAGCCAGGATATTGCCCGCGCCGCTATTGATCAGGTTCGGAAATTCACTGAATCCGGCAACACCAATTTGGGCCAGCGAGTTGTTTGTCAATTTCCACTCATCGATCCAGCAGTCGCCGCCTAAATAGTAGTCAGAAAACAGGGTGTAAACATTGCCCGCGCCATCCACTGCCGCGGCAAAGGGTCCTACCGTGTCCGCAGGGAAGGGCATCTCAGGCAGCAGCGTGGTGAGCGGCCCAGCCGCGACATAAGTTGAACCGGCCTGGGTGACGGTGAGGGTTTGGCCCGCGATGGTGAGAGTGCCGGAGCGTGTCGCGCCCGGATTGGCATCGTAGCTGAAAATCACATTGGTGCTGCCCGTGCCGCTTTGATTCGACGGGCTGAGATGCAGCCATGTGGCGTTCGCCGTGGCCGTCCAAGCCCCTGTGGCGGGCGTGACCGCAAGCACCACGCTATCGCTTCCCGCAGACGGACCAACCAGGAGATTGGTCGTGCCCAGGGCGAAATTGGTGGTTTGCGCCTCGGCACTCAAGGCCAGCCACACAAGGGCGAGGAAGACGGCGCATACGCGCAAACAGCGGTGAGGGCAGATGACGAACAGGGCCGATCTGGGATTGGAAGGTTTCGGCATATTTTCCCTTTCAGTGACAAGCAAAAAACCACCGCACAGCGGACACTTTGCAGACTTTCTAATACAAAACGAACGCATTTGCAACGGATTTTCTGAGGAGTCGGCTTCGTCTGGCGCGAGAGGCGCAACTTTTGCTTGGCGGGGGGGTTATATGAGAGCAAATTGACTGCTGTTGCAATCGATTTATGGCCCAATTCCAATATAAAGCCCGACGCCGAGACGGCCAAACGGTCACCGGCATCCTGGAAGTCGCGGATCGGGGCGCGGCGCTGACGCAGATTGACCGCTTGGGCTTGTTCCCCATCGCGGTCGAAATGGCCAAGGGTGCGGCTGCGGTTGCAGCGGAACGGCCCAGTGGCGCGAAGGTATCCTGGACCGAGTCGCTGCCGCCGAGCATACGCCCGTATTTCAACCGGCAGCGGAAACCCAAATTGCAGGAATTGGCGACGTTCACCAACCAGTTGGCCAACCTGCTCAAATCGGGCATGCCGCTGACGGTCGCGCTCAACAGCATGACGCACCTGGAGACCAAAGGCATTTCGGCAGAGGTCAGCCGACAGCTCAAACAGGAAGTCACCGAGGGCAAGGGCCTCTCGGAGGCCATGGCCAAACAGCCGGTCATCTTCTCCGATCTCTACGTCAACATGGTCAAGGCGGGCGAGCAAAGCGGGGCGCTGGTGGAGGTGCTTCGCCGGATGGGCGACCACTTTGAGCGTTTTTCCGAGGTGCAGTCCAAATTCACCTCGGCGATGATCTACCCGGCCTTTGTCTGCTGCGTGGGGATAGCCATCTGCATTTTCTTTATGACGGTGATGCTGCCCAGTTTTCTGAAGCTGTTCGACGGGCTGCACGTGCAATTGCCGCTGACGACGCGCATGTTGATTGGTTTGAACATGTTCTTCAAACATTGGTGGTGGGTGCTGCTGCTCATCGTCATTGCCATCGCCATCCTGTTCAACCGCTTCCGCGCCTCCGAAAACGGCAAGCGCACGCTGGATCACTGGCGCTTGAACGCGCCCATCTTCGGAAAGGTGATGCGCATGCACATTTTCGGTCAGTTTACCCGCACGCTCTCCACGCTCCTGCAAAACGGCGTGCCGGTCTTGACGGCCCTGAATATCACCGAGCAGATCATTTCCAATTCCATCGTGCGCGACGCCATTGCCAGAACGCGCCAGGAAGTCACCGACGGCAAAACGCTGGCGCAACCGCTGGCGCGCAGCAAGGTGTTTCCGCAATTGATGGTGGATTTGATCAAGATCGGCGAGGAAACCGGCGACGTGGCCGGGGCCTTGAACAACCTGGCGGAAACCTACGAGAACGAGCTGCAGCTCGCGTTGCGCGTCATGACAAACATGATCGAGCCAGTCATTATCTGCATCATGGCGATGGGAGTCGGATTCCTGCTCATCAGCGTCCTCTCGGCCCTCTTCGCCATCACTTCCAGCATTTCGGCCCGATGAAGCACTGGCCCTCACAACGCGGCGGGTTCACTCTGATCGAGATCATGATGGTTGTGGCGATTATCGGGCTGACCTTGAGCATGAGCATCCCCTCCTTTGTCCGCGCCATCCGCAAGGAAGGAATGGGCAAGGCGGAAAGCGAGTTGGTGGAGGCCTGCCAGAGCGCCCGGCGCCAGGCGATCATGAACAATCAGATTGCCCAATTGGTGCTCCATCCCCTGGACGGATCATTCGAGGTGCCGGGAGCCTTCGAGCGCAAGGAATTCTCGCGCGACATTGCCATCGATATCCTGGGCGTCAATTTCATCGAATTCCAAAAGGCGCAGGAAGCCCGGGTGCGCTTTTATCCCAATGGAACGAGCGATGAGTTTACGATAGTCATTCATGCGGGCGACGGGGCGGTGCGCAAGATTTATCTGGACACAGTGACCGCGCTGACGGTCGTGGAGACAATACGATGAAACCACGCGACAACACGGCCGCATTCACGCTGGTGGAAGTCATGATAGCCATAGCGATCTTCTTCATGGCGATGTTTGCCATCCTGGGCGTGATGAGCGCCGGGGTGCATGCCGCCGCGATCCTGCGCAACAGCGGCCCCACGGCGGGCATGGTCGCGGCGGAATTGTCGCAGAGCAACGCTTTGGAGGAAGGGTCCTTTTCGGGGAACTTCAAAGACATCGACATCTATAGGAACTACCACTGGGTTGAAGACGTCCGGAAATTCACGACCAACGGGCTGTTCCAGGTGGACTTCGTGGTGGTGGACCCCAATGGCGTCCAAAGCTCCATCTTGAGCACGCTTTTCTACCGGCCGGATTCAAAGAACGGCATGGGACTTCAGCAGCACTGAATTATGCGCGCGCCAAACTCCAGCGGGGCACACCGGGCGGCCTTCACCTTGTTGGAAGTGATCATCTCCATTACTGTCTTTAGCTTCATCATGGTCAGCGTCCTCTCCTGCTGGAAAGTCATCGTCACCGGGAAGATCGTCTCCGAGCAGGCGGCGGCCGCGGCGCAACGGGCGCGGATTGGCATCAAATCGGTCGAGGAGGCGTTGGAATGCGCCGAAATTTCACAAAACAATATCCAATACTATGCCTTTCTGACCGACACGTCCGAGAAATTTGCCTCTCTCAGTCTGGCGGCCCGCTTGCCGGCGGCCTTTCCCGGTTCGCCACTGTTTGGCGACAATGTGATCCGCCGTGTCACCTTTGACGTCGAACGGGGAAACGACGGGCATGACAACCTGGTGATGACCCAATCGCCCTTGCTGGAGGCGGTCGATGCGGCCAACCCCGCCTACCCCATCATTCTGGCCCGCGATGTCAACATCTTCACGCTCGAATTCTGGTCCACCAACGAAGATGCTTGGGTGGTGGCTTGGGAGGGTCGCAATGGTCCGATCACCAACCAGCTTCCGCCCTCGGTGCGCGTCACCCTGGGGTGCGGCCACTCGGCGGAGCATCCCGACACGCCCTACGTTGTCTATGTCCGCGAGGTCGCCATACCGGCTGTAGCCCATTGAAAACTCTAACCGCCAAACCCGCCACGCCCGCCGGATTCGCGTTGATTCTGGTGATGATCACCATCATCTCCCTGACCGCCCTGGTCGCCTCCTTCGCCTTGTCAATGAACACGGAGGTGCGCCTGGCGCGCAATGCGGATTACGACCTCGAACTGGAATGGATGGGGCGTTCGGGCATCGAGCTGGCAAGGTTCGCGCTGGCCAACAAATGCCCGGAGCAACGGAACATCGACGCGCTGAACCAGTTTTGGGCCGGGGGCACCGCGCCATGCAGCAATGACCTGCCCGCCATCTCGCTCAAGGACGTGCCTATGGGCCAGGGCCGCTTTTCGGTGAGCATCACCGACATGGAGCGCAAGTGGGACATCAACGTGGTCGCCAATCCGCGGTCGCCGCAGATGGAAGTCCTTCAGAAAGCGCTGGCCGAGGTGGGCGTGACCGACGCCGGGCTTTCCTCCACCATCAGGGATTCGATCCTGGACTGGTGCAACCCCGGCGCCACCCCGCGCTTCAGCGGAGCCAAGGACGAGTATTACAATCATCTCAGCCCGCCTTACTATTGCAAGAACGGCTGGGTGGATGACTTGTCAGAACTGCTCCTGGTCAAAGGAGTCAGCCCGGAAATCTACTGGGGTTCCAATTCCACCAACCATCCTCCTTCCGCTTATCAACAACATGGCGGCGGCGCGTTTGACAACCCAACCTCCGGCGTTCGTTCCGGCTTCCACAACAAGGACGAACCGCTCTACCCGGTGGGCCTCCACGATCTCTTTTCCCCCATGGGCGGGCCGCTCAACGTCAACACCGCGGACCTCAAGACTCTCCAACTGATCCCCGGCATTGACGAAGCGGCCGCGCAGGAAATCATCCGCCGCCGGGCGGGGCCGGATGGAATCGATGGCACCGAGGACGACGCGCCGTTTCAGAACCCCGGCGAAATCAACGGCCTCAATGTCTCCGGCGCGCCGCAGCCAGGCAACCCGGCGCAGAATCTGGCCAGCTACATAGGCGTGCGCAGCTACTCCTTTGAGGTGCGGGTTGACGCAGAGATCAATGGCTACAAACGCAGCTTTTACGGCGTGCTCAGCCGCGCCGCCGGCAACGCCCAGAAAATTCAATGCGTGAAGTTTTATTGGGAGTAGTCGCGCCCAGCGCCTCTCACTTCCTGCCAATCCGACGGGCGCGGATGCGCTGGAATGACTAATGGCTAAGCCAATGACGAAAGAATGACGAAGCCCGAATGTCTAAAGCGGCATCGAGTGGCCATTTCGTCATTGAGTCATTTGGGAATTCTTTCGTCATTAGGATTTCGTCATTAGTCATTCTCCCTCCTTTCGCTCTTTGACTGCGCCGGATTATGTCCAAAAACCGGGGCGCGCCAATGGAGTTGCCATCCGCCCCGGATGCCCCTACCTTGCGCTGTTGTTATGGAAAACCTGCTGATTATCGGCTCCGGCTGCGCCGGCCTGACCGCGGCGATTTACGCCGCCCGCTCCAACCTCTCGCCCATGGTCGTCACCGGCACCATGCCCGGCGGCTTGCTCACAACCACCAGCACCGTGGAGAATTACCCCGGTTTCCCCGAAGGAATCGACGGCTACGAACTGATGCTGCGCATGCAAAAACAGGCTGAACGCTTCGGCGCGCGCATCAAAACGTTGCAGACAATCGAGGCGGTCGATTTCTCCCGCCGGCCCTTTGTCCTCACCGTCGATGGCGAGAAGATCGAGGCCCAATCGGTCATCATCGCCAGCGGCGCCAGCCACCGCCACCTCGGATTGGAAAGCGAACGCCTCCTGGAAAAGAAAGGTGTGACCTATTGCGCCACTTGCGACGGCGCCTTTCCCGCCTTCCGCAATCAACCCCTGGTAGTCGTCGGCGGCGGCGATTCGGCCTGCGAGGAGGCTCTTTACCTGACCCGGTTTGCCTCCGAAATTCACCTCGTCCATCGCCGCGACAGCTTGCGCGCCTCCAAGATCATGGCCGGCCGGACCTTGAGCCAGCCCAAGATCAAGCCCGTCTGGGACTCCGCCGTGACGGAAATCCTGGACGTGAAGCTGGACAAAGTCACCGGTGTGCGGCTTAAGAACCTCAAAACCGGCAACGAGACCGTCCTGGCCTGCGCCGGAGTTTTCGTCGCCATCGGGCATGTTCCCAACACGCAATTGTTCAAGGGCGTCATCGACATGGACGACGCCGGCTACATCATCCCCAAAAAAGGAACGGCGACCAACATCCCCGGGGTCTTTGTGGCCGGGGATTGCTCGGACCACGCCTATCGGCAAGCCGTGACCGCCGCCGGCCTGGGCTGCGCCGCGGCCATCGACGCCGAGCGCTTCCTAGCCAGCCAGGGAGGTTGACACCCGAAGATCAACGCGACCGGCCAGTTTCGAGAATTACACATGGCAATGCCATTGCAACGGGCTTTTCGATCTGCCAACCGCCGCGAGAGTAAGAATTCGCCATGCCCTGCCGGGGCGGGGGTCATTCAATTATTTGATGGCCCTGTCCAAGGGCCAAGCCTTAATCTAATCGCAATATGACTCCACTGACGCGCTGGACCGCTTGTTTCCTCGTGGCCGCCCTTCCAATGGCGGTGTTCGCCCAAGCTCCCGTCTCGCCGGGAGCGGCCCTCCAACATCGCTACAGCTTCACCAGTGACGCCTCGGACTCCGTCGGCCACGCCAACGGCACTCTGGAAGGAGCGGCAGTGGTCAGCGGTGGGCAGGTCCATCTCAATGGGACGAAGGGCACTTACGTGAATTTACCGGGTGGTCTGATCGCTGGCGACAAAGCGGTGACTTTTGAATTCTGGGCCAGTCTTGGCACAAACCGGGGCTGGTGCCGGGTCTTCGATCAAGGGTCCGATACCATGGTTAACGGCGGGCGACTGGACCTCTATTTCTCCCCGCATAGTGGGGCGGGGGATTTTCGCCTCACTGTGATGGATCCCAATCCATCCGAGCGCGTCGTTCGCGTCCGGGGCAATCTTGACAATCAAACCAATCTCTACGTCGCCTGCGTTCTCGATCCCCCCTCCGGTTTTATGGGAATTTTTACGAACGGGATCCTGGCCGTCTCGACCAACCGCTTGACGTCGTTGGAAAGCGTTTCGACCAACCGCTTCTTCCTTGGACGGTCCCTTTTTCCAAACGATCCTCCGCTTAACGGTTCCATCAGTGAATTTCGCATCTACAACGCCGCCCTGAGCGCCCCCCAAATCTCGGACAATTTCAAGAACGGACCGAACGCCGTGCTCAGGTGAGCGAACGGGCGCGCCCCCCCAAATCACTTGGTGTCCCGTTCCGAATTCCGGCAGACAATTGGGGACGTCGTTAAACATTTGATTCTGCTGAAAACCTCTAATGCTCAAAAAACAACAGTTGAAAACACCACCAAATCAGCCCGGTCACTCCAAAAAGATCGCGCACAATCGATCCTGGAGAGTCATTTACTTGACTGCATTTCACGGATTTTTAGTGATTTTTAAAAACAGGGGGTTTCTCAGCAGAATCACTATGGTCTGACCCCTCTGACGAGTTCACCTGGAAGTTTTCGACCAGCGTGTTGTTTGTCCGGTTGATCAGGTTCCCTGCCGGATCGAAGCCGTATTCAAGCTGCTCGTTTAAACGGTTGGTCGTTCCCTCCGCCGCCACGTCGCCCACCACTTGCCGAATGGCGTCATAGGTGACAGTGGCCGTGTTCTCGCCGGTGCGCGACGACAAAATGAAGAAATACCAACTTCCCAGGACCCTTCTGAGGGAGGTTGACGTCTGTCAAGCGACCCTTTGGCCCTGTTCAAATGTTAAATGTTTAAGTACGGCCCCAATGGTTTCCTCCGTTTATTGCTTTGTTGTTTTGCTCGAAAGACGCACCGCCAAAAACACCGCGCTAATTGACACGAGCAGTAACATCGCAATGGGTGCTCCCCTGCGAATGCCCTCATGGCCGACTCGAGAGGCAATTGCCCTTCTGGAAGCCATTTCAAAAGACGAATAATCCCGCAGTAACTTGGCTGCAGAAGCGACATTCCAGTCCCCGCCATTAGTTACAAATGCCGATGGGTGAAACCGAGCATCCTTTGCAATGAGCCTATTATCCATAACATACGTGTGAGGCGGTAAGTGTGGTCTAAACTCGGTGATTGTGGATCCCGCCATGATGCGCGTTGCTTCCAGAACGTAAATGTCCTTTTTATAGATCCTTGCCTCTTTAGAGGTGCCGCCGGCGTCTGGGACATAACTTGTTAGAGTTGCGCTTATTGGAACTCTCAATCCTTCCAGGTTTGTCAACACAGCGAAGAACACAGCATTTGTATAGCCTCGGTCGTATGGCTGTGGCCACGCGCGCTCACGAAGAGTTCCTTGTTCATCCTCGTATCGCATTTTCCCATCGTTGCGCCAGATCACTACCTTGGTTGAATCATCAGAGTCGGACTGACTGAACACAGGAAGCATAAACTTGTGTTTGTAGGCAAATGGATCATCCCATACTATGTATCCCCTATCATTTACGATAATATTGGTGATCGCATTAGGAACAAACGTGAACCAAGCGAATGTTGCCCCGACGCTGAACATGCTTCGCGGCACCTGATCAAGACCGACAGCGCCGGACGAATTGTAAATAGGTTCGCCTGGTGGCACATTAGATCGCGACAATACTTCCATAGATCCGAGAGTATATAAATTTGTCCCATCGAACGCAGCCGTGTAATTCGTAATTACGGCATTCTGTGAACCCGGGCACTCGATTCGCATCAACCATCGCGGTGAATCCACATACATCTCGAATGTCCGCGCGATTTCCCGATCTATCTTGTCGTAAACGTAATGTTGGTAGGCTATTTTCCCTTCTACGCTAAACGATTGACCCAATGAACTCAGTGGCAAACTCAAAATTGCAATGTATAAAAGGTTCTTCGAGGTTTTTAATGGGTAAGCAGCAGGGTAAAGCGAGCAGCGGGGCGGCTTTTCGAGCCGACAGCTCGCGCCCCGCTGCGGTCGAATATCGGAGGCAATCGAGTACAACCTGCTTTGTTTGAACAGCTTACGCCATGAAAACGCGATTCCAGCCGGCCATTGAAGCGTTCTGAACGACCCTCCGAAGGCTGTCTGTTAGCCACTATAAACCTCGAATATCCGTATAAAACGAACCCCGTCAAAACAAAGCTTTGGTTTTCGAAATGGTGCAAACGAACGCTTACGGTGGCCATTTCCCCGTGCAGTGGACAATTGGGGTCGTGCAGTGGACAATTGGGGTCGTAGTTAAACATTTAACATTTGTAGTTTTTCTCGGCTTTGCTTCAGTGCGGCGGAGAGCGCCGCGTCATGGGCTGCCTTCTTGGCGATCCGCCTGGCAGCCATGCTGACGGCAACGTCGTCCACCCCGCCGGCCGCCACGCCCAGTTCTCGCAGCCTCAAAGCCCAGTCTTTGCGCCCGATGTAGAACACCATGTCGCGGCCCCAATCTCCATGCCGGTTTCGAAAGCTCTCCCATTTCTCCCCTTTCACAGCTTCCACCGCGCTGATGATTTGTGCCACGGTCGGTCTGCCCAGCCTTCTCCCTCTGGGTTTGCCTCCTTTCCCCAAGCCGATCCCCTGCGCCAGTCGGCGCGCGAAGCCCACCCCTCCCAGCAGCGTTCGGTCGCGCAGTTCTTCCCACGGGTTGACCGCCAGCCCTTGTCGGACCGCTTCCTCGACGTGCTGGCGGTAGCGGACCGCGGCCTCTGGCCCGCGGCCTCCGCTCAACTGGAGAATCGTCTGGCGTTCCAGCCAGCGGGGCGGTGAGGCCATGCCCATATACGCGCGGTACGAACTCCACCGGTAGCCGCGCAATTCAGCCAGGCGGGTTTTTACCGCCTTGCCCGTCGGTTTGGCGCCCGCTCCCGCCCGGTCCAACTGCCGGTCCGATTTGCCCAGCCCAAGCCGCCCCACCCGCACCGGGTTCAAATGAAGGTATCGGCTCAACTCCAAGGCCCACCCGGAAGGATCGACCACAATGGATTTGAAGCGTCCCTGCAGCAAGTGCCCCGCCCGCTCATGCCTGCGGTTAAACCAAACGCTGTAACTGGCGTTGAGCCACTGCATGCCGCGGCCCAGATTCGGCTCCGGCGTCTCCACCAGCAGGTGAAAATGATTATCCATCAAAACATAAA
>Ga0224555_1004460_pt1 | contig 12813 bp, 13 predicted proteins | sample 714S23034metaG_FD_180687 | JGI IMG/M metagenome (GOLD analysis project Ga0224555, IMG submission 180687) | Peat soil microbial communities from Stordalen Mire, Sweden - 717 S2 30-34 | ecosystem: Environmental > Terrestrial > Soil > Wetlands > Peat | place: Sweden: Norrbotten County, Stordalen...
GTTTTGCGTTGCCGCTGTTGGACTCGATTTTCCACAGCGGCTCCAAGGGTCGCGGCATCGAAACAAAAGCGCAATTGTTTTAAGGTCCTTTGCCCAGCCTCACAAATGTATGGTTTTTGCCTTCGGATCGTTTTCCTGGTGCAAACGGTGTCTTCGTCACTTTCCCGGCGGTCTCGAAACAAGAGGCGACCCTCAACATCCGGACTCTTGTCCTGAACGCGGACCAACGTCCCCGCTCCTTCGTCCTCAAAACAACCATCGTCAACGCCATGGACGAACCCGTCGCCTCCTCGGTATCCTCCCCGCAGGAACTGCCGCCCGGCGCGGACCGCGAGGTGACCCAGGAAATCCACCTCCAAAAACCGAAACTCTGGTCCCCCCAATCCCCCGACCTCTACCAGGTCCGCTCGGAAGTCCTCGACAATGGCAACGCCGTCGATGTCGAACAGACCCGCATCGGCATCCGCCGGATTCAAATCGACAAGGACGGATTCCTCATCAACGGAGAAAAAACATTCCTGCGCGGCGTCAACCGTCATCAGGAGTATCCTTACATCGGGAATGCCGTCCCCGATGACGCCCAATATCGCGACGCCTGTAAAATCAAACAGGCCGGCTTCGATTACGTCCGCCTCTCCCATTATCCGCAATCGCCCGCCTTCCTGGATGCCTGTGACGAGTTGGGATTGGTGGTCATGGACAGCATTCTGGGATGGCAGTATTTCTCCAAAGACCCCGGATTCGCCGAGCTGAAATACCAGGAATGCCGCCAACTCATCCGGCGCGACCGCAACCACCCGTCTGTCATCCTGTGGGAAGTGTCCCCGAACGAAAGCAGCATGCCCAAAGCGTTCGTCCAACAGGCCAATGCCATCGCTCATCAGGAATACCCCGGCGACCAGTGCTACACCTGCGGCTGGATGGACGGTGACGACGTTTTCATCCAGGCCCGCCAGCACGGCGGATGCCTCGCCGTCACCAATCACCCCTGCCTCGTCAGCGAATATGGCGATTGGGAATACTACGCGCAAAACGCCGGCCTCGAGCAGAACAAATGGAAGGATCTGCAACCGGGCGAACGCAGCAGCCGCCAGTTGCGCGGCGATGGCGAAGTCCGCCTCCTGCAGCAGGCCATGAACTTCCAGGAAGCCCACAACGATAACTTGAAGACCACCGCATTCGCCGACAGCGTCTGGGTCATGTACGACTACAACCGCGGCTATGCCCCGGATCTGGAATCGTCCGGCGTCATGGACATCTTCCGCCTCCCCAAGTTCAGCTATTGGTTCTTCCGCAGCCAGCGCGATGCCGACGAGAAAATCGCCGGCACCCCCTCCGGTCCTGTTGTCTTCATCGCGAATTATTGGACACACGACTCGCCGCTCGAAGTGCGCGTCTTCAGCAATTGCGAAGAGGTCGCCCTCACCCTGAACCACAAACTGATCGAGCGCCGCCGCCCCGACACCTCGCGGTTCTCAACGCGCCTGCGGCACGCGCCCTTCACCTTCACTCTCAGCCATTTCGAACCGGGCACGTTGCGCGCGACAGGTTTCATCGGCGGCCGCGACGTGGCCCGTCAGGAACGACGGACCCCGGGCCGGGTCACCGATCTGGCCGTGCGCTTCGACCTCGGCGGCAAACCCTTCGCCTCCAGCCCGAGGGACGCCGTGTTCTGTTACGCCGATCTGCAGGACGCTGACTCCACCATCGTTCCCACCGCCAGGATGCCGGTCTTCTTCGGAACCTCCGACCAGGCGCACCTCGTCGGACACAATCCCATCCTTAGCGAAGCAGGCACCGCCGCCATACTCCTCGAAAGCGACACCCCAAAACCTCCCTGCGCCGTCTATGCCATCAGCCTGGTCCAGGATCAGGACCAGACCCTCATCCTGTCCTCCGCCGCGTCGCCCACCGGTACCAAGGTGCCGGATTATAAAATCTCCTACACAACGGACGGCACCGAGCCCTCCGCCGGCTCGCCCATCTATCTCCATCCCATCAGGAATGCACCCCAGGTGCGGGCTGCCATCCTCGTCCAGGGCCACGTCATCGCCAGCGCCGACTCCCGCGCCAGCGCGCGTTCCACCAGCGACAAAGCCGTCCTGACCGCGAAAGCCGCAACCCCCTGAACAGTCTCCGCCCGCGAGTTGACTCAAATTAAAAGACACCGGGGGAGTTAAACTGGGGAGGGGCTGGCGAGCCTCAAATGCAGGCTGGAATTCGCGTTCCCTTTATGATTCCCTGTCGCCGGGCGTCCCGGAGTCTTTTTGGGTGGGGCTTCAACAAATGAACGAGGCCGACACTTGTCGCAGGTTGATCACGCCCAAAATCCAGGCGTCAGGCTGGGATGATGACCTGCATTCAATCGCTGAGCAGCCCATTTTCACGGACGGACGCATTGTCGTTCAGGGCAGCCGGGCCAGGCGTCGACCCGGCAAACGCGCTGATTATATTCTCCGGTACACCCGGGATTTCCCGCCTGCGGTCGTTGAGGCAAAATCTGACGAAGAACACGCTGCTGCCGGATTGCAGCAGGCCAAGGACTACGCCGCCATCCTCGACCGCGCCTTCAAAGGAGAGTTGTGATATGGCAGGAGCAAAGAAAAGAGCATTTCCTCTGGCGCAAGTGTATGGGTTGCTTGAACCCGGGCCGATCGTGCTGGTCACGACGGCCCGCACAGGACGGGCGAACATCATGACCCTGTCGTGGCATACGATGATGGAGTTCGAGCCGCCGATCGTGGGTTGCGTGATCAGCAGCCAAAACCACACATTCGAAATGTTGCGGGCGACTGGAGAGTGCGTCATCAATGTGCCGACGGTCGAGTTGGCCAAAAAGGTGGTGAGTTGCGGAAACACTTCCGGCCAATCGGTGGACAAGTTCAAAACCTTTGGCCTCACGCCGGTGGCCGCGTCGGTCGTTAAGGCCCCGCTCATCGCCGAGTGTTATGCCAATCTGGAATGCAAGGTGATTGATCGCAAACTGGTCACCCAATACAACTTTTTCATCCTCGAGGTGGTGAAGGCGTGGATTGATTCGCGTCGGAAGCGGCCGCGGACGATTCATCACCAAGGAGAAGGTGTATTCATGGTTGCTGGCCGAACGATCCAATTGCCTTCCCCGAAAACTTCCCTTGCCAGAAAATAAGCGCCATGACTGTATTTCTTGTTAATGCCCACGCCAAGCCACGAAGTTTTAACGGTGCCTTGTTCCGCACGGCGCAGGACACCCTGCGCGCCGCCGGCCATGCGGTGGCAGTGTCGGATCTCTACGCCATGAAGTTCGACCCGGTGTCGGATCGGCGCAATTTCACTTCGGTGAAGAATCCGGATTTCTTCAAACAACAGATCGAGGAGATGCACGCCACAGAGGTGAGCGGCTTTGCGCCCGGCGTGGAGGCGGAATTGCGCAAGCTGGAGGCGTGCGACCTGATGATCTGGCAGTTTCCGCTCTGGTGGTTCGGCTTGCCGGGAATCCTCAAAGGCTGGGCGGACCGCGTCTTTGCGATGGGCCGCACCTATGGCGGCGAACGGTTTTACGAGAACGGCGTTTTCAAGGGCAAGCGCGCGCTGCTGTCGCTGACGACGGGCGGGCCGGAGGCGGTCTATCAAAAGGGCGGGTGGAACGGTGACATCCACGCCATTCTACGCCCCATCCAACGCGGCATACTGCGCTTTACCGGCTGGGACGTGCTCTCGCCAAACATCGTCTATGCGCCGGTGCGCGTTTCCGATGAAGAACGTCAGGCCAGATTGCAAGCTTGGGCGGCACGGTTGCGCGCCATCGAGAGCGAGCGCGCCATCGAGGTCGGAGAATACTGATCTGTGAAAAGTGTTCCGCATCTGAATCTGCGCCGGCAGTATTTCGCGGACATCGCGATGGGAACCAGGCGCATCGAATATCGCAAGCAAACGCCTTATCGGAAGAAGCGGCTCGAAGGCCGGACGTATGACGCGATTCTCTTTCGCAATGGGTACGCCACCAAAGCGCCGGTAATGCTGGTAGAGTTCCGCGGACTGCGTCGTTACGGCAGAGGACGAAACGCCTATTACGCCATCCGCCTCGGCCGCATCCTGCAAATCAAACGGTGGGGAAAACCCCGATGATTATTTGAAGGATTTGTTCACGCGCCTGCTGGCGGCCAAGATCACCCAGATCAAGGAGTTCACGCCAGCGGCGCGGACCGGAGCCAAAGCGAAGGAGCAAGCGTGACCTTGAGGCGGATACCCTGAAGGCGAAAGATGAGTGCGCTCATTTTAAAATTGACAAGGCCGATGAGTGAGGACATCCTGGCAACTTGAGTTCACTCATTTAAGATATGAAACGGAAAACAGGCAGGGCGCAAGCGCGAACAACGCGGGGAAAACGCGTCGAGAACAAAGAGAAGACCCGGAGGGCCATTTTGCGCGCGGCACTGGAATTGTTCGCCGGAAAAGGCTTCTATCACACGACCACGAAAGCCATTTCCCGGAAAGCCGGAATCGCCGAAGGCACGCTGTTCAATTATTTCGAAACCAAGGAGGATCTGGCGCTCTACTTCTTCGAACAGGAGCTGGTTGAGGTCATCGAGTGGTATGAGCGCGACCGCCGCGTCAAGCGAGCGGCGCTGGCCGAGAAACTTTTCGCCATCATCCATCATTTCCTGGAGCGTCTGGCGCCTTACGAGGAGTTTATCGGCGCGGTCTATTTGCGCGCCCTTGCGCCGGCGTCGAAACTCAGCCCTTGGAGTCTTCAAACCCAGGAGCGCAATTTACGCTATTTGCGGTTCATCCGGGGAATCCTCGCGGAAGCCGAAGCGGCGGGCGAGTTTCCTCCCGTGGGCGACTTTGGCGCTTACGCCTTCGGTCTTTTTCATTTGGCGATCATCACCTATTGGCTGCGGGATCGCTCGCGCGGCAAGGAACAAACGCTGGCGCTGCTGGATCGCTGCCTGAAACTGGGCGCTCACGTGTTGAGGAAGGGGTGGGACTGGTGAACAAAAACGAAAAGAGCGGCGCGGTGGCGCGAGGTTATCGGCTCGGAAAACTCGGATTCCGTTTGGTGGGCAGTTACGTAGGCTATCAGGCCCAGAATCTCCTTTTGGGCGAAGGCGAACGGGCGCAAAGGCGGGCTCGCTTCCAGCAGAAGGCTTCGCGGCGGGTGCGGGACGAGTTGGCGGCCCTGAAGGGACCGGCGATGAAGCTGGGGCAGTTATTGAGCATGCAGACCGAGATGTTGCCGGAGGAAGCACTGCGGGAGTTGGCCAATCTGCAAATGCGGGCGCCGGGCATGCACGCCAGCCTGGCGCGGGCGCAGTTCAAGTCCTCGCTGGGCAAATACCCGGAGGAGATGTTCCGCGAATTTGATCCCGAACCGTTTGCCGCGGCGTCCTTGGGCCAGGTGCACCGCGCCGTCACTCGGGATGGAGAAAAGGCGGCGGTGAAAATCCAATACCCGGCGATTCGGTCAGCCATCGAAAACGATTTCAAGCTGCTCAGGTCCGCGACGCTGCCGGGTCAACTCTCAGGCCATGTCCCGGCAGCCCTGCTGGATGAAATCCAAAGGGGCATTCTGGAAGAAACCGATTATCTGCGCGAGGCGGATAATCTGGAGTTCTTTGGCAAAGGGTTGAGCGGGCTCGAGTACGTGGCCATTCCGCGCGCGCACCGGGAGCTGACCACGGATCGTGTGCTGACGATGTCGTATATCGAAGGCGAAACATTGAGCGATTTGCTGAAGCGAAAACCCTCACAAGCGTTTCGCGATCTGCTTGGCGCCCGATTGATAGAGATGTATGAAACACAAATTCAACGGCTCAAGGCGCTGCACGCGGATCACCATCCGGGCAATTATCTGTTCCAGCCCAATGGCAGTGTCGGGTTGATTGATTTCGGGTGCGTCAAACGCATCTCGTTCGACGTATCGGAGCTGCGCCGCTGCTACCGCCGCCGTACGTGGCGGGAAAGCGAAGCGTCGGCGCGGCGCTTTCTGGCACTCGCTTATGGACGGAGCGTACCCTATGCGCGCGCCCGCAAGATCTTGCCTCTTCTGGAACAGTGGTGTGACATTCTCTACCCGCAAGACGTTACGGCCGACCTGGTGATAGATTTTCGCGGCGACCCAAGGTTGGAGTCAAAATTGAAGGAAATCCGCCAGCAACATCGGAAGCGGGTGTTGCAGGACAAACTGATCAACCCTGAATTCGCATTCCTCATGCGGGCCGACCTCGGACTCCACTATCTGCTCCGTGAGCTTGGCGCGACGATCAACATCAGCGAAGTTTGGCGCCGAGTGTCCACCGCTCCCGCGGTCGGCCGGCACGGCTGCGCGTTTCGCGCTCCCCCCAAGGCTGTCACATGAAGGGCTTTCAGCCCGCGAATCTGTCAGGGCCAAGTTTGTCATGCTCCTTGCGAACCCCGACGCATGAGCGAAGACGTCCCAACGCCGCGACCCGAACACAATGATTCGGGCGTCGCGGCTCATTCGTATCTCAGGGATTCAATCGGATCGAGGTTCGCCGCTTTCCAGGCCGGGTAGGTGCCGAAAACAATGCCGACGATGGAACAGATGAACAGGCCGATGAGGATCCAATCCACGGGCACCACGGGTGTGAGCTTCAGGAACAGGGCCGTGGCGTTTCCTCCCAGTATCCCGAGCACGACGCCGATGACGCCGCCGACTTCGCACAACACGATGGCTTCCATGATGAACTGCGTCATGATGCTCCTTTTCTTGGCGCCGACGGCCCGGCGGATGCCGATTTCGCGCGTTCGTTCGGTGACCGAAACCAGCATGATATTCATGATCCCGATTCCCGCCGCCAGCAGGGCGATGGAACTGACGACCGCCACCCCCACCCGCACCGCAACCGTCATGTTGCGAAACATCTGGATGAGCGAGTCGTTGGAAGAAATCTCGAAATCATCCGGCTCTCCCGGCGGCACCCTGCGCGCCGCGCGAAGGATTCCGCGCACCTGCTCGACCGTGTCGTCGTAGGTGGCCTGGTCGCGCGCCTGCACATAGAGAGTCAGGCTCCGCCAGCTCGTGTAAGGATTGATTCCGGTGGTGATCGGCACCGCCATCACGTGATCCTGTTCCTGACCGCCCATGGCTCCGGTGCTGCTGAGGACGCCGATGACGGAGTAGTTGACACCGTCCAGCTTGACCTTCTCGCCCAGCGCGGACCCGTGTGGAAACAGCTTTTTGGCGAGCTTATGGCCGATGACGCAGACGCGATGAGCGCTGTCCATTTCAATGTCCAAAAAGCCGCGTCCCTCCTCGATCTCCCAGTTCTTGCAGATAAAGACATCCGGAGTCACTCCCGTCAACTCGGTGTCCGGGTCCGTCTTGCCGAACTCGGACGAGGCCTCGCCGTCATCGAGGTAAACCTCCGCCCCCACGGCGACGGCGAGCGTGGCGCGGTCGCGCAGCAGTTTTTCATGCTGCAGCTTCAGGGCCTTTCGGCGCCGGTATTTCTCCCAACCCTTCGGTCCTTCAAAGGAAACGGCGGGCCAGCGGTCCACGGTGAAGGTGTGCGCGCCCAATCCGCTCAGATCGCTTTCGATCTTGTGCTGGAGCACGCGCATGGCCGTCATGGCGACGATGATCGAGAACACGCCGACGATCACGCCCAGGAGGGTGAGCGCTGCGCGGAGTTTGTGGGCCACCAGCGCGCCGATGGCCATGAGGAAGCTTTCCTTCATTTCCGCGAACAACAGTGTTGGGCGTTTGAACCTCATTCATTCCTCAACGCATCCACCGGGTTCATCCGCGCCGCGCGCCAGGCGGGGACGAAGCCGGCGACGATGCCGGTCAGGATGGACACGGCCAGCGCGACGCCCACGATGACGGGCGACATGCTGGCGGGCATGAAGGTCCTGAGGATCAGCGTGGCGGCCCAGGCGATGGCCACGCCGATGAATCCGCCCAGGAGGCAAATCGTCGCCGCCTCGCTCAGAAACTGGATCAGGATGGTGCGCCGCTTGGCGCCGATGGCCTTGCGGATGCCGATTTCCCATGTCCGCTCGGCCACCGACACAAACATGATGTTCATGATGCCGATGCCGCCGACGAAGAGCGACAGTCCGGTGATGAAGAGGCCGACGCTGCCGATGATGCCGCTGAGTCGTTTGAAGTTTGTCACCAGCGCTTCGATCGAGTTCACGCCGAAATCATCCGGGTCTCCCGGACCGAGCCGGCGCACCCGGCGCATGACACCGCGCACTTCCTCCTTGGAATCATCCAGACTGGAAAGGGTGCCGACTTTGACGGCGATGCGGATGCCGGGAAAAAACGCGAATCTCCTGACGAACCGCGTAACCGGGATGTAAACCGTGTTGTCGAGGTTTTCCAGCCCGAGAAATTTGCCGCGCTTTTCGAGGATGCCGACGACTTCAAACTTGGCGTTGTTGATGCGCACTTCCTGTCCAACCGCCCCGCCCTGCGGAAAGAAACTGTTGGCCAGGTCCGAGCCCAGGACGCAGACGGGCCGCGCGCCGTCCACCTCGGGTCCGCTCAAAAAGCGGCCCTCCTTGAAATTCAACGCCGACGTGATGACCTCTTCTTCGGTCGTTCCGACGAGGACCACCCCGCTGGCAACGTTGTTGCCCTTCTTGACCGTCCCGATGCCGATGGATTCGAGCGCCACGACCCAGGCTGGATTGGCGCTGCGAAGGAACGACTGGCCGTCGGCGAGATAAATTTCGCGGCGATTGCGCACTTTCCACCAGGGATCATCGCTGAACCAGGAGAATTTCTGAACGAAGAACACGTCCGTGCCGACCGTCGAGATGCTGTTGGCGAAGGCGGTGTTCAATCCCCGGATGGCCGTGCCCATCAACGTGACGGTGACGATGCCGATGACAATGCCCAAGGTCGTCAAAACGGAGCGCATTTTATTGGCGCGAATCGCACCCCAGGAAATCCCGAACCCCTCCTTCAATTCGCCCAGGAGGTTCATGCGGGAGCAGAGCCGAGGGTCGAAAATCGAGGGCCGGTAATCGGAGTCCCCGGCGGCAGGTGCCTGGCGGTGCGGCCCTCGTCCCCCGTCCCCCGTCCCTTGGCTGTCTGTTCGTCACTGGCAATCAGGCCGTCGCGGATACGGATGACACGACGCGCCTGACTGGCGACGTCCTCTTCATGCGTGACGATGATGATCGTATTCCCCTGCCCGGCGAGCTGTTCGAACAACGCCATGATTTCCGTGCCGGTCTTCGAATCGAGGTTCCCGGTCGGTTCATCGGCGAGGAGGATGGAAGGCTTGTTGACGAGCGCGCGCGCGACGGCGACGCGCTGGCGTTGGCCTCCCGAAAGCTCGTTGGGTTTGTGATGGACGCGGTCGGCCAGGCCGACGCGGGTCAGCGCCTCCAGCGCGGTGTGGCGTCGCTGTTCCGCGGGCAGACCGGCGTAGATCAGCGGGAGTTCCACGTTGCGCAGCGCGTCGGACCGGGGCAGAAGGTTGAACGTCTGAAAGACAAAACCGATTTCCTTGTTGCGGATTTCCGCCAGCTCGTTGTCATCCATCTCGCTGACCTGAACTCCGTTGAGTTCGTAGTGGCCGGAACTGGGGGTATCCAGGCATCCGATCAAATTCATCAGGGTGGATTTGCCCGAGCCGGATGGGCCCATGATGGCCACGTAGTCGCCCCGGTTGATTTCCAGGGAGATTTCGCGAAGCGCGTGCACCGTCTCCGCGCCCATCTGATACCGGCGCGAGATCTGTTGGAGTCGGATCAGGCTCACGGCTCCTTTGCATCCGCCGCCAGATTCGACGGGCCCTTGACAATTTTCTTGCCGTCTTCAAGGTCGCGGCTGATCGCCTTGAACCCACCGGACACCACTTCCTGCCCTTCCTTCAACCCTTCGGTGATTTCGTAACAGTCGTCGTCGCTGATGCCGCTTTTAACCGGCAGCATCCTGGCATGATCGCCATCCACCACGAAGACGACCTCGATGGGTTTGGTCTCCTTGGATTTCTTGTCGGATCTCCAGGCGTTGGTGTCAGCGGCGGGGAGGGGGTCGGCATGGGCGACCGTGGAATTGGTTCCAGCCACTTTTGCGGTTGCGTTGGTCGCGGCAGCGCTTTTGCCGCCGTCTTTCTTTGGTTCCTTGGGCATCCGCGTGGTGAGGCTGGCGATGGGCACGGTGAGGACATTGGTCCGGTAGCGGGTTTCAATTTCGGCGGTCACAGACATCCCGGGCAGGAACGATTCCTTGTCATTGATGCGAATGTGCACCTCGAATTTCGTCGCGTCCTGGCTGCTGCTCGTGCTGAGGGCGGTTTGGCCGAGGCCATTGGCCGATTTGGCCACGCCGGTGACCGTTCCGGTGAATTTCCTGTTCTTGAATGCGTCCACCTCCAATCGCCCAATCTGGTTGGTCGCAATCAAAACCACGTCCACCTCTCCGACGTCCACCCGGGCTTCCATTTCGCTCAGGTCGGCGACGGTCATGATTTCGGTGCCGACATTCTGGACGGTCCCCAGCACGCGTTCGCCGAGTTGGGAGTTGAGTTTGCTGATCGTTCCCGTGAGCGGCGACATAATGGTGGTTTTGTCCAGCGAATCCTGGGCGCTGTCCACGGCGGCCTTGGCGACATCCACCTGGTGCGTCGCGCTCTCCAACTGCGCCTGGGCAACTTCAAAGGCGGCCTTGAATCCGATAAAGTCCGCCTCGGAAATCAATTTGTGATTGAACAGTTCGTTGTTGCGCTTGAAATCCGCGTCGGCCTTGACCAGGTTCGCGGCCGCTTCGTCCTTGCTGGCAACCGAAGATTCGTAACCGGCTTTGGCCTGGTTGACGGCCGCGAGATAGAAGTCGGGTTTGATTTTCAGGAGCAAATCCCCTTTCCGGACCCGCTGACCTTCCTTGACCGCCAGCTCGATGATCTCACCGCTGACCTCGGGACTGATGACCACCTGGATGACCGGCTGGATCTTGCCGGTGGCGACGACCCTCTCGACCACGTCCCGGCGCGCCACCTTTTCGGTCTGGACCGTGATGGCGGGCTCCTTTTTCCTGAGAACCGCCACGAGGGTCAGGACCACGAGAACGGCGACGATGCCGGAAAAAATGAGAATTCTTTTGCGCTTTTTTGAATTGGCCATGTTAGTCGATCATTTTATAGACACGCTTGCGGCTGATTTGTTTCACTTGGAAACGAGCGCGTCACCGGGTTGACGAAAAAGCCGTCCGCCTTATCCCCCAAACCCCTTTTGCAGGGCCATGCTGAAAGCGGTCAAAATCGACATCACAACGGCCCAGGCGCCGAAAACCCACACGACGACCCGAACCGTAGGCACTCCGGCCAGTTTGGCCAGCCCGATCGACCGCACCACGAGGGCCCAAAACGTCATGATATTGACCATGCTGAGGAGCATGAACAGGCCGTTTTTTGGATCCGGATTCTTCAGCAGCATCGCCATGCTGGGAGACGCGAGCGGGTTGTTGAATCCGAAGATGAGCAACATCCTGACCAGGGATTCCAGTGCGCTTATGGAGGCCGCCAAACCCGCCACTTCAGTCACTTTCATGAAGTGCAGGTTGGCCTTCAGAGCGAATCGGCCGATTAACCACAACAAGAACGCCCACCCGAACACCGTGATGAAGCCCATAAAAAAGCCGCCGACTCCTCCGGCGATTTTTGCGGCCAGTTCGGCATACTTCTCCATTTGATCGGCCTGCTCCTGGGTGATTTTGCCGGCTTTAACCTGGTCATCGAAGACCTTTTCCTGCTTCTCGTGGATCTTTTGGGCCATGGCGGGTTGGGAGAGAACCAGGACGGACGATACGGCCGTCACGAGGCCGTAAATTACGATCGGCACGAGCCAGTTGGCCACGGATGGCAGCGCGGCCTTCACCTCCTCGAAGACGTCGCCCGGCGTGGCGAAGACGTTCAACAACCGCGCGGCGAGCGACGTCGCCGCCATTGGAGGTGGCGGCGGAGCCGGGGGAGTGGTTTCGGGGATTGGCGGTGGCTGGTCCATAATTTCGTTGGTTTATAGAGGCGGAATCCGGCCCATGTTAGAGGAAATCTGATCGAACATCGAATTCATGAGCGGGACTGGGCCTCATCGGTCATGCACAAAGAATGCCGGAATCCAAGCCCCGTGTCCAGCGACAGGAACGTGCGGTAGTGTCCTAAATTGGCGGAGCGTGGAGCATTGCTCCGCGTGGTGCGGTGGTTTCAGACACTCGCGGAGCAATGCTCTGCGCTCCACCCGCTCAAACTAGGGCACTACCGAGCGTGCCAGAAGCGCTGGGGTAATCCCAAGGGGATTTCATCGATCAGAACAGGATAGGCGAGCGCGGGGGCGTGATGCTCAAGTATTTTGCACCAGTTTCACGCCAGGTCGACCTGAATAGATGTGAACGCTGATCGCAAACATTGACGGGAACAATCCCAAAGGGATTTCATCATTCAGCCCAGTGTTGACGCGATGCAATCGCGGCTACACCGGGTGGCGAGTCAAAAATGAAATCAACTCCAACGGAGTTGCATCTATTGACCATGATTGCGGATACAACCCCGTTGGGGTTGAAAATGATTGGACGTTGGACCCAGGGTAGCTCGTTCCTCGCAACCCTGGGCTGACGGATGGAATCCCGTTGGGATTCGGCCAAGTTGCGGGAACGGGTCGGTCCTAACAATTGACAATTTCGCGTCTGAAGAGCGCGTGAAACCCTTGTGGGACAAGCTGCTGGCAATTGGCTGTCCGGCCTGGATTCGAACCAAGACAGAGGCCTCCAAAGGGCCTAGTGCTACCGTTACACCACCGGACAAGCCGAGGGCACAGTAGCGTTCGCATCGGTTCAGCGCAAAGCAAAATTCCGCT
>Ga0224555_1004461_pt1 | contig 12812 bp, 10 predicted proteins | sample 714S23034metaG_FD_180687 | JGI IMG/M metagenome (GOLD analysis project Ga0224555, IMG submission 180687) | Peat soil microbial communities from Stordalen Mire, Sweden - 717 S2 30-34 | ecosystem: Environmental > Terrestrial > Soil > Wetlands > Peat | place: Sweden: Norrbotten County, Stordalen...
GCATCGCGCGCCTGATCCGACGAAGAGACCGCCACTGCTGAAACGGCCAGGTTCACCCCATAGCCCCGCCAACGCGACACCCTATATCGCACCATGTTTTTGAATTAGCGCGCAATGCAACCTGAATGGAACCGCATCGCGCGTGTGATCCGACGAAGAGACCGCCACTGCTGAAACGGCCAGGTTCACCCCACAGCAAGAAGCATCGCCTCTCGCTGCCGAAGCATCAACAGATTTGATTCCGAGCGACACACGACAGTAATGACATGAGCCCCTTTTTTGGGAAAAGTGCGCAGGTCGTCCCGTCCCACGTGCCACCAACCTTTCAGAGTACGACCTTCAACCCACGCGCCCCCAAATCAGACCGTCCCGTCTCCGCCGGCAGGGCAGCCAGGTTCACCCCATAGCAAGCAGCAAAAGCCTCTTCGTCCCCGATCGTCAACACCATTCAATCCCGCCTTGGCCCAAAAGTACCGCTCTCTTACCGTTTTGGGAAAGCATAGTCCCCGAGTTGCATGAACTGATCTGGCGGACATTTCGCTGGTGCCGCATTATGCGTCCGGGGCCGTTCCTGCTCTGTCTTGAATCAAAACGCGGCCGCCGCCGACTGCGTTAGCAGCACCTACTCCAGATCGATCTCCCCCGTCATCACGTGCGCCCGCAGCCGGTACTCCCCCGTCTGCAGCTTCCTCGTGAAGCTCCGAAAGAATCCGCCCCGATCCACGCCGAAAGCCGTCGCCTTCACGTCCCCGATGTCCACCGAAGCGTCGACAGACCTGTAGATCCCCTCCCCGGTCGACAGAATCCTGATCTGTCCCGCGTAAAGATCCACGTCCTTGTCGCCGCTCACGTCCTCGACCGTCACCTCACCCGCGCCCATGTGGAACCGCAGATTCGTCTTCTTCGGCACTTCGATCCGTACGCGCAGGTTCGCGTTGTGAAGGTCGCTGCCCGTGATGTTCAGCCGCCCATACCCCGGCGTCCCGTCGAACCGCAGCTCAACATACCCGCCGTACTCGTCGCGATCCACCGTGCACGACACCCGCAGCGTCTCCGCATCCGTGCCCACGATCTCCACGCCCGCCGGCCGCGCATCGATCACCAGATCCGCCCGCGCTCGCAGAGGTGCTTCGATCGGATGCGTGCAATCTCCCACCGTCTCCGCGAACCCCGTCGCGCCCGCAGCCAACACAGCCGCCATTGCCCCAGCGCACAGAAGTCTCATGCCCACTGCTACGCTGCCGGTCCCCAAAAGGTTCCACTCATAGGAGCCGCCCGTCCCATACGCTCAAAGCTGAACAGGCAGCAACCGCCGGCAAAACACGGGACTCAGCAAACCGACCCCGGATCTCCGGCAAAGAGCGAGGCGCGGCAAGAACCTGGCCCACAGCAACAGACCGGGTCCCGGCAAAACTCTACCCCTCAGCTAAAAAACCAGGTCCCGGCAAAGACCCAGCCCCCCGCAAAGAACCCAGCCCCCAAAAATGTTCCTCGGCCAGGTTCACCCCACAGCAAGAAGCAAAAGCCTTCGCCAGCCAAATTTCAACAAGATTCAAGCCCATTCTCAGCCCAAAGTACCCATCGTCGATCTCCGCCCACCAAAATCTTCCCGAAATGAAACTGTCCCTCCGCGGCTCCATTTCTTCCGTACCCCCGACCCAGTGAGCCCCCACTCGGCTCACACCAAAGCTCTCCGCCAGACAACACCCCCATCCAAATTCACCTCCTATTCACATTGCGGCGTCCAACCCGCGACCGATCCAAAAACCACACTGAAAGGACCGATGAAAGCCCTTAGCGACCCAACCCGCCTCAAGCCCATCGACAAAGAGAGCAACCTCCTCCAGGTCATCGTCGAAACTCCCGCCGGCAGCCGCAACAAATTCGCCTTCGATCCCGATCAGGGCATCTTCTCGCTCAAAAAAGTTCTCCCCGCCGGCATGGTCTTTCCCTGGGACTTCGGCTTCCTTCCCCGAACCCTCGCCCCCGACGGCGACCCCATCGACGTTCTCCTCCTCATGGACGAGTCCGCCTTCCCCGGCATCTCCGTCCTCGCCCGCCTCATCGGCGTCATCGAGGGCGAACAGATCGAAAAGAAGAAGGACGGAGTCAAAAAGATCCGCAACGATCGCCTCGTTGCTGTGGCCGACGCCAACCACATGTATGCCAACGTCCGCCGCATGAAAGACCTGCCATCGCGCTGGGTCAAAGAACTCGAGGAGTTTTTCGTCCACTACCACAGCCTCGAAGGCAAGCAGTATCGCCTCCTCGGCGTCAAAGGCGCTGAAGCCGCCATGACGCTCATCCGCGACGCCCGAAAGACGGCACGCAGAAAGCCATGACTGAGTTCGTCATTCGTTTTCTGGTCGGCGGCCTCGTCGTCAGCCTCTTCGCGACCCTGGGCGACGTCCTGCGCCCCAGGAGCTTCGCCGGCCTCTTCGGCGCAGCGCCGTCGATCGCCCTCGCGACGGTGAGTCTTACCATCCACAAAGAAGGCAAACTCTTCGCCGCCCTCGAAGCGAGGACCATGATCCTCGGAGCCATCGCTTTCCTCGCGTACGCCGCGCTTGCCAGCCTGATCCTGCGCCGGCGCCGCTTGGGCTCGCTCGCCACCGCTCTGGTCCTCATGCCCGCATGGTTCGGCGTCGCCTTCGGCCTGCTGGCGGCTTTCAAAGGATTCCTCTGAGATGGTCGAGATCAAGCTGTCAGCTCTGAAAGAAACGAAACCGCATCAATACCTCGTCCGGTTTCTCTTCGGCGGAGCCGCCACGGTCCTCGCGGGCCTGGTCGCCCGCCGATTCGGCCCCGCTGCCGGCGGCCTCTTTCTCGCCTTCCCGGCCATCTTTCCCGCCAGCGTCACCCTGATCGAGAGCCACGAGAAAGAACTCAAACAAAAATCTGGCCACGACGGAACTGGCCGTGGTCGCATGGCCGCCAGCATCGACGCATCCGGAGCCGCCCTCGGCTCCATCGGCCTCGCAGGATTCGCAGTCGTTCTCTGGCGGCTTCTTCCGCGCCAAAATCCCTGGCTGGTGATTCCCGTCGCGACCCTCGCCTGGTCTGTCATTTCCTTCTCGCTGTGGGAACTCCGCAAGCGTCGCCTCTTCGGCCGCCACCCTCATCGCGCCGCATCGCACCATCCCCCGGCCCACAGCACCCAGTAGCGTCATCCCTACTCCCTGCTCCCTGCTCTTAGCCTCTCCACCACCACCGGCGCCAGCTGCGACACATTCCCGGCACCCAGCGTCAGAATCGCGTCCCCCTCGCGCGCCCGTTCAATCGCGCGTGCCACCGCTTCGTCGCCCGACGCGGCGTACGCCACCGCCCCACAGTGAATCCTCTGCGCCAGCGCCTTCGCCGTAATCCCCGCAATCGGCTCTTCGCTCGCCGCGTAGATGTCCAGCACCTCCACGCTCGCCGCGTCATCGAATGCGTGCACAAACTCCTCCATCAGATCCCGCGTCCGCGTGAACCGGTGCGGCTGGAAGATCACATGCACGCCGCCATATCCGCACTCCTTTGCCGCCTGCAGCGTCGCCCGAATCTCCGTTGGATGGTGCCCGTAATCGTCCACCACCGTCACGCCACGCACGCACCCCCTTACCTGGAACCGCCGATCCACCCCGCGGAATGACTTCAGCCCCGCCGCAATCGCCTCCGGCGCAATCTCCAGTTGCGTCCCAATTGCAACCGCCGCTGTTGCATTTAAGACGTTGTGAACTCCCGGCACCTGCAGCTCCAGCGGCCCATATACCTCGCCATCCGCCGCCACCTCAAACCGCGACCGGCAAACCCGCGGCCCCGCAGCCGCTGCAGCCTCCTGCCCCACTCCGGCTGGCAGCAACCGCAGCACAAAATCCGCATGCGGCGACATGCCATACGTGAACACCCGCCGCTGCACCCGCGGCAGAATCCCCTGGAGCAGCGCATTGTCCACGCAAGCCACGCATGCCCCGTAAAATGGAACCCGCTCCATGAACTCGACGAACGCGCCCTCCACGTCCGCCATGTCGCGATAGCAATCCATGTGCTCGCGATCCAGATTCGTCACCACCGACAAAATCGGCGACAACCTTAAGAAAGACCGGTCGCTCTCATCCGCCTCCGCCACCAGATACTGGCTCTGCCCCAGCCGCGCGTTCGATCCCATCGCGTCCACGCGCCCGCCCACCACCACGGTTGGATCCAGCCCCCCCGCCGTCAGCACCGACGCCACCATCGACGTGGTCGTCGTCTTCCCGTGCATCCCCGCAATCGCGATGCCGTACTTCAGCCGCATCAGCTCGGCCAGCATCTCCGCGCGCTGGATCACCGGAATCTTCCGCGCCCGCGCCTCCACCACCTCAGGATTGTTCTCGTGTACCGCGGAGCTGACCACCACCACGCTCGCGCCCACCACGTTCGCCGCCGCGTGCCCCTCGAACACGGTCGCGCCCAGCGTCGCCAGCCGCTCCGTCACGGCCGACCGCCGCAGATCCGACCCGCTCACCGGGTAATGCAGGTTCAGCAGGATCTCCGCGATCCCGCTCATCCCGATCCCGCCGATTCCGATAAAGTGAACCCGCTGCGCCTTCGCGAACACAATCCGTCCCTAAACTCCAAACTCGAATCCCTAAACTCTCGCTCGCTACAGGCTACCGGCTACCGCCTACTGGCTGCTTTCCGCCATCGTGTGCAATACCAGATTCTTCTGGTTGATGAACCCGATCACCACGTCAAACTGCTTCCGCCCCTCCCAGTCCTTCTGCGTGATGGGGTAGTGAAAGATCAGCTGCCCTTCGATCTCCTGCCCCGGGGTCATCGTGATACCGCGCGGCATTGGTGTCTTCTTCTGCGTCTCCAGCTCCGGATACGCGATGAACACCTTCCTGTAGTCCTCGCCGCTCGCCGCCAGGCTCTGGAGCACGTCCCCGTTGGGCAGCGTTACCTCGCCCCACATATCGTGCAGAAACAGCGGCAGCTTCGTCGTGCTTTTCACCTTCACATCGGCGATCACGATCACTTCGTCGTACACATTCGGCTGGCCCTTCAGCCCGCCCAGCCCTCCGCCCGCCGAAAGCTCGCGATGAATCGGATACGCCGATACCGATACCACCTGCCCCGCATGCACCGGGCCCGTCCAGGTGACCCACACGTAAGTCCCGATGACGCCCACGACGATCACGATCGCCGCCAGCACCACGAGCAGAGGATGAAAACCCGTCCCGCTTCTCTCCGACATATTGTTCCCGATTCTACTGAAAACCGGACGACGCGCTCTTACCACGCGCGGCTGCCTCAACGGACTGGAACCTGATCGGCAATGGCACTCGATTCGGCGGACTCAAAAATCGGCGATGGCACTCGATTCGGCGGACTCAAAAAAACCGGCTTCTGCCACACCGAACACTGGCCACTTTTGGCCCCGGCCAGGTTCACCCCATAGCAAGAAGCTCATACCTCTTCAGTCAAAACCTCAAGACCAAATCGACTTCACCCCACGCAGAAGTACCCCCCCAACCTTCCCCTGAACCCATTTTGGGAATATTTCCCCAAAACACCATCAGATTTCGACCGCTCCTTCCATGTAGAAGACGCATTCCCCTTCCAGTTCCGTGCGATCGCCGCGCAACCGGCACAGTACCTTTCCGCCTCGCCGCGAAGCCTGGCAGGCCGTGAACTCTGTCTTCCCCAGCCGCTTCGCCCAGTACGGCGCCAGCATGCAATGCGCGGAACCGGTCACAGGATCCTCGGGAATCCCCTTCACCGGCGCGAAATACCGGCTCACAAAGTCGTATTGCGGATCGTCGCTCCTCGCCGTAACAATCAAACCCGGCTTGCCGATCCGAATCAGGGCCGCCATATCCGGACCCACCCCTCTGACGGTTCTCTCGTCCTTCAGCAGCGCCAGGTAGTTGAAGTCGTTCTCCGTGACCTCAACCGGCACCACCCCGATCGCCTCCGCAAGTCCCGCTGGCGTGCCGATCGCCTCTGAAGGCCGCGTCGGAAAGTCCATCACGTAGCCGGCTTCGTTCTTCTTCACCGTCAAAGGCCCGCTGGCCGAATGAAAAACCACCTGGGTGCGCGTCGGTTCGAGCCGTTCCATCACCACCGCTGCGCTGGCCAGCGTCGCGTGGCCGCACAACGGAACTTCGGTCCCAGGCGTGAACCAACGCAGCTGATAGTCCCCGTCGGACCGCACCAGATACGCCGTCTCGGCAAGATTGTTCTCCTGAGCGATGGCCTGCAGCGTCGCATCGGGCAAAAAGCTGGGCAGAGGAATCACCGCCGCCGGATTCCCGGCAAAGCGGCGGCTGGTAAAGGCATCGACCTGGAAAATCGGAGCGCGCATAAACAATTCTCTTCTATCCCGGCTTTCCGGCGCATGGCGGCAAGGATGAGTTGTCAGCAACCTTTGCCCAGAACGCCTCGCACCGCACCAAACCACGCGAGCCCCACGGCCAGGTTCACCCCACAGCAAGAAGCTGAATCCCCTGCCGCCTAAACATCAACACAATTCGACCCAGCACCAGCCCCAAAGTACCGCCCCGACCCATTTTGGAAAACCCAGTCCCGAATCGGAACCACTGCCCCAATCCCGCACCCCCGCCCTCACGCAGGCTTCCGCAGCTCCGCCAGAAACTCCCCCCCTCCCCGCGTGTTCAGCACATCCGCCTTTGTCAGCCACGCCCGCCGCAGCTGCTTCAGTCCGTAGTGCATCTTCGCCAGGTGACTCGTATGGTGCGAGTCCGTATTCACCACGATCCCGCACCCCAGCTCCTTCGCCCGCCGCAAATCGCGGTCGCACAAATCCAGCCGGTCCGGATACGCATTGTGTTCCACCGCGCAACCCACCTGCGCCGCCTTCTTCAGCAGCGCCTCCACATCCACCGCATACCCCTCGCGCCGCAGCAGCAGCCGTCCCGTCGGATGCCCCAAAATCTTCACATACGGATTCTCGATCGCCCGCAGCATTCGCTCCGTCATCTGCTCGGCCGGCATGTTGAACAGCGAATGCACGCTCGCGATCACCACATCCATCTGCGCCAGCACTTCGTCCGACAAATCCAGCGCCCCATCCGCCAGGATGTCCACCTCGATCCCCGCAAACACCCGAATCTTCCCCTCCATCTCCTGATCGACGGCGCGAATCCGCTCGATGTGCTCCACCGCCCGTTTGTCGTCGAGCCCCATCGTCATCGCCAGGTTCTTCGAGTGATCCGTGATCGCGATGTACTCATACCCGCGCGCAACCCCCGCATCGGCCATCTCACGGATCGTGTTCTTCCCGTCCGTCTCCACCGTGTGCATGTGGACATCGCCGCGAATGTCGCGCTCCTCGATCAACACCGGCAGCCGATGCGCCTCCGCCGCCTCAATCTCTCCGTTGTTCTCCCGCAGCTCCGGCGGAATCCAGTCCATCCCCAGCGCCGCGTAAATCTCCTCCTCCGTCGCCCCTGCCACAAACGACCCATCCTCAATCTTCGCCAGCGCATATTCGCTCAGCGTGTACCCGCGCTTCAGCGCCCGTTGCCGAACCGACACGTTGTGCATCTTCGATCCGGTGAAATACTGCAGCGCCGCCCCATACGATCCGACCGGCAGCAGCCGCACATCCACCTGCAACCCCGACCTCAAACGAAAACTCACCTTGTTCTGACCCTTCGCCAGCATCGTGTTCGCCGCCGGATAATTCGCGACATACTCCACCGCCGCGCCCACGCAATCCTCCGCGCACGCCGGCCCCGTCGCCAGAATGTCCAGATCCCCCACCGTGTCGCGTCCCCTCCGCAACGAACCCGCCGGCAGAATCGTCGTGATCCCGTCAAATTTCCTGAGATACGCGATCAGCTTCTCCGCAGCCTCTTCCGCGTCGTCGATCAGGAACCGCCCGCTGCGCTGCTTGTAGTCCTCAATCCCCTTGCGCAGCTTCTCGATCAGCTTCTCACCGAATCGCGGCAGCCCCGTCAGCCGCCCCTCGGCAATCGCCTTCTCCAAATCCTCCACCGAGCCCACCTGCAGCGCATCCCACAGCAGCGCCACCGTCTTCGGACCCATCCCCGGCAGCCGCAGCAATTCCAGCATCGTCGGCCGATACTTCAGCAGCAGCTCTTCGCGCAGCGGCAGCGTCCCCGCCTTCTCAATTGCCTGAATGTTCGCCGCCATCCCCTTCCCGATCCCGGGAATCTCCTGCAGCTTCTTCGCATCGCTCGCAATCGTGCTCAGCTGGATCGTCGACTGCTCCACCGCCTCCGCGGCCCGTCTATACGAGCGGATGCGAAACGGATCGCCCTGGCTGATCTCCAGCAGATCCGCTGTGTCCGCCAGCAACTGCGCAATCGAACGATTGTCCATCGAGGATTGATTACATCACTTCCGCCCCGGCTGAATCCACACGCGCTGCGCAGCGCCCCCGAGCAAAGATCAGCTATGGCCGGTGACTGGGCCAGAATGATGCGTGGATGTCAGCTTTCGCCATTGAGCGCAAATCGACGTTTCTGCCGGCTAGCCCGTTTATGAGGAGTAATCCTGAGAAATATGCTGAAGGTGCGTTGAGTGAGTGCATTACGCTGAAGGCGCGAGTTGCTGTTGTGCCCGTCGTTGGATGGGAACGCTGGCGCTTCCGGACAGGCCTTACTTGCCTGTTGTCTGGAGCTGGTTGAGTTTGTTTTTGAGGTCCTGGAGTTTTTGGCCGGCCTCTGCAAGTTTGCCCTGAGCGGTGAGGCTCTGGTAGTCAGCGAGATCCTGCGCGGCGGCGGCGATCAGAGCGGTACGACCAGGGCTGACGGCGCCGAGCGCGTCGGACGGTGCCGGCTGTCCGGCCTGCGTGGATGACGGGCCCTCCGCCTGAGCTGCAGTTGAGGTGAGGGAGGATGGCTGTCCTCCGAAGAGCCCGGCCAGAGCATCCTGAAATGTGGTTCCGTAGGCCAGTCGATCCTGCAGCGCGAGGACGACCAGACGCAGCTCCGGCATCGGGCTCTGCTGAGCCTGGAGGTAGATGGCTTCCGCATAGAGGAGCGCGTGACCGCAGGGAATGACGAGAAGTGTGCCGCGGCGGGTGTGGGAGCCCTGCTGGTTCCACAGAGTGAGCTGGCCGGAGAGCGCCGCGTTTTGATCGATGCGGGCCTCAATTTGCATCGGGCCGTCCACCAGCTTTGTTTTAGGAAAGTCATAGACGATGGCGGTGCCATAGTGGACGCCATCGCTGCGGCCGGCGAACCACCCAATGAGGTTATTGCGGTTGGCAGGGGTGAAGGGAAGGATCTCGATGAACTCCGCGGATGATTCGCCCGGCAGCTTCATCAGGACGTAGTTGGGCTCCATGACCTGGGTCTGCTGATCGCCGGTATCGCTGAGGCCGAGTTCGGAGGCGACGGTCCAGAGGTCTTCCCGGTTGTAGAAGACTTCAGGATCGCTCATGTGATACAGGCCGTAGACGGCCGCCTGCTCTTCGAGCAGGAGTTGCGGATAGCGGACGTGGCGGCGAAGGTCAGAGGGCATGGCCGAGGCGTCGCGGAAGAGCGAGGGGAAGATGCTCCGCCATGCGGCGATGATCGGATCGCGCGGATCGAAGACGTAGAAGGTGGTGGCGCCGGTATAGGCATCCACGACGACCTTGACGCTGTTGCGCATGTAGTTGGCTGTGCTGTCGCCGAAGGGATAGCTGGCGGAATCGGGATAGCTGTCGGAGGTGGTGAAGGCGTCGAGCATCCAGTAGAGATGACCGTTATCGCCGATCACGATATAGGGATCGGCGTCCCAGTTCAGGAACGGCGCGAGCGCACGGACCCGGCTGAGAATGTTACGGCGCATGAGAAGCCGGCTCTGCGGCGTGATGTCGTCGCTGAAGGGAACCTTCCAGAGGTCGCCGCGATCGGCGGCGATGAGGGTGCGGCGGACCATCCCGCCCAGAACAATGCCTCCTGTTCCCTCATACGACGTGAGATTGTTGGCCTGGCCTTGCGGATAATTGAATTCTTTCTGATTTGTATTGACATAGACGTCGGAGTTCGTGAGCTCGCCGAAATAGACTTCCGGCCGCGCAATAGTAAGGCCGGAAACCGTGCTCTCGACCGGCATGTTGCTGAGGTAGAGGGTGGGCAGACCTTCCGGCGTGAAACCGTTCACGGGGTTCATGGTGATGCCGTAGCCGTGCGTGTAAATGAGCTTCTCGTTGATCCAGTTGCGGCTGCTGTCGGGGAGTTTGTCCAGGCTAAGCTCGCGGACGGCGAGCATGACCTCGCGGAAATCGCCATTGATCGTGTAGCGATCGATATCGATGTCGGGAAAGTCGTAGTACGTGCGGATTTCCTGAATCTGGCGGAGTGTATTCTGCAGCGCGTGCCAGTCCCAGAGGCGGATGTTTTTCAGCGTGATCTGGTTGTGGTCGGGGTCGGCGGCGTCAGGGGTGGTTTCTGCTGGAAAGTGCTCCTGAGTCACGCGGTCAAGGTCCCAGGCCTGGCGGGTCCATGCGATATTCCACGCGATATAGGGGCGCTCGCGGTCGAGCTGATTGGGCTTGACGATAAAGCTGTTGACGTACCATCCGATGACCTGCACGACGGCAAAGCAGGCGAGGGCGGGAATAATCGCAACCACCAGGCGTCCGGGACGCGGGTACATGAAGGTGTTGCTGGCGGCGATGGCCGCGCCCACAAGCAGCGCGAACGCAACCACGAGCATGCCGGTGATGGTAACGTGCGCATCGGTGTACTCGACGCCGCTGAAGATGGTGTGCGCGTTGAACAGGGCGTCGAAGCGGCCGAGATAAACCTGTACCGCCAGCATGACGAGGAAGAAGGAAAAGGCGATCGAGACGCCACGCCACGGCAAGGGCAGCACGAGGCTGCCGGCTTGCCGCGCGATGGAGCGCGAACCTCCGGAGAGCAGCAGGAAGGCGCCTGCAGCGATGCAGGCAATGACGGCCAACACCATAAGCCAGCCGGCGACCAGTTGCCAGGCAGGCAAATTGAAGAGATAGAAACTCACCGGCCTCGCGAAGATGGGATCGAGCCGGGATGCGGTCCGAGGGGCGTACCAGAAGAGGGCGAACGTGGGCCACTCCGACATCAGGGACACGCCGCTGATCAAGGCGATGCCCAGGGACAGGGCGATGCCGGCGATGCGCAGCACGCGGCGCAGAGGCAGGCTCAGGCGCTGTTGCCCGATAAAGACCGCACGGTCGTGGGGCAGGTCAGCCTCGTGCAGGCGCCATAGAGCAAGGAACCAGCCGTACAAAAGGAGAAACGTGAGGGCGAAAGCAACCACGAAGACGCCCCACTGCAGGCCGGTGCTCTTCCAGAAGACCTCGCGGTAGCCGAGAGAACCAAACCAGAGGGAGTTCACGAAGTACGACAGGGCCGTGTTGCTGCCGAGGAAGAGGATGAAAACGACGAAAACGAGAATGAGAACGACGCGATTGGAACGGCGCTTGCCGCCAGGGATCTCGATCATCCGATGCACAGTTGTCCTTCTCCCACCAGCGAATTCAGCTGGAGTAAGGCAGCCCGTATTCTACGCCGCGACTCGCGCGGCCAGGGTTCCGCGGGCGGGACGAATCCCTGCTGTCCGTCGCCTCTTCGCCGCCTTTGCGCACTATTAGTTATCACCACGAGTGACAGAGAGGCGCGACCGCGCCTGCGCGCGCGCGAACGCACGCTCAGCAACTGTTTGTCCTGGGAAAAATACCGGAGGATCGGAACGCCGGTCAGGCCGCGTCGGCGCTCGAGCTCGAGCTCGAACTCGCGTCGCGCGCCCTCACTACCTGGTCTGCCTGCGGCCCCTTCTGGCCCTGGACGATGTCGAACTCCACATCGTCGCCCTCTTTCAGGCTCTTGTATCCGTCCACCTGGATCGCGCTGTAGTGAACGAACACATCGGGTCCGTCATCCCGCCCAATGAAACCATACCCTTTGGCGTTGTTGAACCACTTCACTTTGCCTTTGTTCTGAGCCACGTACGCGAACCTTCCTCTCAGACAGTATGGTTGGGGATTCCAACCTGCTCTGATACAGACGCCGTAGCTCCAGGTTTGGTTTTCTGCGTTTCCTTCGCGGATTCCACAGCCCTTACTTATTCTTCCGCTTCTTCCGGCTCCAGCGCGCGTAGTACATCGCTGAGATCAGCGTCTTTCCGTCCAGAATCTTCCCCGCATCGATCAACCTTAGTAACTCGCTCAACGGCACAAACTGCAGCTCGAAGCTCTCGTCCTCCTCCGGTTGCGCTTCGCCCGCCACCAGATCCTCTGCCAGAAAAACCTGCATCCACTCCCCAAGAAATCCTGGACTTGCGAAGTACCGCACCAGCTTTGTCCACTTCTTCGCCGAGTACCCCGTCTCCTCCCGCAGCTCCCGCTTCGCCGCTTCCAGATGATCCTCGCCATCCTCCATCTTCCCTGCCGGCACTTCATATAAATAATGTTGCGCCGCATGCCGGAACTGACGCTCGATCAGCACCAGCGGATCCTTCCGGCTCTTCCGGTCGTCCACCGCCAGAATCACCGCCGACCCGTTATGCCGGATCACGTCCCGTATCACCCTCTTTCCCGTCGGCTCCTCGATCTCATCCCGCACCACCCGGAACAGCGGCCCCGCGAACACCTCCTTCGACGACAACACCTTCGCCGGTCCACCAGGCCGGATCTTCAGTTTCTTCACCACCGGCACCGCGTGTTTCTTCGGGGCTTTTCCCTTCTGCTCCGGCTTCTTCGCCAACTTTTTCTTCTTCGCCATCATCGCGCTCCTTGTTCCTAACCTACCATCGTCTTTTCTCTGAACGCTGAACGCCGAACGCCGTCCCACTTCTGCATCCTCCGCCCCACCCCCCGCATCCGA
>Ga0224555_1004469_pt1 | contig 12796 bp, 11 predicted proteins | sample 714S23034metaG_FD_180687 | JGI IMG/M metagenome (GOLD analysis project Ga0224555, IMG submission 180687) | Peat soil microbial communities from Stordalen Mire, Sweden - 717 S2 30-34 | ecosystem: Environmental > Terrestrial > Soil > Wetlands > Peat | place: Sweden: Norrbotten County, Stordalen...
TTCGCCCGCGATCCCCGCAACCGTCAGGCTGATCCCCTCCACCGCGATCGACCCCTTTTCCACCACGTACCGCGTCAGCGCCTCCGGCAGTCGCACCCTCATCACCCAATCCGACTCCGCACCCGCCGACACGCGATCGAGCGCCAGCAGCGTGCCCACGCCATCCACGTGCCCCTGCACCACATGTCCGCCCAGCGGCGAGCCCGCCGCCGTCGGCAGTTCCAGGTTCACCAGCGACCCCGGCTCCAGCCGCGAGAGCGTCGTGCGTGCAATCGTCTCCGCAGCCAGGTCCGCGGAGAAGCGCGCCGGAAACGCATTCGGCTCAATCCCCAGCGCAGTCAGGCAAACCCCGTTCACCCCAACGCTGTCGCCCGTCCGCAACCGCACCACTATCCCCGGCGCCGCGATGGTTAGCCGCGCCGTCCCGCCACCCGCTCCCGGCGCAAACGAAATTACCTCGCCCGTACCTTCAATCAACCCGGTAAACATACCTCTAGCCTAGCGCATCGCAGCCATGCCATCGCACTGCTCACCCTCATCGCTCATAGCTCATAGCTCATAGCTCATAGCTCATAAAACCTAAACCGAACCCTCCACTCCATCCCACGGATCGCGCAGAGTCCCGCTTACACGCGTATCCACCCCAAACATCGTGCGCGTCACTCGCTGCATCGACTGCTCCAGCAGAAGCGGCGACCCTGCTCCTCGGGCAAACGGCACCGCCCCGCACCCCAGCTCCGTCTGCGCATAGAACAGCGCTACCTTGTCCACCAGTCCCTCCGCCAGAAACGCCCCATTTAGTTCCGAGCCGCACTCCAGCAGCACGCTCAGGATCTTCCGCTTCCCCAGCACCTCCAGCACCGCGCGCAAATCCAGCCGTCCGCCCACTCCGGCAACCCGGACCACCTCGACTCCTGCCGCCTCAAACTCCGCAACCCTCGCCGCCTCAGCCTCCGCTCCACAGAACACCAGCACATCCCCACTTGCCGACCGCACCAGTTGCGAATCCAGCGGCGTCCGCAGCGCCGAATCCAGCACCACTCGCAGCAGCCGCCTGCGCCGCGGAAGCCCACTCCGGTCGGTCAGCGCCGGATCGTCGGCCAGCACTGTCCCCACGCCGGTCAGCGCTGCATCCGCCGCATGACGCATCCGCTGCACTTCGGCCCGCGCCTCAGCACCCGTCAGCCAGTAAGTCTGCCGCTTCGTTCGCGCGTCCGGTCGCGGCGCCAGCATCCCATCCGCCGACAGCCCCGCCTTCAGCGTCACCAGCGGCCCGCCCGTCCGAATCCATCGCGCAAACGCATCATTCACCTCGCGCGCTTCCGCCTCGCACACACCCACTGCCACCTCAACTCCCGCAGCCCTGAGCCGCGCGATCCCCTGTCCGCTCACCAGTGGATTCGGATCGACCGCAGCCGCCACCACCCGCCGCACGCCGGCAGCAATCAGCGCCTCCGAGCACGGCCTCGTCCGTCCATGATGGTTGCACGGCTCCAGTGTGACATACGCGGTAGCCCCGCGCGCCCGCTCACCCGCCTGCTTCAGCGCGACAATCTCTGCATGGTCGAACTCATCGTAAACATGCGCACCCTCGCCGACGACCAGCCCATCGCGCACCAGCACGCATCCCACCTGCGGGTTCGGCGACGCCAGCCCCACCGTCGCCCGCGCCAACTCCAACGCCCGCCGCATGTATCCTTCATCGAGCTTGTCTTGGAAATCCACACACGCCTTCCGTACCGCAACGGACAACGTAGAACGGACAACGGACAACCGCCTTACCTCACCATCGACTCCACAAACGCCGTGCTGTCGAACGGCAGAATGTCTTCCATCTTCTCGCCCACGCCCACAAACTTCACCGGCAGCCCCAACTCGGTCGCAATCGCCAGCACGATCCCGCCCTTAGCGGTCCCATCCAGCTTGGTCAGCACGATTCCCGTCACCCGCGCCGCCTCGGTGAACAGCCTCGCCTGCTGCAGTCCGTTCTGCCCCGTCGTCGCATCCATCACCAGCAGCGTCTGGTGCGGCGCGCCCGGAACCAGTCGCTCCGCCGTTCGCCGCATCTTGTCCAACTCCTTCATCAGGTCCGTCTTGGTGTGCAGCCGTCCCGCCGTGTCCACAATCAGCACGCCGGTCCCGCGCGCCTTCGCGGCCGTGCATGCGTCGTACAGCGCGGCCGAGGGATCGCCGCCCGTCTTGGTCTTGATCATCGGCGTCTCCGACCGCGCCGCCCACACCTCCAGTTGCTCGATTGCCGCCGCGCGAAACGTATCCGCCGCGCACAGCAGCACCGTCCGGTCCTGCCCGCGATAATACGCAGCCAGTTTGCCCGTGGTGGTGGTCTTCCCCGTCCCATTCACCCCCACCATCATCACCACTTCAGGCGGAGCCGCCGGGACCGCATCCACCGTCGCCACCCCATCCAGCACCTGTTTCAGCTCGATCTTCAGCAGCCGCTTCAGTTCCTCGCCGCCCTCGATCCCCTGCCGCAGTCCCCGCTGCCGCAGGTTCTCAATGATGGTCCGCGCCGTCGCGCTGCCAATGTCCGCCGCCAGCAGCACCGTCTCCAGCTCCGTCAGCGACGTCTCGTCGATCTCGCGCGTCAGCGCCAGCACCGACCCAATCGACTCGGTAAACGAGTCGCGGGTCCGCGTCACCGCCTGCTTCATGCGGTCGAAGAAGCCGCGCTTCTCCGTCAACGCCTCGCTCGTCGAAGACTCGCCTGCGCTCTCGTTCTCTTTTTCTGCCTCGGAATCCGTACCGCGCTTGCCAAACAAGGAAAAAACCATACTGTTTCTAGTCTAGCAACCGGACAGCGCACGCGGCCCAATCGTGAAGAGCATACTGCACCCGGTCTATTTGCGAGTGATCTGCTCGATGATCCTTCGCAATTCCGGGTTTTGAACTTCACTAAGCAACTCACTTGGGGGGCGTCTTCCCCGTTTTCTCCAGAATTGCCACCAGCGCGGTCCCAGATTTGCTCCGGTCTCTGATGCAACGACTTCGGCCAGACTGGTCTTGCCTCGCCATACGATGATCAATTCCGCCCAAGCAGATTGAGACTTCGGCCCGAGCAAATACTCGAAAGTCGCCGCTCCACACTTTCGGTGCGAAGCCACGTTCTGAACCGTCTCCAGAAAGCCGACAACGGCGGCATGTCGTTCCCCGTCTGGGCCTGCGGCAATCATGCGCTCCGCCAAATCGAACGCTGGGCGAACCTCTTCAGCGCGACCGTCCTCAAATAAATCCACGGCATAACTGGCCAGTTCAGACATCAACCGCGAATCTGACGCCTCGTCCAAAGGCAAGGACACGAGTCTAGTCGCGAGTGAGGGGTAAGCCTGCGTAATCTCGTCTAGGATTCGCGACATATCGCCCTTACTCGTCTTTCCCCGGCCGCGCCATCAGCTCCCGGATCGCCTCTTTCGGGCTCTTGCCCCGGTGCAGAATCGCGTCCATCTGCTCGGTGATCGGCATCTCCACCCCGTAGCGCGCGGCCAGCCCCAGCGCCGCCGCCGTGCTGCGAACTCCCTCGGCAACTTTGCCCTGCAGGTCGGCAAGAATCTCCTCGAGCTCCCGCCCCTTGCCCAGCTCGATCCCCACCGTCCGGTTCCGCGAGAGCGAGCCCGTACACGTCAGCACCAAGTCTCCCAGCCCCGACAACCCCGCCAGCGTCTGCCTTCGCCCGCCGCACGCCACCGCCAGCCGCGTAATCTCCGCAATCCCCCGCGTAATCAGTGCCGCGCCGGAGTTGTATCCCAGGTCCAGCCCGTGCACCACTCCGGCGGCCAGGGCAATCACGTTCTTCAGCGCCCCGCCCAGCTCCACGCCGGCCACATCGTCGTTGGTATAGAGCCGCAGCGTGGGCGAGCTGAACTCCTTCTGGATAACCCGCGCCACCGCCGGTGTTCCGGCCGCGACGACGGCCGTAGGAATTCCGGCCGCCACCTCCGCCGCAAACGACGGCCCGCTCAGCACGCCGCAGCGGGTCTCCGTCACTGACGCGATCACTTGCGACATGCGCAGCAGGCTCTTCTCTTCCAATCCCTTGGTCGCGCTCACCAGCATCTGGTCCCGCGTCAGCAGCGGCGCAACCTGCTTCATGACTCCCCGCAGATGCTCCGACGGGGTCACGCACAGCACCATGTCAGCTCCCTGCACCGCCGCCGCGAGGTCCGTCGTCACCCGCACATCGGCAGGCACCGTGTAGCCTGGCAGAAACTGGAGATTCACCCCAGTCTCTTTGATCTGTTCCACTTGTTCCGCGGAGAACGACCACAGCGTAATCGCGTGCCCCCCCCGCCGCGCCAGAGAGATGGCCAGCGCCGTCCCCCACGCGCCTGCGCCCAGTACTCCAATCCGGCTCATGCCTCCGCCTTCCCTGTCGCGATCTTATCTCCAGATTGCGTCCCGAACCGGCTTTCCGTCCCATGCAGCAGCCGCCGTATGTTGGCATGGTGCTTCACAATCACCAGCAGTGGAATAAACAGGAATCCAAACACCACCATCGGCGTCCGCAACCCCACAAAGTGGAACCCGAACAGCGGAAACGTTGCCGCCCCCACGATCGACGCCAGCGAGACATACCGGGTGAGTGCAAAGATCGCCACAAACACCAGCAGGACCGCCAGCCCCGACGGCCACGTCAGCGCCAGAAACACGCCCAGCGCGCTGGCCACGCCTTTGCCTCCGCGGAATCCCAGCCACACCGGAAACACGTGCCCCATCACGGCCGCCACCGCCGCGGCCACCTCGACGTCGTACGTCCCCGCATTCCCCAGGCCCGCCGCGATATGCGCTGCGATCCACACCCCCGCATACGCTTTGCCCAGATCCAGCAGCAGTGTTGCCACGCCCAGTCCCTTGGCCCCGGACCGCGCCACATTGGTCGCGCCGATGTTGCCGCTGCCCTGGTCCCGTATGTCCTCCTTGCGGAAGATGCGGACCAGTAGATAGCCAAAAGGAATCGACCCCAGCAGGTACGCAATCGAAATAGAAACAATCCAGGGCTTCATCGTGTGCGCACGTGCCTTCTTTCTCCGAACCTAGAGTCTACCAAGCCTTCCTGCTCACTTGTCATCCTTCCTGCTCACTTGTCATCCTTCCTGCTCACTTGTCATCCTTCCTGCTCACTTGTCGTCCTTCCTGCTCACTTGTCATTCTGAGCGCAGCGAAGAATCCCCGCATTGCTTTTGCTTTTGTCGTTGTCGTTGCTGTTGCTGTTGCTGTTGCTGTTCAACTCACAACTCACAACTAGAAACTAGCAACTAACAACTGCCTTCACGCCCTTTCCAGCAAACTCCGCCGCAGCAGATCCAGCGCATGCTGGCTCGCCCAGAAGCGAATCCGTTCCCGGTCGCCCGTCAGGTTCAGCTCCACCACCTTGGTCTTGCTCTCCCCGGCAAACGACGCAGCCACATACACCAGCCCGATCGGCTTCTCCGCATCCGGCCCCGCCGCACCCGGCCCCGGCCCGGCAATCCCGGTAATCCCCACCCCCACGCTCGCGCCCGTCCGTCGGCGAATCCCTTCCGCCATCGCCCGTGCCACCGGCTTGCTCACCGGCCCGTCGCTGCGCACCAGTTCCTCGGGAACGTCCGCGAACTCCGTCTTCAGGCTATCCGCATACACCACCGCTCCCCCCACAAAGTACCGCGAGCTGCCCGGCACCGCCGTCAGCCTTTCCGCCAGCAGGCCGCCGGTGCAGCTTTCCGCCGCCGCCAGCGTCATCTGCCGCAATCCCAGCATCAACAGGACCACCTCCTCCAGCTGTTCGCCGTGCGACGAGAAGACCGCCTCCCCCATCTCAGCCTCGATCTTCTCCGCCAACTCGTCCACCCGCGCCTGCGCCTCTGCATCACTCGCCTTCACGCACTGGAAATGCAGTTGGATCTCGCCCGAACCCGCCAGGATCGTCGTCTCCACATCCGAATACTGCTGATAGATCGGAGCCGTCCGCGCATCCACCTGCGACTCCGGAATCAGTGCCATGCGCAGCATCCGTTTCGCCATGTGCCGCTCCGGCAGCGACGCCGCCAGCCTCCCCCGGCACTCGGCCTCGTACATCGCCTTTAATTCCTTCGGCGGCCCGGGCAGCAGAATCACGATCTTCCGGTGCCGCCCCACCACCGTGTCGATGTACTGCCCTGGTGCGCTCCCATTGGCGTTCGCCAGCACCTCCGCGCCCTCCAGCCGGTCCGCCTGCTTCGCGTTGTTCGGCGGCATCGCCATGTGCCGCGCCGCAAACCGCTTGTACATCGCGGTGAGAATCTCGTTGTCCCGCCGCAGTCCCAGCCCCAGCGCTTCGCCCACCGCCTCGCGCGTCTGGTCGTCCTCGGTCGGCCCCAGCCCGCCGGAGAAAATCACAATGTCGGCTCGCGCAATCGCAATCTTCGCCGCGCCCGTCAGGTGTCCCAGGTTGTCCCCGACAATCGTCTTGAACGCGACCTGCACCCCAAGCTCGTTCAACCGCGACGTCAGGTACAGCGAGTTGGTGTCCTGCCGGAACGGCGTCAACATCTCCGACCCGACAGCAATAATCTCAGCAATCATCGCGCTGGCTGCATGTTAGCCGAAAGGTGAGATGAAGCGCTGCCGACTATGGCCACGTATACAAGGCAGAGAGCCGCCGAGGTGGCAGCAATCCACCCAAATTCATGCAGGAACCACCCATGAGACGGTAACGCATTAGGGGAGTGGGTGAAGAAGTAGATTGTTTCTCCGATTAGCACGATCGAGCAAGCCATCACGCAAGTCAAGACGAAAACTGATGCACGACCGAGGCTGAATCGGTCGAAGCGTAAAACCATTGGGAGGAGCAGCAACCATGCGGGCATTAAGAGGGCGCAGCCCAAACCTGTTACCCTCAGCCAGTCTGAAAACAGCCACGCCTTGAACCCAAATACTAGGAACGGAGCAATTGCACTCCCACAGAGTACAAGTCCGAGAGACAACGCGATTCGAGCGTTGCGTTTCATACCAGCTTCCGCCCCTCAATATCCAGCGCCACATGATACAGCGCATCCCGTGTCGCCAGCACCGCGCATCCATCCTCCAGAAACGCCAGTCCCACCAGGTTGTTCCCGGACACTGCCAGCGAAGCCTCCCGCTGCGGCGTAATCCGCACAATCCCGCGCTGCCCCTCAAGCGACGCCGCCACGTACAAGTTTCCATCCACGTCCAGCGCAATCCCCTGCGCCCGTCCCAGTCCCTGGTAGTACACCGAGGTGTGCCCGTCGCGGTCGATCGCATGCACCGCCTGGTTGCTCGAGGTCGTCGGCCCGGTCACAAACAGCGTTCCCTCGTCGTTGAACGCCAGGTGGTATGCCGCGATGCTCGGTTCCAGCGTCGCGTACACGAACACCTCCTTGCCTCCAATGCCGCTGGTCGGGCTCGCGCCACTCGCCGCACCCGCCGCCGGACCCCGGTCCGGCCCCACCTTGAAGATCGTCCCTTCCCGGTCGCCCACATACAGGTTCCCATCGCGGTCGAACGCAATCCCGGTCGCCACACCCATCCCCTCCGCATAGGTCGCGACCGCACCCTCCGGCGAGATCCGGTATACCGTCCCCTCGGCCCGCGAGCTCACGTACAGATATCCATCCGGCCCGAACGCCAGCCCGGTCGCATTCAACACATCGCGTACAAACGGCCGCACCTGAAAGTCCCGCGCAATCGAGTAGATTGACACCGGGACGCTCTCGCCGCGCCCGCCACTCACCGTCGCATACACCGTGCCGTCCGCATCCACCGCCGGGTTCGCCACCGGATGCAGGTTCTCCGCCATCGGGACCGCCACTCGCAGTCCCAGGGCATTGCTCATGCTCGCCAGCTTTGGACCTTCACCCGGTGCCAGCACCACGTCGCCGGAGATCGCCCCCTCCGGAATGCGAATCACCGCCCGCCCAGGCCGGCTCAGCGCGAGAGAGGCAGGCGTATCCCCTACCATCACCGACGGAAGAGCGCCTCCGCGAGCCTGCAAGCCGGTGCCGCTCAGCTCAACCTCGCCGCCCGGCATCGCCGCCGGCGGCTGCAACCGGACCAGCCGCGGTGCGTCCGTCTTCGAACCATGCAGCAATGGACTCATCTCACCCCCAGCCTAGCCCGCTGCGCGCCCCAGCGCAAACCCTCGGGGGCGGTTCCAACGCGGGTGCCCCACATCTCGATTTTGAGATGTGGGTTCGTAGACTCAAACCCACCGCGCCAACACCAGCCCGCACACCAGCGCCAGCACTCCCGCCGCAACATCGTCCAGCATGATCCCCATCCCACCCGGCAGCGCCTCGAGCTTCCGAATCGGCCACGGCTTCCATATATCGAACAGCCGGAACAGTAGCAGCGCGAACACCGCATGGCGCCAGTCCGGCCGCACCGCGATCAGCGCGATCCACTGCCCCGCCACCTCGTCGATCACCACAAATCCCGGGTCTTCGCGCCCCGCCTCGCGCGCCACAATCGTCGCCGCCGGAATTCCCACCAGCGTTGCCGCCAGCGCCGCCAGAGCCGTCCCTGCCGCCAGCGTTGCCCATCCCGGCTCGAAGATCCGCGCTGCCCCGTACCACAGCAGCACCGCCGCCACCGACCCATACGTCCCCGGCCCTGGCTTCAGCAGTCCCGCGCCGAACCACGTCCCCACCACCCACGCCCACCCGGTCTTCTTCACGCCAATCGCCCCGGCCACTACTCCCCGTCCCCAGAACCCGGGCCCGAACTCGACCGCCCGCGATCCCGCAGCCCTTCCAACTCATCCAGCAGCTCAGGATCGTGAATCGACGAACTGATCACATACCCACCGCTCGCCCACTTGCCCAGGTCGATCCGCCGGCACCGGTCCGAGCAGAACGGAAAGTCCTCGCCGCCCGCCAGCACAATCGTCTTGCACGTCGGGCACCGCAGCGTCTTCAGTTTCTTCGCCATTGCAGTCCCATTCTAAGACTCAAAGACGTCGCTGCCCACTCGCCGCCTTGCGCCCAGAAGTATGATCCTTGATCCTCACAACCCGTACACCTCCATCGCCGTTCCGCCAAACACCCGCGCCCGCTCCGTCTCGCTGAACCCTGCAAAATAGTCCCGCAGCACCTCGAACCACTGCGCGTATCCGCTCGCCACCAGGCACACCGGCCAGTCCGATCCCGCCATCAGCCGCGCCGGCCCAAATGCCTCCACCACGACATCCAGATACGGCCGTAGCGTCTCCAGCGACCACGCGTCCCACTTGGCCTCTGTCAGCATCCCCGACAGCTTGCAGCACACATTCGCGCGCCGCCCCAGCTCGCGCATCCGCTCCGCCCACGGCTCCAGGATTCCCGCCGCGATCAGCGGTTTGGCCACGTGGTCCAGCACAAACGGCTGCTCCGGATGCTCATCCGCAAAGTAGATCGTGTCCGCCAGGTGCCGTTCGTAAATCAGAATCTCGAACACCAGCCCGCTGCCCGCCATGGTCCGGATACCGGCGTTGAAGTCCTCGCGCAGGATGTAGTGCTCGTCCTTCTCGCTTTGGATCCCATGGCGCAGCCCCTTCAGCTTCTCGCGTCCGTCGAACGCCTCCATGCACCCGGGAAAATCCTCGCCCGCAATCGGCGCCCATCCCACCACCCCCCGAATCGCGTCGGTCGCATCGGCCAGGTCCAGCAGCCAGTGCGTTTCCTCCAGCGTCTGCCGCGCCTGCACCGCAATCGTTCCGTCGATGCTCGCCGTCGCCATCGCCGCCTTCAGGTCCGGCAGCAGAAAGTCCCGGCGCAGCAACTGCATCTCATCGTCGATCCACCCATACTCCGCCGCCGTATACCGCCATAGATGGTGGTGCGCATCAATCGTCAGGGTCTTCGTCTCGCTCAAACTCGTTTCTCCAATCTTGTCCGGTGGCTTCGCTCTGTTATCTTAAACCTCAGACCACCCAAGGAGGTCCGCCATGAAATACAAAGACAACGACCTCGTCCATTCCTTTCGAGCGCAGCAGTAAGCGTCGCAAAGGATTCCCCTCGTAGACAAACGTCAAGCGCGGCCACCGTGTCGTGCATCGTGACAAAGAGCTTGTCGAGAAGCTCGGACGCAACGATCCATGTCCGTGCGGCTCAGGGCGTAGCTTTTAAGCGCTGCTGTCTCGATTCCGGCCGTTACGACGGCTCCAACCGCAACTACTTCTTTCCGAGCCTAACCTCGAACCTTGTTTGTTGGATCACCGAACATTCCCCACGCCGCCTCTCGGAGGCGTGGGGAATTCCGTCCGATCAACCAGGGCCTGCCCTCATTCCATGCAACAATGCTCCTCCCACTCATTTACCCTTGTAGGGAGAGCGGGCATCTCCGCTCTTCAACCCCGCCTCTGAGGAAACCATGGCTGCTTTGATCGACGCCATCGAAGTAAAGCGCAAAATGTTCTTCGAATTCGAAAACGCCCCCTTCCGCTGTCTGGACGTGGAGATCTCCACGCCCACCGCTCGCGGCGGCCAGACCCTGGTCCGCCTCAAGATGCGCAACCTGCTCACCCGCGCCGTCTTCGACAAGACCTTCAAGGCCAGTGACAAGTTCAAGGAGCCCGACCTGGAGACCATCGAGGCAACTTACCTCTACAGCGACGCCGACGGCTCCTACTTCCTCGACCAGAGCAGCTTCGAGACCCTCTCCCTCGGCCGCGACATGGTCGGAGACGCGCTCGAATTCCTCCTCGAAGGCACCCTCCTCCAGATCGACAAGTACAACGGCAATCCCATCGGCCTGGAGTTGCCCATCCAGGTGGAACTCGCCGTCACCTACACCGAACCCACGGTCCGCGGCGACACCGCCGCCGGCGCCGTCACCAAGCTGGCCCGGCTGGAGACAGGCCTTGAGCTTCGCGTTCCCACCTTCATCAAGGAGGGCGAAAAGGTCAGGGTCAACACTGAGACTCGCGAGTTCGCTGGCCGCGCCTGACACCTCAATCAAGCTCCATCGAATGTAATCTTTTCGTCGTCAGCCAAACCCTGCCTTCCTGCTTTCAAAGACTTACTTCCAGCGGCCCCGCCACACGCCGAAATCCACCCAAAGCGCTATGTTGTAAATCAGACATAAAGTGTACGGTGGAATCGAGGCGGCAGCTTATGAGCGGTTCACTGGAAGCACTCACCGAAGAAACCTGCGAGACGCGCGGAGACTCATCTTCTCCCGCCTCCGGTCGACTCCACATCGCACAAGCTTCCCCCGCTCCACTCCCAACCGACCCCGCGAACACCCGCGCCGAAGTCCGCATGGGCCGCGCCGACTCCGAGACCGGTCTCATCTGGACCACCACCGCCTTCATGGCGCTATTCCATCTCGGCGCCATCGCCGCCCTCTTCTTCTTTAGCTGGACCAATCTCATTGTCGCCGCCGTGCTCTACATCTTCGCGATCAATCTCGGCATCGGCATGGGCTATCACCGCCTGCTCACCCACCGCGGCTATACCGTGCCCAAGCTGGTCGAGTACTTCCTTGCCGTCTGCGGCACACTCTCGCTCGAAGGCGGACCCATCGGCTGGGTCGGCACCCACCGCGTCCATCACCAGCACAGCGACCACGATGGCGACCCGCACACTCCGCAGGAAGGCACCTGGTGGTCGCACGTCGGCTGGATCATCTCCGGCAAAGCCATGCACTCCGAGACCATCGGCCTCGCCCGCTATGTGCCCGACCTCACCCGCGACCGCTTCTACCTCTGGCTCTCCAAATATCACTGGATCCCCATGGTCACCGTCGCCGTCGCCCTCATTACCATAGGCACCCTCGCCGGCGGCATCAAGGTCGGCATCGGCCTCTTCCTCTGGGGCATCTTCCTGCGCGTGACGCTTGGCCTTCACGCAACCTGGCTCGTCAACTCCGCCACCCACCTCTGGGGTTCCCGCCGTTTCGACACCAAGGACGACTCCCGCAACTCCTGGTGGGTCGCTCTCCTCACCGGCGGCGAAGGATGGCACAACAACCATCACGCCCATCCCACCTCCTGCCGCCACGGCCTCGCCTGGTACGAGTTCGACCCCAACTACTACGGCATCTGGCTGCTCGAAAAACTCGGCATCGCCAAGAAAGTCCAGATCGCCAAGTTCGTCCGCAGCTAACCCACTCCCATACTCCGCCGCAGACACGCGCCTATTCCCATGCGCGCGGTTTCCCTCTATCCTCATTGGATATCCGAAACCGTCTGATCCCTATGCCTGAACCCGGCCCCATCGTCGGCGCATCCCCCATTCGCAAAGAGGGCCGCGCCAAAGTCACGGGCCGCGCCCTGTATGTGGATGACATCACCCTCCCCGGCATGTGGTACGGCGCCACCGTCCGTTCCACCATCGCCCGCGGCCGCATCGCCTCCATCACCTTCGACCTCTCGGTCGACTGGTCCCAGTTCACTATCGTCACCGCAGCCGACATCCCCGGCGAAAACACCATCGTCCACCTCGCCAAGGACCACCCCTGCCTCGCAGCCGAACACATCAACCATCAAGCCGAACCCATCCTTCTGCTCGCGCATCCCGACAAGGCCGTCCTGCCCGCCGCCGTCGCAGCTGTTCACGTCGAGTATCAGGAACTCCCCGGCGTCTTCACCATCGAAGACTCCGAGCTCGGCGCAGCCGGAGACGAATCCAAAGTCATCTGGCACGGCGATGATCCGAACCACCACGCCCCCAACACCTTCAAGTCCTTCTTCATGCAAAACACCTCGCCCGCCGAGCTCGAGACCGCCTTCGCCGCCGCCGACTTCATCGTCGAAGGCGAATACCGAACCGGCGCGCAGGAGCAGCTCTACATCGAAAACAACGGCGTCATCGCCGAAACCTTCCGC
>Ga0224555_1004470_pt1 | contig 12795 bp, 9 predicted proteins | sample 714S23034metaG_FD_180687 | JGI IMG/M metagenome (GOLD analysis project Ga0224555, IMG submission 180687) | Peat soil microbial communities from Stordalen Mire, Sweden - 717 S2 30-34 | ecosystem: Environmental > Terrestrial > Soil > Wetlands > Peat | place: Sweden: Norrbotten County, Stordalen...
CATCGCGTGGTCGCACCGCACGTCGGGACGCTCGCTGGACAAGGCGATCGCGCAACTGGAACTGGCGGTCGCGTCGACACCCAAGTATGCGAAGCATTTCGCGGAGCTAGACGAGTTATACGAAGCCGCCGGAGTTGCTCCGGAGAAGCGGCTGGCGCTGCTCGAGAAGAACCAGGACGTGGTCTCGCAACGGGACGACTCGCTGGCGCACGAGGCTGGGCTGCTGGTTTCCCTGGGCAAGTATGACGAAGCGATTCAGCGGCTGACGGGGCGCGAATTCGCGGTCTGGGAAGGCGGCAATCTGAACGTGGCGGACAACTGGACCGACGCCCACATGCTGCGCGGCCAGAAACTGCTGGAGGCTAAGCACGCCAAAGAAGCACTGGCGGAATTTCAGGTGGCGATCGAGATCCCGACGAACCTGCCTTCGGAGGGAATCGACGTGAGTGGCCGCGAGGCGGAAGCGGACTACTGGATGGGGAACGCGTACTCGGCGCTGGGCGATGCGGCGCAGGCGAAGAAGTACTGGCAGAAGTCGGCCGATGTGAAGTCGGCGCCACCGCAGCGGCAGCGGCGCCGCCGGCGCGGCGGAGTTTCGCCGCGAGATCTGCAGGCATACTATCAGGCGCTGTCGCTGCGCAAACTGGGCCAGGCGGACAAAGCCACAGCGCTGCTGCAGCAACTCGTGGAAACGTCAAAGCAGGCACTGCAAGGCGAGCCGGCGAAACCGGATCTGAGCGCGCCTCTGGACACGTTGAAAGCGCAACGGGCCGCGCTCGGGACAGCGCACTACGGGGCCGGCCTGGGCTATCTGGGGTTGAACGAGCAGCAGCAGGCCCGGGAAGAATTCACTAAGGCCCTGGAGGCCAGCCCCGATCACGCCGGCGCGAAAGCGGCGCTGGCGGAACTGCGCTGACCTCGAATCACCATAGGGGTTTGGAGAGCCTGCTGGTCGTGATGTCGGCATCGGCGCGGGTGGAATCGGCTCGCACCGGCTTCCGCTGCTTGAATCGCGCCTGGTTCAGAAGCGCTTCGATAACTTCGCCACGCGCTTGCCCGCGGAGATGAGCGGATCTTCGATGAGATGGTACGAAGCCATCGAGGCGGCGGCCGTGCCCGCTGCCGCGATCAACGCCCGCACCGCGCCGCTGCCGATGGGCAGTCTGACGAACACGATAAACATGACGATGTGATGCCACAGGTAAATGCCATACGAATACTTGGCGACCCAATGAGCAATCTTCGCCACGGCGGCCGAACCCACCTCGTGAAAGGTGTGCCAGGTTAAGCCCAACAGCAAGGCGACAGGCCATTCCCAGACCAGGTTCAGCACTTCCCGGTCCATCTGAAAGCAGGCCGAAGCCAGCAGGCTGGAGACAATGATCAGACACGGCCAGAGGAGAAACGGCCATCTGCGCTGGGCAAACCGGCAGCGGTAGGCCACGACCCCCGAAAGAAAGCACGGGACGTAGGCCAGCAAATTCATGTGCCCCGTCAGATAGGACATGCTTAGGGCTGCCACAAGAGCGAGCCCCCAGGCGGCCACCATGTAAGAGATCCAGCGCACTCGCGACGAAAACAGGATGAACAGGAATGGAAGAACAACATACATCTGAACTTCCAGGGGCAACGACCAGAGGGGCGAGATGATCGACTCTTGATGCGTTATGTTCTGGATCAGCAGCAGATTGGATATGACCTGCTTTGCGCTGGGCACAGCGACCCAGGCGGTCATTCCATGACGCCACGGGATGCGAAAAACGAGCGCAACCACGATCGAGCAAATTGCCAATGGATAAATGCGGAAGATGCGCCGGATATAGAACTCCCGCATAAAATGCGGATTCCCGGGCGCAAGCCGCTCCAAAGATTGCATCAGAACCAGGCTGGTATGAACGAAGAACAGAATGACGCCCATCCGTGTCATTCCGTGCAACCAGTCTCCGAGCACCGCCGCCCCACCACACCAGAAATCGAGAAGGTGGCCGACGAATACAAATAAAACGGCGATAGCCCTGAGGACATCGAGATTGCGGTCCTCAGACCTGCTGGCTGCGGAAACAGGCTGGCGCGGTGAGAACTCGGTGAGGCTCTTGTGGGCCAATGTCCAAGCATTGTAGCATGAGTGATTTGCACCTGTTCTCCTGGCGGCAGCGCAGGGGCGCGGCGAAGTACCTCGCGCCTACTGTGTTGCGAGCGCCTTGGCACAGAGCTGTCAGTCCCCGGTTTTCGCGGTGCGCCTCATACCTTCTGAAGGCGGAGCATGACGTACACCAAGGCCAGCGCAGCCGCGCTGGCGGCCAGGCTCCAGACGATACAGGTCTTCCAGGGCGGTATCAGGTCGGCGCCGGGCCGGCGGACGCTCTCCTGATAGACCAGGCCACCCACCAGGCCTACTAACAGAAAAGATATCGGGTAATAGGCCCGCGAGAGGAACCAGGATGTGGCCAGGAACGCCGTAAGCGCAGTCTCCAGACACAGCGCGTGTTGACGAAGAGCGGGGTCGGGCGGCGTACCGTCAGACGGTGTGACAATCCGGCTTAGCTGGGCCATAGAAACGACAAAAACTGAAATCCAGATTACGAGGCCGACCACGCCCAGCTCAGCGGCCACCAAGATAATTGAGTTGTGCGCCGCTATGTTCACGGTGTCACCGTAGCTGCCGTAGCCATGCCCATACAGGGGCGATTGCTTGAACATTTCCCAACCTTCGCTCCAGATTCCCAAGCGGTCCGCGCCGCCCGACATGCTGATGTCACGGCCTCCGGCGAACTTGCTGAGGAGCAATCCCAGGGCACCGACGGTGGCCAAAGCCAACGAACCGAGCAGTTTCAACTTCCTTCGAAACGCGACAGTGATCATCACGACGATGGCTACCAGGGCGCCTCGGGAATGGGTCAGGTAGACGGCGTAGAGCAGGATCGTGCCGGGAAGCAGGATGAGCAGAATATTCTTCAGCCAGTTGCGGCTCCACCAGATGAAGGAGAGTGAGACGGTGATCAGCAATATCTGGGCAAAATCGTTTGGATCGTCGATAAAGCCCTGCGCTTTCAGGCGATAGAGTGGTGGACGCTCGCCTGCTTCCGCGGAATCGTCGTCCGCGTCGGCTGGTTGGACCAGCACGAACTTGCTCTCTTCCGGAGCCAAATGGTAGTCACGGATGCCGGCCAGGGTGAGTCCCAGCATGGAGCAGAACAAGGCCAGGACCGCGATCTTGCGTCGCGCGGAGGTATCGACATTCAGCGGAATCAGGAACAGAAAAAACGCTGGAATCACGATGGCATAGAAGGACTCGGCAACCCCTCCGAACCATCCGTGAAACACGGGAGAGATGGTCACAATGATACAAAACGCCGCGAACAAAAGCAGCGGCGGGGATGCCTTAAACGGCGAGCGGGTCAGAAAACGAGGCACACTGCATAGGGAGGCCAGCGCGGCAACAAATGGCTGCACGGTGATGGTGGAGAGCCATGGCATCCACGTGGCTGGCGAGACATACATGTACAGGAAATAGATGAGCGTGAGAGTCAGACCCATGAATGCCGTCGGCCCCTTCCGTGATTATCCCTGTTCCTGCGCGGTGACGAATCGGAGCACGGGATTGAGGCGGCTGCGCACCCACGGCGGAGTCCTGGCAGACAGCTCGTTGATCCGATAGGCGTCTTCCGGGCCGAAGACGCGCAGAAGCCGGAACAGGATCGGACAGGCGATTGAGCCCGCCGCCACGCCGACCGCCAGGCGCGCAGCAAGAGACGGCAGCCACATTCCGGCGAGCCAGGCGGCGAGGCCGGTGCCGAGTCCGGCGGCGGCTCCCGGCAGGAGTTCGCGAAGTTTCCACTGCACGCCGCACGACCGGCCGGCATACCAGATCATGACCGCAGCCGCGAGAGTCTGCGCAACTCCGTTGGCGACGGTGGCGCCCATGGCCCCCCAGCGTGGGATCAACAACAGGTCCAGCACCACGTCCAGCAAGCCGCAGCCCAGGATGACGATGACCACCGCGCCCTGCCGTTCAGCGGCCGCAAACACGGTGCCGACTACCGGCATGACGCACTTACCGGCGGCCAGCAGCGCGGCCACGACCAGAAGCGGCCCGGCGGGCGCGTAGGCCTTACCATAGAGCGCCACGACCAGCCAGGGCGCCACCGCGGCCAGGCCGAACAGAAGCACCGAGGCCAACAGTAAACAGTATCTGAGCCCCACCGCGGCGGTCTGATTCAGCTTCTCCACGCTGCGGCCAATCTCACCATAGAGCGCCACGCCGATGCTGTTGCCGAAGACCGCGACGATCCAGATAATCTTATCCGCGAAACCGTAGGCGGTGGTGAAAAACGACCAAACCTTGGGGTCCTTGACCAAAATCTGAAGGAAGAACATGTCCGACTTGTCCCAAACGACGAAGCTGAGCAGCATCAGCAGGGTGCTCTTACTTGAGAAGCTGAGCATCCGCCGCTGCAAACCGGCCTCGATCGGGGCCCGCGGGCGCCATTTCAGCCAACTCACCGCGAAGGTCGACTTGAGAACCATGTCAACCACATTGAAGACTAAGAAAGCGGCGGCGGCCGCGACCACTCCCCAGCCCGACCAAAGGCCGTACCACAGCACGGCGATCATCGCCGCGGAGGCCGCGGTGGTCGCGATGAGATTCTGTCCGAGGCGTTCCGCGGCCACTTGGACCATAGCGGGAATCATCGCCAGAAATCGCGGCGCGAGGCAGAGAATGAGCAGCCACGAACTGCTCCAGTAGCTCCTTCGGGTGAAGGCGAAGACGACTACTTCGCCAATGACGAGGATCGCCGTAGCGAGCAGAAACTGAAGTTTCCACGTGGACAGGAAGATGCCGCGTGCCACCGGGAGGTTATTGCGTCCCAGCGCTTCCGCGATGTAGCGCCGCGTCGTTCCCGGAATCCCCAGAGTCGCGAGATTGCAGCCCGCCAAAGCCCAGAACCAGACGACCTGGAAGTAGCCCAACTTTTCAGGACCGATGGCGCGCGCGACGGCGATGCCGTAGCCCATGGTGGTCAGGAAGGTGACGAGCGTCTCCAGTCCCATGATCAGAGAATTGTCGAAAGTCCTTCGAGTGGCCGATCCCCGTTCCTGTTCATTGACTGCCAACGCGCAACCCCTTTCGGCTACTTATCCGCCTGGCCTCTCACACGCTCCGCGACGCCGGCCGCCGCGTTCGGCTGAGAGCCCGTTCCAGCCATGCTCCGAACGGCGCTGAGCAGTCTGTTGCGGACGGCTGCGGCAGACTGCTCAGCGCTTCCCATCTTGCCGACTCGGAAACACGCGTCCGTTGCCGGCCCTACGCCGTAGTATCGCGTATCGCCCCGCGGCTCAGGAGGAAGAGCGCGGGCGAAGCCCCACGCTCTCCAGCAGGTTCCGGCACAGAGCCTTGTAGCGATCGGGAGACAATGCGGGACTCGGGAACTGGAGGATCGATCGCCATAGCAGCGCGCGTTCCTGCCGCAGGCTGAGCGTGCGGGCGGAGATCGAGGCTGAAAAATGGAGACTGGCCCGCAGACGCCGCGCCCGGGCCCTCTTTTCGCGGCCCGTCATGCCGCGCAGCAGTGTCTTCTCGATCAGCCTCTCGCCGCTGTCCAGCATTCGCTCCACCTGGTTGGAAAGGGAGTCGCGCGTGCGATGGGAGAGCATCAGCGGCTCCGCGACGCCCAGGAATTCGCCGTGCTCCTTCAGCCGCAGCCACAGGTCCCAATCCTCGCCGAAACTCAGCGACTCGTCGAAGCCGCCGACCCGCAAAAACACATCGCGCCTGACGACGGCCACCGAGGGCGGTATCGCCGTGCCGTTTCGCAGCGCCGTCCCAAGTTCGGAAACGGGGGTCCCGCGCCCCTCGGAGTCGCTGCCGTCCGGTTGGCGAATGCGCGCGCCGCCGTAGACCAGAATCGCATGCGGGTTCGCCTTGAGCTCCTGCAACTGGCGTTCAATCTTCCCGGGCAGCCATTCGTCGTCGGAATCGAGGAACGCCAGCCATTCGCCGCCGGCTTCGCGGGCGCCACGGTTGCGCGCGGCGGAAACGCCCGCGTTTTCCTGGCGGATGTAGGTGATCCGGTCGAGGTACGGCGCCAGAATCTCGCGCGTATTGTCGGTGGATCCGTCGTCAACCACAACCATCTCGGACACCGGCGTGGTCTGAGCCAGCACGCTTTTGAGTGACCGGAGAATGAGGTGGGCGCGGTTATAGGTTGGGATGATGGCGCTGATCGTGACCGGCGCCTGCGCAGCGCGCGTATCGGACATGTGTTCGCAGTCTATTCCAAACCCTCTGGCATCGCCAACCATGGCCTCAATTGAAGAGCGCCTGGAAGGCGCCCCGCTCGCTGGAGATTGGGGCGTCCGGGCGGCCGGCGCTTTCGTGATTGCGCCGCGCCGGTCTCAATCGCAATAGTAATAGTCGTGATCGCGGCGCCGCAACGCCTTGTACTCGGGCAGGATGCCGTAGACCACCTCCGGCAGCACCTGGACGTCGTCCAGTAAATGATACGAGCAGATAGTCATGCGCGGGCGGCTCTGCTGAATCGTGCGCGTCGCGCCCACCAGTGCGTGGCGTTCGGCGCCCTCGACATCCATCTTGATGAAGTCCACGTGCTGCACGCCGAGCGCGGCCAGCGCGTCGTCGATCTTCACCGCCCGCACCTCCGTCGAGCCCTTGGACGACAATCTGCCGGTCACCTGGTGTTCCGGGCTGGGGTCGAATCGCAATGTTTCGTTCTCCCGCCACACCGCGGCTTCCACCACTTGTACGCGCCCCGACTCGATCTCCTCGGCGAACGTTCGGCGGAAGCATCCGAGGACGCTCGGGTTGGGCTCGAAGGCGATCACTTTTCCCGCGCCGCTCGCCAGCGCGACCCGCGTAAATGCCCCCAGATGCGCGCCCGCGTCGATCACCACATCTCCGGCCCGGACACATACCGGTTCCAGATCGTAGGCGTGCTCCATCATCAATTCCTCGGCCAGCGACGCAATCGCCGCTCCATCCGTGTAGCGCGCCCACATCGGTCCCAGTGCGCTTTCCCATAGCACGAAAGCGCCGTCGCGGCGGACCATCCGGACGCGTTCGGTGTTGGGTGGAATGCGGCGCAGCGCGCGCTGCCAGCGCTCCACGAACCGGGTCGAGACCATCGCCAGAAGGATCTCTCTCCACGCCAGTTCGGGCGACTGGCCGCTCAGCTTCGTTCCAATCAGCCCCAGCCGCCATCTCAACCTGCCAACCGTTTTGGGCATCCGCAGTGATTCCTCTTAGTGATCCTTCAAGCTTCGCGCGTGTTCAGGCTCAGAATAGCAGACGGAACATCCACCTTAAGCGCGCTCCGGGCGCTCCGGGCACACGGCGCTGGCGGTGGCGATTCGGGGCTTGACTCCCTGACAAAGCGCGGTACGGCAATTGACGGGTCAGGTCCGGGATGCCAGAATAAGATGCTTGAGTTGCAGGCTTAAAACAGGAGGCGGAATCGGTCTGCTCGATTAATAAAAGCGGAGGCAGCTCAATTCTTTCCACGGTATGATCCCGAAAATCCTTCATTTCTGCTTCGGCCTGACGCCCGATTTCGGAGGCCAGCCCTGGGGGTTGGTCCATTATGCATGCATTCGAAGCGCTGTAGAGCGCATCAAGCCGGATCAGGCATTCCTCTACTGCGAGTTTGAGCCTAAGGGCCCCTGGTGGGACCTGACGAAAGACCTTGTTCAAGTCGTCGGAATTAAAGCGCCGCGTGAGGTGTTTGGCAAGCCGCTGCTGCACCCTGCTCACAGGGCCGATGTGGTGCGTCTTCAGAAGCTCTTGGAATACGGGGGCATTTATCTTGATTGCGACGTTTTCGTGCATCGCAGCTTTGACGATCTCCTGGCGCACTCCACTGTAATGGGTCTCGAACTCAACAATGGCAGACACGGCTTGTGCAACGCTGTCATACTCTCCGAGCCGGGCGCTCCCTTTCTGAGACGGTGGTATGAGGAATTTCGAACGTTCCGGTCTAAGGGCCACGACGCCTATTGGGCTGAGCATGCGTGCCAAGTTCCGCTGCGTCTCTCAACCGAGTTTCCGGACGAAATAACGATCTTGCCTTACACAGCATTTTTTGGGATCGACTGGACGGGAAAGGATCTGGCCCTAATATTCAGTTCCTGCGAACCCTTCGTTAGGCCAGGCGCATATGCCAATCATCTCTGGGAAAGCAAGGCCTGGGAGCTTTTCCTGCAGGACCTGACGCCTGGAAAGGTACGGGAGGTTGACAGCGCCTTCCACCATTGGGTGAGACCGATGGTCTCACATCTTCCGGCGGACTTTGGCCAACCCCCTTTGATGAGGCGAGTGGCAAGAGAGGCTAGGCGCTTTGCCAGACGGCTCCGTTCGGCCGCGAGTCATCCGCGCCTCACTCTAAGGAAGAAACTCGTGGAGCCTGTGGTCAATAAGGCAGTTGAGTGGATGCCGGATTCCGCACTGGCTCGTCGGCGCAGGCGCAGGGCCTTCCAGCTCGTATACCGGAATAAGAAGTGGGGATCCGATGAGACCACGAAGTTCTTCTCCGGGGTCGGATCACGCGGTGCGGCGGTCGACGCCTATGTTGCCGCAATGGCGCCGATTCTGGCGGCGCATGCGAGAGAGATCGAGCAAATCACGACCATCGTCGATCTTGGTTGTGGCGACTTCGCGATTGGTGGGCGCCTGCTCAGTGCGCTGCCGAACGTGCGCTACATCGGCTGCGACATTGTGCCGGAGATAGTCGAGCACAACAACCGCTGTTATGGCAACGACAGTGTGCGGTTCGAAACGCTCGACATCATCAGCCAGCCCCTGCCGGACGGGGACATTTGCCTGGTCAGGCAAGTGCTGCAGCACCTGCCCAACGGAGACATTTCCGTAGTGTTGCCAAAGTTACGTAAGTACAAGTACGTTTACGTGACGGAAGCCCAGCCCATTGAGCCCGAAGGTCCCCCCAATCCCGACATACCAGTCGGAGCAGGAATCAGGTTCAATTGGCGAACCGGACGCGGGCGTGGGGTAGAACTCAACCTCCCGCCCTGGAACCTGTCGGTCGAGGTGGTTTGTCGCGCCGCGGTGTCAACATTCAGCAAAGAAATAATTACCAACTATCGTATTGAGAATCAGGGGTCGCCAAGCGGCCAAACGGGGCAGACTTAGCCTTGGCAGTTAGGCCACGGGGGAGGCTTCCCGTTGGACCGGCTCTTTCGTCGTTACCGCGCGCAGGAGTCACGCGCAGTAGTAATAATCGTGATCGCGACGCCGCAGAACCTTGTGCTCAGGCAGGATCCCGAACACAACTTCGGGCAGCACCTGGACGTCATCCAACAAATGATAAGAACAAATAGTCATACGAGGGCGGCTTCGCTGAATCGTGCGCGCGGCGCCCGCCAGCGCATGGCGCTCGGCCCCCTCAATGTCCATCTTGATGAAGTCGACGTGCTCGATGCCGAGCGTGGCCAGCGCGTCGTCAATTTTAACCGCCTGCACCTCCGTCGAACCTTCCGCGGACAACCTACTGATCCCCGGGTGTTCCGGGTCGTGTACGAATCGCAACGTCTCGTTGGCCCGCCAAACCGCCGCGTTCACAACCTGAACCCGGCCGGACTCAATCTCATCGGCGAAGGTTCTGCGGAAGTATTGCAGTGTAATCGAATCGGCTTCGAAAGCGACCACCTTTTGAGCGCCGCGACTCAGGGCAAAGCGCGTGAACATCCCCAGATGCGCGCCGGCGTCAATCACGACGTCCCCGGCCCGGACACTGACGAGATCGAGATCGTAGACGCGATCCTCCACCACTTCCTTGAAATTAAAGGCGATCCAGAACCCATCGGTGTAGCGAGCCCAGAACGGCCCCAGCGGGCTCTCCCACAGCACGTAAGCACCATCGCGGCGGACCATTCTGACGCGGTCGGAACTGGGCGAGATATGCCGCTCAGCTTTATGCCAGCGCTGCACCAACCGCCAGGGAACTAGGGCCAAGAGAATAATTTCCAGCCACGGAATCTCGGGCGATTGCCCCCGCAGCTTCAAGCTGATCAGGTGCAGCCGCCACCCCGGGCCTCTCGGCGGTTTGGGCATCTTCGCTGACTCCTCCTCAGGATCCATCGGGCTCCGGATAGCTCTATTCAAAACAACATCGGAGGCGGCTTCTTTCGCAGCGAGGTCCACTTCGGGGCGGCGTCCATCAAGGACGTGGTTCAGCAGCGCGCTTCACGCCTCGCCACGGGGGAGACCTCCCTCGATCGGTTCTACATAGTCCGGCCGCACCTCCCACTTCACTGGGATAAGCCGGATCAAAAGGCGTACGGCCCCGCCCGCATACCGCACCCTGTAGCTGTCAAACTCCAGGCTTGACAGAAGAAAACTAATGATCCCACGAGCGCCGTATACCTTGCGGTACAGCGCTCTATGTTTCCAACACAGATGAATATGCGAAAGAAGCATGAGCCAATTCTTCCTTGTCAATCTCTCATGACCCTGCCGGCGAATGCGGGCCAGCGGTTCTGGAATGCAATCGATCCGGCAGCCGGCAGCGGCGCATCGAATAGTTAGGTCATGGTCCTCTGAGCGACGAAGCCCCGGATCATAGCCTCCCAGAGATCGTACTGCTTCCGCGCGGATCAGCATCGATTGATGTATCACCCCGTAATCATGCCTTAGAGCCTGCGCCAGACTCAGCGGTCCAGGCCAATCGCGCCTATAGAGACGGTCCGGCCTGTCCGAGTAGAAGGCCCATGCCGCCGTATGGACCGCGTCGCAGCGGGGATGCTCGACCATGTAGCGGAGCTGTTGCTCCAACTTATCGGGCAGCCAGAGGTCGTCGTCGTCCAGAAAGGCGATGAACTGGCCCCGCGCCCGCCGGATCCCTTCATTGCGCGCCGCCGCGATGCCCATGTTCACCGGCAGCTCGATGATCGTGCAAACTCCGGCGTAACGGTCGAGGTATCTGCGCGAGAATGCCCGCGAGCAGTCATCGACAATTATGATTTCCAGAGGCTGGAGGGTCTGCGCCAGAACGGACTGAATCGCTTCGTCAATGTATTGCTCCCGGTTGTAATGGGGAACGACGACAGAAATGTCAGACTTTTCGCATCTCATTAAAGTATCTCTCTATCCGTCGTGCGGAAAGCCTGCGGGCGACGCCTCAGAGCAGAATGCTCACTGGATTTATTCTTCATAATTCGGTCGTACCTTCCACTTTATCGGGATGAACCGGAGCAGAAGGCGCGCGGCCCCGCCTACATAGCGTACTTTCCTGCTGTGAATCTCCTGACTCACCAGGACGTACTTTACAATCCCACGCAGGCCGTATACCCGGTAGTACAGTGCCTTATGCTTCCAACACAGACCGACATGGGCAAGGAACATCAAGCAATTGTTCTTTGTCACGCACTCATGGCCTTGCCGGCGAATGCGGGCCAGCGGTTCTGGTATGCTTTCCATCCGGTAGCCGGCAGCCGCGAATCGAATCATAAATTCGTAGTCCTGCGCGCGACGAAACCGCGGATCGAATCCTTCCAGAGCGCGCAGCACATCCGCGCGGATCAACATTGTTGGCTGGAGCATCGAGTATGCACGGGTTAGAGCCTGGGCCAGAGTCAGGGGTGAGGGACGGTCGAATCCCCACAACTCATCGGACTTGTGCGTAAAGAAAGCCCAGGCTGCACTCTGCACCGCGTCACAGGTTGGGTTCTTCTCCAGGTAGCGCATCTGGATTGCCAGTTTTTCCGGCAGCCAGATGTCGTCGTCGTCGAGGAAAGCGATCCAGCGCCCGCGGGACCGGCGGACCCCTTCGTTGCGGGCCGCCGCCAGACCCAGGTTGACGGGCAGGTCGACGATGGTGCAAACCGCAGCGTAACGGTCGAGGTATCTGCGCGAGGACTGGCGGGAACCATCATTGACAATGATGATTTCAAGAGGTTGGAGGGTCTGTGCCAGAACGGATTGCATGGCCTCGTCTATATACTGCTCGCGGTTGTAGTAAGAGATGACGACGGAGATGCCGGACATTTCGTGCACCATTACGCTTTCCGCCCCGTCGCCGTGCTACACGCCAACCCACTCAGGCAGGATTGGCCTTCAGCGATTCTGTCTGGATGCCAGAACGCCGCTCCGCATCCATATCAATTAGTATACTTAACAGCGTGCCTCCAGGGTCAGGGTCGAGCATTTGCAGGGCTCTCTCCCTGGCGCGCAGGCCCATCGCCGGCCACTCAGCCCGCGCCGACCATGCACGCTCCAGTGCCGCCCGGAAACTTCCGACATGCAGGCCCGGGGAGATAAACGCGGTCTCCGGCTCGCTCACCCATTCAGTTATCCCTCCAACGTCATTGACCACGCTCGGCCGCCCGCACAGCATGGCCTCCATAAGCGCGAGAGGCGCGCTCTCATTGCGCGAAGGCATCGCCAGTAGATGGTTGTCCGCCCAAACGGCGCGAATGTCGTTCGCGTAGCCCTTGAACGCGATCTTGCCGGCGATCTGATAATGCTGCGCCAGAAGCTGTAGCCGCTCCACATGCGGGCCAGTCCCATAAAACGATAACTGCCAGTCGCGCGATCTGAGCTCCGGCGAACCTAGCGCCGCGAGCAGGATGTCCTGTCCCTTGCTTTGGATCGCCAGCCGGCCCACCGAGGCAATGCGGACTGTGGGGCCGGCAGGCATGGCGACCTCGCTCATCAGCGTCAAGTTGACCGGATTGCGGACAATCCTGACCCGGGCCAGCGCGGTGGCCAGCAGATGCTCAGTCTCCATGCGGGTCCGCTCGGCCACAAAAAGCACACAGCGCGCCCCC
>Ga0224555_1004471_pt1 | contig 12793 bp, 17 predicted proteins | sample 714S23034metaG_FD_180687 | JGI IMG/M metagenome (GOLD analysis project Ga0224555, IMG submission 180687) | Peat soil microbial communities from Stordalen Mire, Sweden - 717 S2 30-34 | ecosystem: Environmental > Terrestrial > Soil > Wetlands > Peat | place: Sweden: Norrbotten County, Stordalen...
CCGGGCCAACCCTCCGAGCACACGATCACGCAAGTCCTGCGAATACGATTGCATGCAGCCCTCCCTCAAACGTACAGGAGGATTATCGCACAAATATGTAGATACTTAAATTAGAAACGCTCTAACGTAGGTCGCGGTATGCGCGATGCTGTTAAAGGTCACCGTGGATGTGGCCAGAAACCCTGTCCCGGTGATGGTCAGCGTCTGCGCCGCAGCACCCACCGTCAGCGAAGAAGGAGACAGCGACGTTACTGTCGGGACCGGGTTGTTGGAGGGAGGAGTTCCTCCAACCGCATTGGAGCTACCCCCGCCACACGCAGAAGCGAACAGTAATGGGATGCTCAGAAGAAGTACATACGCCAAACAAAGGTCTTTGTTGGCTGAATTCCGACGCGACTGAAAGGTCATCTTTCATTCCCCCACGAACCTGCGAGATCCGTGATCTCAAGCGGCAACGGGTAGAACAGCCCTCGACGAGCTAAAACGGGGGAGATAACCTGATGATTGAGCGATTCAGTCGGCATGGAACCGACAGCGATGTCATGCGACGCGCAAGAAACACTTGCAGTTGACTCGTGTGCGGCAGTTCGCAACGAGCCAATTCCCCCACGTCAAATGCCACCCATGATACACAATTCTGCAAGGCATACACGACCGGGTTCAGTGCCTCTCAGCACTTGTCAACCAAGTCGCGCAGCCGAACTCCGAGAGAAGTGGCAATACGATGCAGCTTCAAGATGCTGATGTTCCGTATTCCTCGCTCGACCCCGGATAAGAACGTCCAATGCAGTCCAGCCCTCTCCGCCAGTTGTTCCTGCGTTAAGCCCAGCGCTTCCCGTCGGTTACGGATTGTTCGTCCCAAAGGCTTTCTGGGATCGGTGCCTGGATCGTCCACTCACCGATGTTTTCGGTTTCAGCCCGGCGAGTACATAGTATATAGTCTATGTCAATGAAAAATCCATCATTTTGAACGAGTTCGTGCCCGCGATAGCCATTTGGCTTCGTGGAGAACCCATGCGATCATCGTGGCGCAGGGGAGTCCACCGTTTCGGCGAATTATTGCAGCTTGTTGGCTCAGGGCGCGGCCAATCTGTCTCTGCCCCTACATGAGCAACAAAGCTGCCGGCGGATGCGTTGCTGACATCGGCCTCATACACGATGGAAGCCGTGCTCGGCAAGAGTTGCTTCGTCTATTTCAGAGGAGTAAAGCGGGCAAAAATCCACAAAGCAGTAGTCCTCCAGCTCCTTTGCCTCTTCAGTGGAAATGAGGCGCAAGTTCTCAAGTGTTGCAATCATGACTGTCCGGTTCTCAAAACGCCGGACACGCATGGAACCCTCCGTCCATTTTTCCCATATCAAGACGCTAAAACCGTCTTCTCGCGGGAGGACGATCATCCTCGTCTGCATCGACGCCCCCTTCATCGCAGGTACACTTTTCTTGCCCTCCTTCGAGACGGCTCAGGATGGCCAATTCGATCCAGACCTGTCATTCGGATTAGATCGGCTGAAGAACTCATTTACTAAGAAGGCCACTCGTTCCGCGATCCCCGCAAGTATTATAAGCAGCGCGTAATATACTCGCGATGCCACATTGAGATGTGGCATCTTCTGGACAGCACAGCACGAAACTTGATCCGTCCGTGGCGTTCGGTCGATTGCTGCGGAAGTATCGGTTGCGCGAGAAGATGAGCCAGGAAGCACTGGCAGCCAAATCCGGCTACGAGAGGGCGTTTATCAGCCTCATCGAGTTGGGAAAAACGAACCCCTCGTTGCGGAGTATCTTCGACATCTGCGGGTCGCTTCGAATGAAGCCTTCCGTCTTTTTGCGTAAGGTCGAAAAGCTCGCTGGCTTCGAGTTGCCTTTGGATAGGACATGAGACCAAGCTCCGGCAAGTCTCTGTCGTTTGGTTGCGGGAGCCAGGTTCTGCCTAGTTGGGACGTTGACCTCCTGATAAATGCGACCCGGCAGCCAGATTTTCGCTCTGTGAGAGGGCAGATGGACACTGAAATTCGTGTTCATCTGATAGACTTGATTCTGTCGTTGCGGTGGTGATTTTGGTGTCCAATTTGGTGTCCACTTGGTGTCCAAAGAACCTCAAAATAGGGTCCATAGCAGCGAAAGGATAGAAACAAGCGAAAAAAGCGAAAACTGCGAAACGCTTGATTCTATGTGACGTACAACCAAGTTGTTGAAAAACAATCTGGGGACGTAGCTCAGTTGGTTAGAGCGCTGCCCTGTCACGGCAGAGGTCGCGGGTTCGAGCCCCGTCGTCCCCGCCATAAACCAATCAGAATCAATGGTTTGTGGCGATGTCCATATCTTTTACCCACCTTCATTGGGTTCTGGTGGGTTCGATTGCAGCCCCTCCGAATACAGAGCAGAAAATGCCAGGCGCTGGGCTGCGCGTTTGTCTTCGCTTACCGCCTGCTGATAAACCCGCATCGTGATCGAGGGGTTCGCGTGGCGAAGCAATTCCTGGGTGGTCTTCACATTGACTCCAAGAGAACTGAGCAGAGTTGCGAGCGTGTGTCTGAACGTGTGAAAGCCCACACGCTTGGTAACGCCAATCCTCCTGAGAGCCGGCCGAATCTCGCGCTTCAGAATGCTGTCCGGCGAAATGGCTTGTTCGCCATTCTTCCGGATAGACGGGAAGACAAAATCATCCTCTGACTTGTAGAGCGATTCTTCCCGCCACCGCTTTAGTTCTTCGACTACAAATGGAGGAAGAGGCACCGGCTTCTGCGAGCCCTCCGTTTTCGTTTCGCCCTCCACGTTGCGCCAGATCGATCGTTGAACGTTTGCCTGGCAAGACTTGAAATCGATGTCACTCCAGCGGAGAGCGATGATCTCGCCGCGACGCAGGCCTGTGCTCCCATCCAGCAATACGATCACCCTAGCCCGCTGAGGCAGTTCCGGGATAAGCGCCTGGAACTCTTCCGTGGTCAGCACATCCGGAATGCGTTGGCGCTTGGCCGACGTGCGCACCGAGGAAATCGGATTGCGCGATGACCACTCGTAACGGATTGCGTGGCTGAATAGGGCTGACATCAAGTTCCGGATCTTGGTTTTGGTGCCGGGGCTGGCCGGTTTTCCCTTCGCCGTCTTGAGTCCACGAAGCCAGGCTTCGACTTCGATGGCCTTAATGGAGGAAAGGCTGTGCCGGCCCCACTTTGGTAAAACATGCAGGTCGAGATAGTTCTTGTACCCCTCCTGCGTGGAATACGCTTTCGACGGCAGCTCGACATGCTTGTAGTGCGTGGCGAGCTGATCGAGGTTCATCGGAGCGTGCTCAGCTCCTTGGTTAATGTCCACCCTGAGCTGGGCGACGGCCTTCTCGGCGTCCGCCCGCCTAGGAAATTGGGTGATAGTGCCGACAGTTTGTTTCTTGTAGACAGTCTTGTTCCCCGTTTTCTCGTAATGACGAAACTCCCATACATCGGGAAGGCTCTTCCGCTTGCGCAGGCTCAGAGAACCGCGCTGGTATCGTTGCGCTTGCATACGGATGATCTCCTTTGCACGCGCACTGATGGCTGTCGAGGAGTCTATATGGTCTGGGCAAGAACGCGAAAGGGAAGTGGTCATGCAGCGCGGCCTTCCCTGGTCGTTGCGGCCCAGTCTCGGTTGGTCCGCGCAGCCAGCCATTCAGACAACTCACTCTCAATAAAGCGCCAAAACTTGCGCTTGCCTTCTCCAAGCGGATGACCAGGCAAATAGCCCTTTCTGGCCCAACGGGTGATTGTCTTTTCGTCCAAGCCAAGAAAAGCGGCGGCAGCCCGGGGTGTCATCGGCTTGACGAGCTTGATTTCACGGTTAGCGGAAGCGTTCTCGCCGGTCATTGCTTGGCTCCTGTCTTCACGAATCGGGACGAACAGGCGCCGAGTCGCTGGAAGCTGAGAATCTTCTGGGAATGAGAGCGTACCCAACTCGTTGTCAAGCCAAGGATGCCTGCGAGATCATCGCCGAGCAGCAAGCGCGGAAACGCCAAGAGAGCTTTCGCTCTCCGCCTCAGTGTCACTGGATGGATATTGAGGAATACGGCCCCTTGCTCAAGTGCCATGACGCCGGATTCAATCGGCAACGCGGACGCAGGTGAGGAGAGTTTCGTCGGAGTGCTCAGTATCGTCATGCCGCCTCCTTGAGACGGCAGTTGGCACAAGGGCACGGTGCCAAGTCGCGCTCGATGGCAGCGAGGACGACCTCGGCCCTGTTGTGCAAGTCGAGTTTCCGCATCAAATTGGAAACGTGAACTTCAACGGTATTCGGAGAGATGTTGAGAATGATGGCGATGGAGGGAACATCTTTTCCTTGCCCAAGCCAAGAGAGAATTTCTGATTCGCGGCGGGTGAGACGCTCGTCCGCAGGAAGGGGTGAGATTACACGATGTGCCACCGGTGATTCTCTTGCGGTCGCCTAGATTTGTGGCTAATTCCGCGCGGGGCCCCGGATAAGACGGTTTTTGCCCCTTCCGGCGCACGACCTGCCAACCAGGCACGTGGGATTCATCTCTGAACCGTTCCGGCGTTCAGTGGGCCAATCTGGCGATTGGCGGCCCATCCCTGGGCGCTTACCGTATAGCCCGCTCGTTTCTCTCTATGAGCGGTTACGAAAAGCATACATCAAGAGGTCGCCTCATGTGAAGCACTGGCTTCTACGCACTTCTCCTTATCGACTTGTCGGCCGGGACGGACTAACGTGTTCATTCACAGGAAGGCGGGCTGCAAGCCCGCAGAGGAGGACCCATGATGGAGAACATCGAACTCGTCCAAATCGATACTCAACCTCATGTAAGTGAAGCACTTCCAGGCTGCAGCATAATCTACGCCCCATCCGGGCAGGCGCGGTTCTCAAATCGCTCTTGGACATTTCACGCCGAACCACAAATCCAAGAACAACAAGGAATGAGTATGCGAAACCTGTGTTCGCGCGTGCCCGTCATCACGGACGATGACCTGGCTTGCGACGTTGTGGAATCAGGGCAGGCAGCATGGACAGTCGAGGGGCTAGCGATGCTGCTGAAAACGTCAACGAACTTCATTTATCAACAGATTCGGCGGGGATTGCTGCCGGCCTACCGGGTCGGATCGATGCTCCGTCTCGATCCGAAGGCAACGGCAAACTGGCTCAGGTCGAGAATGACGGTACCGGCAGCGCAGACGGAGGTGTGCCATGGCTGAAATAACTAGCATTTCGTGGGCGCATCATTCGTGGAACCCGTGGGTCGGCTGCGACAAAGTGGCGCCGGGTTGTGCTCATTGCTACGCTTACCGACTGCTGCGCCGGCAGGGAAAGGACCCCGAGCTCGTGACGCGCGCCGGCCCCTGCTGGAACGACCCTTTGAAGTGGCAGAAGAAAGCTGCCAAGGACGGCGTTTGTGACCGCGTGATTTCCTGTAGCATGTCCGACTTTTTCATTGCGCAGGCTGACGAGTGGCGAGACGACGCATGGGAGATCATTCGGCAGACGCCAAACTTGATTTATGTTTTGTTGACGAAACGCCCCGAGCGGATCATGGGCCACTTACCGAAGGGCTGGCCGGATGAGTTTCCGAACGTGTGGCTCGGCACCTCAGTTAGTTGTAAGCAAGACCTCGCCAGGGTCGATGCCTTGCGAAAGATTCACATTCATTCGAAGGCGATCCGCTACCTGTGCTGTGGGCCGCTGCTGGAAGATATTGCAGATGAACTCAACCTCGACGGTATCGGCTGGATTGATGTAGGCGGTGAAACCGGTCCTGGTGAGGAGTATTTGTGGAATCCGAGCGGGGATTGGAAAGCCGAACTCAAGACGGTCTCCGGGCGGCGCACGATGAAGCTCGAATGGGCAAAGCGAATCCGCGATAAGGTGAAAGCCGCGGGGTTGCCCTTTTGGTTTGCGCAGATTGCCAGCGAGCATCGCAGCGTTGGGATGAACGCGCTCGGCCAGCTATGGTGTGAAGTCCCGGCGCCGCCGCTGCCGCTACCGTGGAGAGAGCAATCGGCCGTCGAGGCCAAGCACCTTTACCTCGCGGAGGAACTTGCAAATCTGGATGAAGCCGGGCACCCGAAGGAAGGTCAACGCCCGGTATCGAAGCCCGAGCCAACTGGGTCAAATTTTGCCCCACTGCGGAGCAAGCTCGCAGCGATCGAGGACGGTCTTACCGTGGCAGCTGGCAAGACTCGGCGCCCCCTGAATGAGCGGGAAAAGGCGAAGCTCGCAGGGCGGCGAGAGGCTGTTGTCGCCGGCTTCGAGTCTACGCGCTATCTCCGAGGCAAGCTGCTCTCGGAATACCGGGAATTCTTCCGCCAATCGTACGGTCTTTGGATGCAGGCATTGCGCGCGATTTCCGCCGCCGAGGGAGTTTGCGTCAGCACGCTCAAGAATTACCTCAACGACTACAACGCCGCGGCGAGCCTTCCTCAGACCGTCCGTTCGGCATTGAACGACAAAGGGATCGATGCCGCGAAGAGAAAGAACCGTGTCCTGGTCGAACGGCTCGTGGACATTGTCAAGTCGGAGCCGGGGGAGCCGGATAAGGAACAGGCCGGTCAAATCGTCGCCGATGAAATGATGAAGATCCCAGTTGCGCCAGACCTTTCCGATGTATCCGAACCGTTAGATGCAGACGAGAAACTGCGGCACCTTATTCGCAAGGGAATAAGGCAGGCTGTTGCCAACATTCCGATTCCCAAGCGGCTAAGTGTTATCAAAGCTGCGCTCGAAGAAGAGATGTGGATGAACTGGGATCAGAAGGAACCGATAACAATCACTCTGACGCCTCATTGGACGGCGATAACATTTGATGGGCGCAAGCTCAAGTCCGATGACCGCACGCAGGAGGTGGCAGCGTGATCGATACGAAGATTTCATGGGCACACTTCACATGGAACCCGTGGACCGGATGCAATAAAGTCAGCGAGGAGTGTGAAGGCTGCTACGCCGAAACAATCTTGACCAGAGCCGGTCGGGACTTTAGCATTTTGTCCCCTACGCAAACTAATGTGGATCCTTACCGGATGGAAGCGGGTGCAAAGAAATGGAACAGGAACTCAATATGTTTCGTGTGCTCCCTATCGGACTTCTTTCATATCCAAGCTGACCCATGGCGAGGCAATGCATGGCGGACAATTCGCCAGTGTCCGCACGTCAAATTCATGCTGCTGACGAAGAGACCAGAAAGGATCATGGAATGCCTGCCCGCTGACTGGGCCAGCGGGTATCCGAATGTTTGGCTCGGGACCACCTGTGGTGTCCGCGCCTCATACAAGCGCGTTGACATTCTTCGGTCCGTTCCCTGCACGCTCCGGTTCCTGTCAGTCGAACCGCTGCTCGAGAGTGTTACTGATATTGACTTGATCGGCATTGGATGGGTTGCCGTCGGTGGAATGAGCGGCCGGCTGCATACCACGCGCAAGATGGATCTAGAATGGGCAGCCGAAGTTCATGATATTTGCAGAGCGCAAAGGATTCCGTTCCTCTTCAAACAAGCAAGTAACGCGCACACTGAGCGCGGGATCAACGCCCTGAGCTTATATTTTGCCGGGCGTGCTGGCCAAGAGGTGGACCCTGGAACTGTCCCGCCGATCCGAGAGTACCCAAAGACCGAGCTGCCACTTATGCCATTCAGTGAGCATGGGAAGCGGTTCACGATGAAGGAGTACAGAGCCTATCAGAGCGACGCCTGATCGTCGGTGTCACAAGAGCGGATCGGAGGGTGGCGTGAACTACACGATGCATGGATTTTGGCTGGCCGCCATGTTCCACCCGCGTGCAGATCCTCGATGGACTGTAGTCCCGGATAGGGCAGACCGAATGACACTAAGGGCCTTCGGCAGGGGTTATGCCCATAGGTGAGTTATCTCACCACTGTTAGGGGTAGGAAGTATGTAGATACCAGTAAGTATGTACATACCAGTAAGTATTAGAGTGTTGCTCGAATCGACTTTACTTAAGGCTTGAAACCGACCGGCTTCAGGTCGCCCTTCGCAGGGGCGGCATGAAAGACGGGCGACGTCAGGTGGGACCTGAGCCGTGAGTACTTCATAACAGCTGCCGCCGCCGCGCTTGGAACGCGGACGGACGGCATATGAGACTCACAGGGTAGGTCGTTAAGACAAGCAATGTAGCGACTGTTCGCGGTAGCTTCCCGCAGGGATCCTCGGCGCGAACATTCAACCGCTCAGCGATTACCTTCGTAGGGGTAACCGGCATAGTTATTGGGCTGGCGCGGTCCGCGTCAAGCGGTAAGCGCAGCCCGGAGGAAAGAGAGATGGCACGACCAAGAAAGAACGTTTCTGCATACTTCGGACGGAAGTTCCCAGGTACGAGACTGAGAGTATTAAGTGGAGCCGGAAGAGACTCGCGAGGCAGAATCCGCGTGAAGGCTCTATGCAATTGTAAGAAGCGGAATGTGAAGGTGGTTGTTCTCTCGCAGGTGCTTTCAGGACACACCAAGAGCTGCGGCTGTCTAAAGCACCAGCGGTATGTTGAGTACACCCAGCGGGCTGTAGATCGGCTTACGCCCGCTCAAATACGGCAGTGTTTTCTGGCCACTGCAGACGACCACGCAGCGAAGCCGGATCTTCCATCGGACGTGATAACGGCAGGATATTACCGCCGCGTCGAATCGCTGGAGTCCCTGCCTGATAGCGTCATGGTTACCGTGCGAAAGCGAGTTATGGCTCATGACACCTATAATTCCATCGCGCGGGATACCGCGCTGCACACCGCTGAGGTTGCTTGGTTGGCAAAGCACGTAATCAGGCCCGAAGCTAAGCGACGAAAGGAAATGAAGGATCGCGCCCTGGTCAACATTCGCTATGCCAAGCAAGCACGGGAATATGAGCGGGAACAGAGACTGGAAGACAAGGAGTGGCGACGAGAACGAGAGTTGCAAGAAGAGCGATTCTCGGCGGGTGAGTTGCATGATCCGAAAAGCAAGGCAAGCCAAAAAACCCGACTCGACGTTGACAGTCTGGACTTTTCCTGGCATTGGATGAAGACCAATGCTCAGAGCACGAAACTGAATTCTGACGAACAGGACTTGCTTAAGTGGTTTCGCGAGACAGCGGAGCGCACCTTCAAATGGAGGCGGGAAAAGCGCAGAGAGATGGCCCAGCGCGCGCTCGAGAAGAAATGTGACGACATCAAAGCAGCGGCTTAGATAAAGAGGGAACGTGGGAAGCGACATCGACGCTTCCAGTACCGATCGCGTGTAGCGCTGGGGGTAGAGCTCATCGGCGATTAGCCGGACAGAACGAATTCCCACCGTTCGGGATTGGCAGTTTTGTATCTACTTGTACATTCATCTGGAGACACCAGATTACGAAGGAGGACAGCGGATGGGATATAAAGTAGGCTTCGGTAAGCATAAAGATGAGACACTCGAATGGCTTTTCTTTAATGACCCTGGTTACGTCAGGTGGATGGTCGACAAAGGCGTTGCGCGGGAGTTTAGTGGGATCGTGCGGAGCCGCTTCGAGTACCTTGTTTTGCGAGCAATGAACCTTGCGGTGCCGGGAAAGTGTCGAAACTGCAATAGGCCCATCTCCCGGATGAGACTCACCAAAAACGCAAGCGGCAAGCTTGCACAGGTCGATTTCCTTTGCGACAAATGCCCACAAATAGGCGGCTCACGTCCGCTGGTGACTATGCCAGCGTTCTTCGTACCCGATTTCTTTAAGTCCAACGACAAGCGTGGAGAGAAGGCCCTAGTCGACAGCATCAAATACGCATTCTACGGCAAGAAGATGCGGATGACCCAGGAGAAGATGGTGGAATTCTTCGATGAGCCGAGCAACTTCGTCAATCCATGAATTCGTACGGTTGTCCAGACTGTACAAGTACCCATCCCGGAGTGTCCGCCCCGCGTTCCCCTGGAAGTGACCTCCGCAGCGCCCTCTGATCTTCAGGGTCAGCTCACGATACAGAGCACTTATTCCTGGGTCCTGGACGGGCCTAGGACGCGGCCGCATGATGCTCCATGTGGGTTACGGCGTCGACCTCTCATCGGACGCCCTATAGGTCATTCTGGCGCGTTGTTGACTTATCGACGACTAACTCATGGTCTTTACGGTTGTAGTAACTCACAATTAACGCAGACACTGAGATAAATAATACCTACACACGCTCTGGAGTAATATCGTCTCACTCGCCATAGTTATGTTTATATCATGCTCAAGTTCGAACATACTTGCGAGCAATAACATCGGAATGACATTGCTAGGGACACAATTGTGCCAGCTTTGTCCCAAGCGTGCACGATCCAGGGCATAGGTCCGACCAACGGCATCGGAACGCCGCTAGTAGGAAATCAATCGCGCCAGTTATGTCCCAAGCGTGCGCGAGCCTTTGCGTACTTGCGACCAACTGCCGCGGTGTGGCACTACTAAGGACAACATTGCGCCAGTTATGTATCTATCATTCGCGAGGGGATGCTCGATGAGGAGCAATTAAGGTCCATAGGCGTCTCGTTTCGCCTCGATTGTCCTCGTTGGTGTGGCTACGCCGCGTGCATGGGAATGACGCTGCCAAAGGGCGCCTGGCGACTGCCAGTCGAGGCCCAGATCACGGGGTAATCTGGGGCGGACTCAGGGAAACTCCCATATAGATCGGTCAGAAAGACCATTGTTTGTGGGCGGATTCCGTGCTCATTGAGCCAGTCGAAGCAAGGACCGAACTCTGTGCCGCCGCCACCGACTGGATCGAGATGGAGCATCTCGCCGGCCGCGTAGGTATCAACCTTCTGAACCTCGGCGTCGAAGTAGAGAACATGCACCCGCTCGGGGCGCTGGCCTTCAAGGATGGAACGGACCTCCGCCTCGAAGAGACGCAGTTGCCGCGCATTGACCGAACCCGAGCAATCGACGGCGATCGCAATCTCACCCGCGCCTTCGCGCACAACGCCGGGCAGATAGAGCCCGGACCATATGTGGCGGCGGTTGGGCCGCACCCAACTTGAATCGGCCGGGATCGTATCGGACCAGAGACGGCGCAGCAGTTCCCGCCAATCGACCTGGGCTTCCGCCGCGCCTTCAAGAGTTCGCTTGAGACCGGCGGGAACCTTGCCGGCCTGCTGGGCGAGTGTCGCCGCCTGGTTGACGGCGATATTCCAGTCGCGCACTTGTTCTTCGACGCTCGGAGAGCCTTCGTCGGTCTCCGGTGCGTCGATTACCTGGCCGACGCCGCCCGAACTCTCCGGAACTTGCGACTCCTCTGCGTCATCTCCGCACCCTGCTGGGTTGCCTGCAAGGTCATCGTTTGGTTCCGATTCGCTTTGTTCGTCTGACTCGGGTTGCGCTTCTGCCTCGCGCAGGTTGTAGATCTGCTCTGCGCTCATGCCGCGGAAGCGTGGATCGACAAGCACATCGTCTGGCAGGCTCAGACCGGCATCGAGCAGCAGCGGGTTGATCGCATAATCGCAGGCCTCGTTCCAGCGCCTGGGGTCGCGTTTGGCCCGCCGGGTGTGATGCTGGAGCGCGGGGTGCATGACCTCATGGGCCAGCACCCCGGCCAGCGTCGCCGCATTCAGCGTATCGACGAACACAGGGTTGTAGCGGAGTACAACCCCGTTGGTCGCCATGGTAGGAATCACGCGATCTTCTTCGCTCTTCAACCGGAACAACAACGACCCGAAGAAGGGATGATCGAGCAGAAGCGCCGTGCGCGCCTTTCGAATGCGCTCGGCCGCCGAAGTTTCGTGTCTCATGCCGCCGCGGGCGCCTCCATGTACGCCGACATATGGTCGAAGATGTTCTCAACCGTTGCAAGCCTCGTCTCAGCCTGCTCGGCCTCACGATTGCGAATCGTCTCATCCATACGGGAGACGATCCCCGCTGCCTCGGTCGCCGTGACCACACGCAGCAACTCATGCTTCTTGAGATCGTGCGCCGTATAGGTGCAGAGCTTCTGGCGGGCTTCCTCTGCGAACCGGTTCAGTTCCGGATCGCCCGTGACGTTGAGTCGCGGCAGCAGATCCACCAGATCGAAGATGTTCGTCACCAGCGTCGCGTGAAAGCGCGATTCCGGCTCATTCAGCCGGTCCACCATGTGCGAGACCACATCGCGCAGCCGGCTCCAAAGGTCCTCCGTCCCGCGCACCAGCGACTGCCGAACATTCGAGTCGATCTCGCGGGCGACGCGCGCCTGCTCCTCGGCCGACATCTGCACGCGAAAGTCGTTGCCGGTAGGGATAGGTAGAACCTCGAGTTTGACGCCGAACTTGCGGCGCAGCTTCTCAACCTTCGGATAGTCCTCCTCGCGGAAGAGCCCATTCAGTTCGGGCCGCACCTGCTCGATGTACTGCGGATAGATAGCAAGAAAAGCCTCGACGCCTTGCTCGAACTGGGCCTCGAACTCCCGCATCCGAGCGGTCAGATCGAAGTAGAGATTTGCCGGTAACAGCCGGTAGCCCTCGTCAGTCCAGGGCAGCGTGATCTTGTAGAAGTACTGGCGGACCTGACCGGCGAGCGTGCGCAACTCGTCGAGCTTGTCGGCCCCGCGCAGCAGTTGCTTGTTGTAGCGGCCGGCGCTCACCGGAGCGCCGTTCCTTTCGGCCACGTCGCGGCTGACACCGCGGTCGTGTTTGACGGCCGTCCAGATGCTGATGTGGACGGCGGCGAGCATGGCACGTTCTTGAATCATTGGACTACTCCCTGGTGCTCGATGCCGAAGCGGATGAACTCCGGCGTGTGGGTGATGGCGCGATCTCGGGCCGCCGCGTCGCGCATGGCCATCACGCGCATCTCGGCGGGCATCCGGTCGAGATATTTGAGGCCGCGCGCGATGGAGCTATCGCTCATCACCCGGCCCAGCGCC
>Ga0224555_1004472_pt1 | contig 12792 bp, 8 predicted proteins | sample 714S23034metaG_FD_180687 | JGI IMG/M metagenome (GOLD analysis project Ga0224555, IMG submission 180687) | Peat soil microbial communities from Stordalen Mire, Sweden - 717 S2 30-34 | ecosystem: Environmental > Terrestrial > Soil > Wetlands > Peat | place: Sweden: Norrbotten County, Stordalen...
GAGCCCTCATATTTGGACGGAAGGCGGTAGCCTTCAAATTGGTGGCACGAGCCGGATGAGTCGAGAGGCTCACGTCCGGTCCTGTGAGCGGCTCTGGGTGAAACTCCCGGGGCCGACTCGACCAAAATGCCCGGGGCTAAAACCCTCTTCTCTCTTGCGCGACGATTCAGGGGCCTGAAAGGCCCCTGCTCCCTCCGGGTCGAGCGACGCAGGCCGCGTCATCACGGCCGCAGATTTCCGGGTGCGGCGGCGAGCGTATGATCCTATCGGCGAGCAAAGCCTGCGGTGCATTTTGAAACCGCTGCCAGAGAGGCCGGGCTTCTAAGAAGAAGCCGACGAGACATTCAACACTCGATGAAGCTCAAGCGTCTGATTGAACGGGTTCCCGGCGGAATGATGATGGTGCCGCTGGTATGCGGCGCGACCATCACAACGTTTGCGCCCCACGCCGGCGCTTTTTTCGGATCGTTCACAAACGGGCTGTTCACCGGGTCGCTCTCCATCCTTGCCGTCTTTTACGTCTGCATGGGCGCCACTATCCCGGTGCGCGCGCTGCCGCGGGTAGCCCGGCGCGGCGGCGCTCTGCTGCTGGCGAAGATCCTGCTGGGCGTTGCCGCCGCAATCATCTTCGGACACTTCCTGGGAGTGCAGCCGGTCGCCTCCGGATGGTTCGCCGGCATGTCGACCCTGGCCGTGGTCGCGGCGATCAACAATACCAACGGCGGCCTCTACATGGCGCTGATGAGCCGCTATGGCAGCGCTGAAGAAGCCGCGTCCTACTCCGTCATGTCGCTGGAGTCGGGTCCGTTCTTCACCATGGTCACGCTCGGAATCGCGGGCCTGTCCAGCTTTCCCTGGCAAACCCTGATTGGGGCCATTCTGCCCATCAGCGTTGGGATGTTGCTTGGCAATCTGGACCCGGAGCTACGCGAATTCCTGGGCCAGGCTGTGCCCGTTCTGATCCCGTTCTTCGCGTTTGCCCTGGGCGCAACCATGGACCTGCACAGCGTGTGGAACGCGGGGGGCGCGGGACTGGTGCTCGGCCTGGGCGTCCTGCTGGTGTCCGCTGCCGTATTGATGCCGGTTGACCTGCTGGTGGGCGGCGAAGGGACCGCGGGAATTGCCGCCGCGACCACCGCAGGCAACTCCGCCGCGGTTCCCGTACTGATTGTGGCAGCCAATCATCAATACGCGGCGGCCGGTGGGCCGGCCACGGTCCTGGTTGCATCCAGCGTGGTGGTCACCAGCCTGCTGGTTCCTCCCATCACGGCGTGGTGGCACGCCTGGATGGTGAAGCGGCGAGCCCACCCTGCAAGCTGAGGGTCGCCGCTTCTTGCAGCGTTCGGGGCATGAATAAACGAATATAATCGCGGCGTTCTTGAAGTCAGCGCCCCATGCCCTCCAAAACAATGAAGCCCGCGGTGGCCGAACCTCCATTCACGCTGGTCAAGTGGTACATGGACTGCGTCACGGAAACCGGCGAGACTGCGATTCTTTACTGCGCCGACCTGCGCTGGCGAGGCATCCATGCGTCCTACAGCAGCGTTCTGCTGGCGGACGGCCACACCATCACCACGCAATCCTCCATGAAGCGCCATCGCCTCCTTCCCCACGACGACCACATCGTCGTGGAGTTCCCGCAGATGAACGTCAGCGGAACATGGAAGGCTACGGCTGCGCCCGTCCAGCACACCATGTACGAGGAGTCACGCGGATCGGTGCTTTGGAACTGCCTCCAGCCCGGATCGTTTGTACACGTCACCGTTGGGGATTGCGAACTGAACGGATTGGGCTACGCCGAATGCCTTACCCTGACATTGCCTCCCTGGCAGTTGCCCTTGCGCCGGCTTCGATGGGGGCGGTTTGTGTCGGCGCAGGATACGCTGGCCTGGATCGACTGGACGGGCCCCTACTCCACCAGCATCGCCGTCCACAACGGCCGCACCTGCGAACCGCACTCCATCTCCGACGCCGAAATCTCCCTTGAAGACGCGACCTTGCACATAGACGAGTTGTTCCCGCTCCGCTCCGGCCGGTTAGGCTCGACCATTCTGCCCGGGGCCCCCAAGCTTCGGAGCCTGCTTCCCCATTCGCTTTTCGACATCGACGAGAAAAAGTGGCGAAGCCGCGGGACATTGGACAAGCAGGGCCATCAAAGTCGCGGCTGGGTTATTCACGAGGTGGTCGATTGGAACTGTTGACCCACTCTCGATTCGCCAAGGTGCTCTATGGAGGCTTCTTCGTAGTCATCGTCCCGCTGGCGCTGGGCGCGTGGGCTCATGCCGCAACCGGCATGGTCCGTCTGCCTGTGCCGCATTCTCTTTTCTGGGGTGCGATGCTCACGGCAGCCGGCGTGGTTGTCATGGCGCTCGGAATGGTGTCTCTCTGGATCTATGGCGGCGGATTGCCAATGAATGCATTTCCGCCCCCGCGCTTCGTAGAGAGGAGCGTCTACCGCCTGGTTCCCCATCCCATCTATGGAGGGTTCTCGATCGCCTGCGCCGGTGTGGCCATCTTCTCCGGTTCAGCCAGCGGGTTGTGGCTTGTCGCCCCCGCTGTCGCTTTGGCCTGCGCCGCGCTGGTGCTGGGCTACGAGTTGCCCGATCTGCACAGACGCTTCGGAGCGCAGACCTTCTCCCCCTGGCTTCCGTTGGATCGACCTCAGCCCCCCTCACTGCTGGAACGCCTCCGCATTTATCCGGTCATTTTGCTTCCTTGGCTGACCGTGTTTGAGATGTTTGGGGCCCTTGGAAAAGCCCCCGGATCGCTCAATACCTACCTGCCGTTCGAGACCCACTGGCCGGTAATCGAATCGACGGAGTTGCTCTATGCCAGCACCTACATTGTTGTTCTCCTTGTCCCCCTGTTGGCTCGCTCAGGAACCGCGCTCCGGCGCTTTGCGCAGCAAGGGCTCATCGCGATGGCGCTCATTTTTCCTCTCTACCTGTTGCTGCCCTGCTTCGTTCCGCCCCGCGCCTTTCATCCCGCAACCGCAATCGGGCACCTGCTTTTGTGGGAGCGCACACCCTATTCGGGCACTGCCGCATTTCCGTCTTTTCATGTCGTGTGGGCCTTCATCGCGGCGTCAGCGCTGGCCGAAGGGAGTCGATGGAGGAAATATCTGTGGTGGACGTGGGCAGTCCTTGTCGCTGTCAGTTGCGTCACCACCGGCATGCATTCCATCGCCGACGTAGTCGCGGGAGTCGTGGCGTATGTGGCCGTGGTCCGCATGCCGGACATCTGGCGGGCGATCCTTGGGGCCGCAGAACGCGTCGCCAATTCGTGGAGGGAGTGGCGGATTGGACCCGTCCGGATCATCAACCACGGCGGCTACGCGGCTCTCGGCGTCCTCCTTGGCATGACGATCATCGACGCCCTCCTCGGTCCCGGCCTGCGGCTCATCGGCATCAGTTTCTTCCTCTCCGCCACCGTCGGAGCGGCACTCTGGGCGCAGTGGGTCGAAGGCTCCCCATCACTCCTCCGCCCCATGGGCTACTACGGCGCAGTCGTGGGAGGAGTCTCGGCAGCGGTTGCATCCACACTCCTGCTACACGCCGATCCATGGATCGTCCTCGCCGCCATCTCCGTGGGCGCACCGGTGATACAGGGCATCGGCAGGCTGCGTTGTCTTGTCCAGGGATGCTGCCATGGGCGCATCGTCCGATCCGTGCCCGGAATCCGCTACACCGACCCGCATACCCGGGTGTGTCGGCTGGCGAACCTCGGCGGAATTCCTGTTCACGCCACGCCCGTCTATTCCATCCTCTGGAATTGTGTCGTCGAACTGGCGCTGCTGCGCCTGCTCCAATTGCACGCCGCGAGCACGATGATCTTCGGCGCCTACCTGTTCCTGTCGAGCGCGGGGCGCTTTGTGGAGGAGGCCTACCGCGGCGAGCCGCAAACCGCAACCATCTGCGGCCTCCATCTCTACCAGTGGATCGCGATCGTCCTCGCCCTGTCTGGAGCCGCAATCACCACCGTCAGCAGTTCCCCCATTCCTCCGCTGGCCCCGTTCCGTTTCAGCTCGGTTCTGATGGCGCTCGGATGCAGTGCAATCGCCTGGTTTGTCACCGGAATCGACTTCCCGGAGTCCTCGCGGCGCTTTGCCCGCCTCACGTAATCCGTATCGCACCCACACACGAACTGTCGCTGGATGAAGGATCAATCCTATCGGTTGGTGGTGGGTCAGTTTGAAGTCCGGGGCAATCGAAGTTGCCGAACACCGTATTTTGGGAACTACAGAACTCTATTGCGCAAGAATATTGGTGTCCTCCCGACCGCGCCTGGTAGCTTCGCTCCTGAGACCGCTTCCTGATCCCCAAGCCGTTCTCCCGCGTCGTGCTCACCTGGCCCGCGCACATTCCCACTGCCGCCTGCCCCGCAGCCGTCGCAAAGGTCGAGACAGCGCCCGGCCCCACATCGAATTAGCGGAGATCACCGGGGGGTCAATACCATCGACGATGCGAGGCCGCGGGAGAGCGTGATGAGGATCAGGCATCGCAGCGAGGTTTGCGAAGGGCGACTGGGAGCGGTCGCCCATGGGCCGACGCCCGCACCTCAGAATCGAGATGTGGGGCGCTGGGCTTCGCGGGCATAGTGATCTTCATCCGGGTCCGCCAGCCAGCGCATATCTGAACCGCCCGTCCGTGACGTTCAGGAAACCACGCGTCGCCGTAACCAGGCCGCCAGACCCGCGACCCCGGTGCCAACGAGCAACAAACTGTACGGCTCCGGCAGCACGTACCCGGCATCGGTGATCTCGCCGAACTCGACCGACGTCCCGCTAAACACCGCAGACATGGCATCTTTGCGAACTAAAGATGCCCCCACGGGATCCCAGCTATGGCCCACCGCCGAGCCTGAGCTGACAGCTAAAACAGCTGCTTAGAAGGTGTTAAATGAGATTCTCAGCTATACGGCGTGGCGAATGCACCTGCACTGAAGCGGAGTTAGCGGACTTAGCGGAGCTAGCTCGAGCCGGAAAGACGATGATGGGTGCTTCGGAAACCTCAACGGCGCCGGCGGCGCATTCGCAGGCTGGCGGCGGCCAAGCCCAAGCCGAGAAGCGTCAGCGTCGCGGGCTCTGGGGTGATGCATCCTGTCCCGGCACCGTCCGGCGTGAATATCGATGTAAAATTCGAGGTGTCGTCTACGCTTTGCAAACCGCCCGCAAGCAGTTCCAAGTTCGAGTCGTCGGAAGCACCCGGCCAATCGGGGCTTTCGTAGATGAAATCGACCTGGTCCGTAATGTTAGTGATTTCAGCGTCGAGGGCTCCTATCACGTTGGCCGGGATGGCGTTGATGTTTACCTTTTGCCCCGGTTGGTACGTAAGATTGATAGTCTGGCCTGCTGCAAGTTGACACCGCGTGTTGGAGCCGCCCATCGGAGTGCTAGGAGGGGGACACAGCCCGCCGTAAGGGTTAATAAAGTTCGCGGGGCCTGTCACTTTGATTATCCCAGGGGTATTCGGTTTATATTTCTTGTTAATATGTTCCAGTGGAGGATCTATGTAAGGGCCAGTGATGGACCCGTCGGGCCCTATTGTCACCGTATCACCAGGTGCCAAGTACTCCGGGGTATATGCCAGAGGCCCCGTAATTGGCCAAAACTCAAGGTCAGCGCTGCTAATGTCCAGGTTCATTATTGTAGTGATCTCGCTCACCGGGTCATACCAGATGTCATATGTGATCGGATCTGCTAAAGCCCTCGATGTGCAAAAGCATAGCACCGCACCTAATAGCAGGAGAGTCTTTGCTGTGGTTTTCATCTTAACCTTCTTCCTTCCGGGGAGTTCCTAGGCACAAAGCAACTGGGAGCCGTCCGCAGGGACGGCTCGTTTGCTTCTGTTATCGCTTGGCTTTATCGGCCTGCGCATTTGCCTTTTGGCAACGCCGGTCATAGCCAAGCAGGACGACGCTGCCGAGCGAGCACCGCTTTCAGTTGAAAGGCTAAACCCGATATCAACGAGAGTTGCTGTCGCATGACGGAATCCTTTCATGGCGAGTTTTTCGAGTGGCAACGCAGCGACTCGGTGCGTCTACAGGTTGCAAAGAAGCACATAACTTTACGCACAGCGAAGGAAAGCCCGCAGTGATCGCTATCACACCTGTTTGCGCGCAAACGTCCCCGTGAACCACTCCGTTGAAAACGAGAGCTTTCACGTTGAATTCCCACCCTCACTGGCAGGCTGAGCGAGATCAAATGGCGGGACAGTCTTCCGAACTGCCTGTAAGGTCCTGCCGGCTTTCGGAACTTCGGGCATTCGCTCAAATTGTGCGGGCAGGCCATCCTCTACAATGAATCGGTTGAAGTTTTGTGAATTCAAGATGAAGTTGAGGGCCAGATGAGCAACAGGAGAGTTTTGCGGATGGGAATGATGATGTTGGCGGGTGCGGTGGCGCTGGGAGCGGGCGGGGCAAGTGCGATGGGGCAGGCAGCCTCCGGGCAGGCAGCGGCGTTTGGGCCGGGCAACCCGTTTTATGCAGCCAGCACGCTGCCGTACCATGCTCCCCCGTTCGACAAGATCAAGGACACGGACTATCAACCGGCGCTGGAGGCCGGGATGGCCGAGCAGTTGAAGGAGGTCGAGGCAATTGCGAACAACCCCGCCCCGCCAACCTTCGAGAACACGCTGGTGGCGCTGGAGAAGAGCGGGCAACTGTACGAGCGCGTGCAGGAGGTCTTCGACGGGGTGACCCAGGCCAACACCAACCCCGCGCTGGACGAGGTGGACAAGATCGAGTCGCCCAGACGGACGGCGCACGACGATGCCATCTTCCTGAACGGGAAGCTCTTTCAGCGCGTCGCCGCGATCTGGAACCAGATAAACGGGAAGCAGATGGACTCGCTGGGGCTGGACGCTGAGTCGCGCCGGCTGGTGGATGTCTACTACAAGAAGTTCGTCCACGCGGGTGCGAACCTCTCGGCGGCGGACATAATTAAGCTGAAGAAGCTGAATGAGGAAGAATCGACGCTGGAGAACAGCTTCCGGCAGAAGCTGCTGGCAGCAACCAAGGCCGAAGCCTTCTCCACCACGGACAAGAGCGCGCTGAAGGGGCTGAGCCCCGCGGAGCTTGCGGCAGCGGTCGAGGCAGCCAGGGAGCGCAAGGTGCAGGGCTACGTTCTCCCGATGCAGAACACGACGCAACAGCCAGTCCTCTCTTCCCTTGAGGACCGGGCGACGCGCCAGGCGGTCTTTGAAGACTCGTGGAACCGGACCGAGCGGGGCGGGGTGAACGACACGCGGGAGACGATTGTGCGGATGGCGAAGCTGCGCGCGGAGAAGGCGAAGCTGCTGGGCTATCCGAACTTCGCGGCATGGACTCTGGAAGACCAGATGGCCAAGACGCCCGAGGCCGCGGTGAAGTTTATGGATGCGCTGGCGCCGGCGTCGGCGGCAAAGGCGGTCGAGGAGGGCAAGGATATTCAGGCCCTGATCGACTCTCAGGCCGCAGGCGCTTCTCAGACCGCAGGCGCTGCGCAAAAGGGCGGGTTCCAGTTGCAGCCGTGGGACTGGGAGTTCTACTCCGAACAGGTGCGCAAGGCCAGGTACGATCTGGACGAGGCGCAGGTCAGGCCCTACTTCGAGGTCTGGAATGTGCTCCAGAACGGCGTATTCTATGCCGCCAACCAGCTATACGGCATAACCTTCAAGGAACGCAAGGACATTCCCGTCTATAACGCTGATGTAAAGGTATTTGAAGTTTTCGACGCAGACGGAGAACCCCTGGCCCTCTGGTACTGCGACTACTTCAAACGCGACAACAAAGCCGGCGGCGCGTGGATGGACAATTTTGTCGAGCAATCGAAGCTGCTGGGCACGCTGCCGGTGATCTACAACGTCGCCAATTTTCCCAAGCCCGCCGCCGGCGAGCCTGCGCTGATCAGCTTTACCGACGTAACCACGATGTTCCACGAATTCGGTCACGGGCTGCATGGCATGTTCTCGAATTGCGAATATCCGCTGCTTTCAGGCACCGATGTTCCGCGCGATTTCGTGGAGTTTCCGTCGCAGTTCAACGAGCACTGGGCGAGCTATCCGGCGGTCTTCGACCACTTCGCAAAGCACTACAAGACCGGCGAGCCGATGCCGGCGGAGCTGGCGGCGAAGATCCGCAAAGCGGAGAAATTCAACCAGGGTTACCTGCTGACGGAGCTGCTGGCGGCGGCGGAACTCGACATGCAATGGCACGTGATTCCGGCGGATGCGGCGATAGAGAAGCCGGGCGCGTTTGAAAAAGACGCGCTGGAGAAGAAGCACCTGTGGCTGGAGACAGTGCCGCCGCGCTACCGATCGACGTACTTCCAGCACATCTGGAGTGGAGGCTACGCGGCGGGATATTACGCGTATCTGTGGAGCGAGATGCTGGACGATGACGCGTACCAGTGGTTCGAAGACCACGGCGGATTGACGCGCGCCAACGGCGACCGGTTCCGCAAGATGGTGCTGTCGCGAGGGAATACGGAGGACCTGGCGAAGTTGTACGCAGCTTGGCTGGGGGCGGAGCCGACGACCGGGCCGATGCTGAAGGACCGCGGGCTGGCGGAGGATACGAACGGGAAGTAGTCAAATTGTTCCACGCGGAACAATTTGGAGAATATGTGTTGCAAGCAAATGGGTTGCGGCGTTGGGCCTAGAATGGTTGCACGCGTGCGGCCAAAGTTCTAGCTAAGTTGTGGGGACCTCAGGGGTGGGAGCGGCGTGGAGGGCTTCGATGAAGAGGCCGGCCCAGCGGGCGACGGGCTCGGCGTAGGCGCCGGTGACGGGGTCGCGGCTGCCTTCGAGGGTCGCGAGCTGCACGGCGAAGTTGCCGACGGTGGAGCTTTCGGGCGAGCCGCGATAGACCTCAAGCTTGGTGGCCTGCTGGGTGAGGCGATTGAGGAAGGTGTTCTGATTGGCGCCGCCGACGATGAAGAGGCGTTTGAGGCGCTTGCCGGTGAGGAAGGCGACGCGGTCGAGCACCTTGGCGTAGCGCGCGGCTAGCGAGTGAAAGATGAGGCTGGCAAAGGCGGGCGCGTTGGCGGGGAACTCGTCGAGCGGGGCAAGGCCGCGCTTGATGCGCTGGGCGTTGATGCGCTGCGGCATGCGCTCGGGGAGCAGGAGATCGGGGTCGTCGACGTCGAGCAGGCCTTCGGGGCAGGGAACTTGTTCGGCGGCGGCGACCAGGGCTGCAATCTCCCACTGCTTCCCCTGGGTGGCCCATTCGTCGGTGCATTGGCGAATGAGCCACATGCCGTTGACGTTCTTGTGGAAGCAGATGCGGTCGCCGACCGCACCGAGGTTGGTGAAGTTCTCGGCCTGTGCGGCCGCGTTGTTGCGAGGCTGCTCGATGAGCGTGCCGACGAGGGACCAGGTGCCGGAGCTGATGTAGGCCCAGTCGTTGCCGATGGCGGGGATGCCCGCGACGGCGGATGCGGTGTCGTGGCAGGCGGGCGCGATGAGGGTGGTGTCGGCGAAGGCGGGCAGTTCGGAGAGCGGGCCGGAGAGCTTGCCAATGTCCGTGCCGGGCGGGACGAGCTTGGGGGCGCTGGCCAAGTCGAGACGGAGGCAGTTGAAGATCTCGCGGCACCACTGCTTTTTGTATAGCTCGACCAATTGGGTGTGGGTGGCGTTGGTGTACTCTGCAATGCGCGCGCCGCCCCAGTGGGAGAGCAGATATTCCGGCAGGTTGAGCCACTGCTGGGCTTCGGAGTCCGGCAGTCCGGCTAGCTGGTCGGCGTAGAGCTGGTAGACGGTATTGAGGGGAAGGATCTGGACGCCGGTGAGCTCGCGCATGCGCTCCTGGCTGCACTTGCGATGGGCGGAGCGCTCGGATTTGACGGTGCGCGGATCGCGATAACAGAAGGGGTCGGCAAGCGGGAGGCCGGCGGCGTCCACGCGGACGTAGTCCACGGCCCATCCGTCGACGGCGACGGAGCGAATACCTTCGGAGGCGAGCTCAGCGCAGCGGCGCATGCCTTCCTCAACGCCGCTGACGATGCAGTTCAGGTCCCAGCGCAGGCCGCCATCGATCTCGCGGGGGTTGTTGGGGAAGCGGTGCACCAGTTCGATGGACGCGCGGCCGTTCTTCCAGCGCAGCAAGGAGACGCGGCAACTCTCCGCGCCGAGATCGACGGCGATTGAGGCCCTCTGGTCATTGGGTTTCAGCGGTCTTCCGAGCGAACTCTTCATTTTGTCTTTCTCATCGCAAGAATGCTTCGGTCAGGCCCCCATCGACGGGAAAGATGTGGCCCGTCGTGCAGGGAGTGTTGGGCCCGGCGAGGAAGAGGATTGCCTGGGCACAATCCTGGGGGTCGATGGGTTGTCCGGTCAACGTGCGGCGGGCATAAAACCTGGCCAGTTCGTTGCGGAGATCCTCGTCGCCAGCGTTTTCGTCGTAGACCAGGTTGTATTTTTTCAGGCTGGCGATGACGCGGTCGCGCGGGAACATGGTGGAGCCCTTGACCACGGTGGCGGGGCTGATGGCGTTGACGCGAATCCTGGGCGCGTAGGTGATGGCGAGTTCGCGGACAAGATGGCTGAGGGCGGCTTTGGAGACGTCGTATGCCTCGGTGCCGCGCTTGGCGACGACGGCGTTGGCGGAGCTGGTGAGGACGACGCTGGCGTCGATGCCCTGCGCGGCGAAGATGGGTTCGGCCTCGTCGGTGAGCATGAAGTTTGCGGTGACGTTGATCTCGAGGGTCATGCCCCACATGACATCGGTGATGACGCCGTCGGGCGAGGCGGGGAAGATGGCGGCGGTGTTGATGAGGATGTCGAGGCCGCCGAACTGGCGGACGGTTTCGTCAAGCGCGGCGCGAATGGTCTTGCGGTCGCGGATGTCGATCTTGACGCATCCGACGGCTTCCTTGCCGGCAATGGCGCGGGCCTCTCCGCAGACGGCTTCCGCGGCCTTGGTGTCGCGGTCGGCGACCATGATGTGGGCGCCGCGCTGGGCCGCGAGCAGGGCCACTTCGCGACCGATGCCGCTGCCCCCGCCGACGACCATCATGACGCGGCGGCTGAGTTCCTTCTCCGGCGGCTGGCGGCGAATCTTGGCCTCTTCGAGCTTCCAGTACTCGATGCGGAAGGCCTCGCTGGCGGGCAGGGCGACGTAGTTCGCGTTGGTCTTGAAGGCGCTGGCGGGTGCCGCCGGGCCGGCCTGAGGGATGTCCTTGCAGTCTGTTTCCTCCGTGCCGCGGGCGCTGCCTGCGCCGAGCGCGCCGGCGCCCTGCATGACGCCGATGGCGTTGGTGTAGAACTCGCCGGTGATGCGGGATTCGGTCTTGTTCTTGCCGAAGCTGAACATGCCGATGCCGGGAACGAGAACCACGGTGGGGCTGGCGTCGCGAATCTTAGGCGAGTCGGGCAGGGCGTGAGCCTGGTAGTACTGGGCGTACTCGGCACGATAGTTTTCAAGCGCCAGGTCGATGAGTTCGTCGAGTTCAGCGACGTCGCCGGCGGGGTCCCACTTGACGAACATGGGGCGGATCTTGGTGCGGATGAAGTGGTCGGGGCAACTGGTGCCGAGGTGGGCGAGCTGCTCGGCGTGGGCCGAATTGACAAAATCGAGGACCAATTGCGTGTCGGTAAAGCTGCCGATAACGCGCTGCTTGCGCGAGACCGCACCACGCAGGTGCGGCATGATCTTGAGGGCGATGGCGTTACGGACTGCGGGTTCGCGGCTGGCGAACTTGCCGCCGCCGAAGGGCTTGTAGCCTGCGGTTTCAGCATGGACGGCGATGAACTGGCCGAGCTGATCGATGATGGCGATGGTCGAGAGATAGCTCTCGCGCTGGGTTTCGCCCCAGGTGAAGAGGCCGTGGCCGCCGAGAACTACGCCGTCGCAGCCGGGGGTTTCGCGTACGATCCTGCGGAGCATCATGCCGAGTTCGAAGCCGGGTCGCTGCCAGGGGAGCCAGGCGAGTTTGTGGCCGAACTCCTGGTTGAACTCGTCCATCTTGATCTTGCCGTTGGCGGAGGCGGCGAGAGCGATTCCCCAGTCGGGGTGCAGATGATCGACGTGCGGGAAGGGAAGGTAGCCGTGGAGCGGGGTGTCGATGGAGGGGGCGACGGGATTGTTGCCGAAGGTGCACTGGGCGTAGAGATCGACCAACTCGTCTTCGTGCTCGACCCCGCGGTAGACCTTTTCGAGTTCGAGCAACTCGTCCAGGCGAAGGGTGGCGAAGCCGGAGCGCTTGATGCTGCCAAGATCGCCGCCGCTGCCCTTGACCCAGAGGATTTTTCGGGTGACGCCGTCGAGGGGGTCGACCTGGTCGATTTTGGAACTGGTGTTTCCGCCGCCGAAGTTGGTGATGCGCAGGTCGGAGCCGAGGAGGTTTGACCGGTAGCGGAGCAGTTCGGGAGGGTCGAGCTTCGCGGCAACTGCTTGATCCCACTTATCCTCGAGAAACCGGAGTTTTGTGTTTGCTGTCATGACGCCGACCTCAACATTGGGAGAAGTGAAATTGCCCCGTCCATCATTCCACATGCGGAGAGGGTAGGGCAATTATGCTAAGAGCATGAACTTGCCGATAGCAATCCCGGACCTTTCCCGGAGGCCGCTTCGACTGACTGTGGAACGCACCATGGCGCTGCCGCCGGGGGTTCTCTATCGACCGTGGACAGAACAGTTCGACCGCTGGTTTGCAGCGCCGGGAGTGGTTTTGAGGCATGGCCTGTTGCGCTAGCCTGCATTATTCGTGAAGCTGCCGAAGAGTGGTTTTGGGGCGGCGAGATTGTGTCGAAGATGCTCGCGGCAGCGTGATATTGGTTGCATGGCCGTACTGGTGAGCTTGTGGGCGTGCGGAGG
>Ga0224555_1004473_pt1 | contig 12786 bp, 8 predicted proteins | sample 714S23034metaG_FD_180687 | JGI IMG/M metagenome (GOLD analysis project Ga0224555, IMG submission 180687) | Peat soil microbial communities from Stordalen Mire, Sweden - 717 S2 30-34 | ecosystem: Environmental > Terrestrial > Soil > Wetlands > Peat | place: Sweden: Norrbotten County, Stordalen...
AACTAAGTATCCAGGCCCGCCGCGGTTACTACGCTCCCAAGCCGGAAAATTGAAGGACCTTCGTTTGTTTCTGAGGTAGGTTCCGAAGCTTGGGCCTCGTCCGCAAGTTTGGGAGAAGTTATGCGAACGAGGCCGGCTGCGGTGCTTGCGAATGCATTGCTGATTTTACGACTTTGCTAGCTTGGCGGCTTCCTTTCGGACTCTCGCCCAGCGTAGTTTTTGCGCTTCGGCGATTCGCCGGCGGGCTTCTTTGCTCAAGGTACGGCCTGTTCTCTTGAGCTTGTTCCCGCCGGTTTGGCCGAGAGCGTCGAGTGCTTTCCCCACTTGCTCCAGCTCTTTTTGGAGCCGGGAATACTCTTTGCGCAGGGAAGCTACGACATCGTTCATCATCATTAGTACCCCCTTGGTCAGTAAGGCTAACACGGAGGCGGTTTGATTGGGGCTTATTTGTCGTGGTTCGACATCCGCCGGAGCCCACCCACAGCCCATTTTGAAAGACAGAGTAGAGTCGGACAATTATTAGAAAGTTCTAATAAATAGCTTGAGAGGGGAACGGCCGTCGATCTTTACTCGCCGGTTCCGATGGAAGCCAGAAACCGTGGAAGCTGACGAGCTTTCGTAGCTTGCTCAAATGCGAACGCCAAGCGGATCAGAGCAGGTTCGCTCCAAGCCCGGCCGAAGAAGGAAATCCCGACCGGCAGGCCCGAGACAAATCCAGCCGTTACATTAATATTCGGGTAACCAGCGACCGCGGCGGCATTGGAGCTTCCTCCCGCCACATGGTCGCCGTTGATCAAGTCGGTGAGCCACGCCGGACCGCCGGTGGGGGCAACGATCGCGTCCAGATGGTGCTTATCCATAGTGGCGTCGATCCCCTCGGTGCGCGCCAGTTGATGGTTCCTGGAAAGGGCGTCGATATATTCCTTCTCGGTAAGTGGACCCTTTGCCTCGGCCTTCAAGAACAGGTCTTGGCCGAAGTAGGGCATTTCTTTCGAGCGGTTACGCTGGTTAAAATCGATGATCTCTTGCAGCGCGTGAACCGGGGCATTAGGCCCAAGGCGAGCGAGATACGCATTAAGATCAGCCTTAAGTTCGTACATAAGGACCAGTAGCTCACTATCGTCAAACTTACCCAGGGTTTCAACGTCCGCGGGATCGACGAGCGTGGCGCCTTGTTTCTTCATGGCATCGAGGGATTCAGCCATTAAGGCGTCGACGGCATCGTTGAAGCCAAAATATTTTCTGGCTACACCGATGCGTGCACCCTTCAATCCGTTGGGATCGCAGAACTGGGAGTAGCCGGGGAAAGACTTACCCGCGCTGGCGGCGGTGGCCGAGTCGGCTGCATCGACGCCGGTGAGCGCGCCCAGCAGAATGGCGGCGTCGCGGACGCTCCGGCACATGGGGCCAGCGCTATCCTGGCTGTGCGAGATCGGAATAATGCCGCTGCGGCTTACCAGGCCGACCGTCGGCTTTATGCCGGCAAGGCCGTTCGAGGACGAGGGGCAGACGATCGAACCGTCGGTTTCCGTGCCAATCCCGACGGCGCACAAGTTTGCCGAGACGCCCGCGCCCGTACCCGAGCTTGATCCGCAGGGATTGCGGTCCAGGGCATAGGGATTTTTCGTCAGGCCGCCGCGGCCGCTCCATCCGCTGGTGGAATGGCTGGAGCGAATGTTCGCCCACTCGCTGAGATTCGTTTTGCCCAGAATCACCGCGCCCGCGGCGCGTAGCTTTTGAGCGACGGCGGAGTCCTGGGCCGGCTTCGAACCGACCAGGGCGAGCGAGCCAGCCGTGGTCATCATTCGGTCAGCAGTGTCGATGTTATCTTTGATCAACACCGGAATGCCGTGCAGCGGGCCGCGTGGGCCTTTGGCCTTGCGCTCCTGATCGAGCGCGCCAGCAATCGAGAGTGCGTCGGGATTCAGTTGGATCACGCTGTTGACGGCGGGGCCGCTCTTATCTATTTCTTCGATGCGGGCGGAGTATTTTTCCACCAAGGAACGGGACGTGAACTTGCCGGAGTTCATTCCATCCTGCAGCTCCGAGATGGTAATTTCGTCCAGTTCGAAGGGCTTGACCTCGGGCGGTTCAGGGGTCGACGCGATCGCGCGCGCCGCGCCAAGAGCAGGATAAACCGGGGCGAGAGCCGCAGCCGCTCCGCCGGCTAGAGTGGTGCTGAGTGTGGTTTTTAGGAAAGACCGTCGATTGGCAGTAGCTTTTTCGAGCTTTCGGGGCATGGAGTAGTCCTTTAGCAGGCTGCTGAAAAACTCGAATTGCTCGCCAGAAGTCACTCGGCGGCTAAAGCCGCTGTTGAGAACGGCCCACTTATCGCAGCGCTGAAGCGCTGCGCCACCCAAAATCGGGGGCGTCACCGAGTTTTTCAGCAGCCTGTTCGAGCAGTTCGCGATGCGAATAACCGATAGAGATAGTAACGCATTCGCCTCTGTCATCTGTCATCTGTCATCCTGAGAAGAGCGAAGAGCCCGGCCTGAGGGGAATTCGAAGGGATTTCCCGCTCGGCTAGCTCGGCGCGTATGCCAAACTGTACCGCCTGTAACAACTTTGGTGCAATTGTTTGGCGCTTTGTGTATACTTAAGTTCAGCTAAGTTTGATTCACAAGCAATTGAAGGTCGGTATCGCCAACCAGCGTCACCCCTCCACTAGCAGAGATTCTTCCTCAGCACATTTCAAGAAACAAGAATAGGACTATCAATGGCAGAACAAGGAACAGTGAAGTGGTTTAATGACGCCAAGGGCTATGGCTTTATCAGCCGTCAAAATGGCGAAGACGTTTTCGTGCATTTCTCGGCGATTCAAGCCGGCGGCTTCCGCAGCCTGCAAGAAGGCCAAACCGTGCAGTTCGACGTGACCAAGGGCCCCAAGGGCTGGCAAGCTGAGAACGTTCAGGCTGTCTAGCTGACCACTTCGAAGCAAAAGCAATGCCCGGAATCCAAGGATTCCGGGCATTTTCGTTTGGCTCTTACCTGGCTCCGGACGCCTTCCTGCGGAGGGTCAACATTTAGGGTCAACATTCGGGAAGGTCAAGCTTGCCGCGCCTGCTGCACCATCTCCACCAGAACTTTGCGGGCTTCTCCGGGATTGCTCACTTCGCGCAGGAATGCAATGCGCGTGCCTTTCATCCCTTCCTGCGTTTTTAATCGCACGTGAAATCCCAGGCGGTCGACGGAAGTCATCGCCGCTTCCTGGGACTCGATGCCAGCGCAAGTCCGGGCCAACAAGATCAATGCATCTTTATGGTCCGCATTCATATGCTCGATGATTCCGGCTGCCGAGTCAGCCAGCGGATCAGGTTTGGCCTGATCGTAAGCAGACGCCTGCACCCAGCCCATCACTCCGAAACCACCGACGAAGTAAACGTCAATCACATCCATGCGGTAAAAATAAAAATCCTCGAAGTCGACCCAATACTTGCTATTGGCATATCGCTCGAGATAAAGCTGGCGAGCTTCTGAGATTTCAGCGGGTGGAACTTTCGCAACATTCCCCACCAGCGTAACCCGCGACGCGCCCAGCGGATCGCCACTCGCATCGGGCTGCATGACCAATAGACTTGCCCGCGGATCGGCTTGCAGATTCTGCGTATGCATCGCCATGGTGCTGATCAGAAAGACGGGGCGTCCGCGTGGATCGAACCCGTACGGCATCACCGACCCGAAAGGGAAACCCGGCTGCTTGCGCGAAACCGTCGACAGGCTGCCTATGCGTCCGATGTAAACCAGCGTGCGGGCACGCTCGGAAAATGAAGGCTCAGGCACGGTGGGTTGATCGCCTGCAGAGCCAGTGCCGGCGTGTTTTCGGGAAGATGAGGATGAGGATGACATTTTGCGTCCTTACGCCAGTGTAACAGCCCGCATAGCCGCGGACGCCTGCATCCGGGCGCCTCTGCCTATGATCTATAAAACCCTAGTGTCATGAGTCTAAAGTTCGCTGATTAAGTGGCGATGCTTTGAAAGGGCGCTGCTTCAACAGGCTGCGGAAAAACCCTGATTTCGAGGTGGCGCAGCGTTTTAACGCTGCGATAAGACCCTTCTTTTCTGTCAGGGCTTTAGCCCCCGAAGTGCCAAATTTGAGTTTTTCCGCAGCCTGTTCAGCTGTGCCGATAGCGCCCTTTTGAAAATCGGGCTTTAGCCCTGCGTCTACAATCTTCCGGTTCGACATCTTTTTATCAACGAACTTTAGACTCAGCAGCCTGCTAGTAAGTCGGGCCCGCGCCTGATCCCAACACTTCCCGAAACACAGCCATATTTTTGTTCCACTGCTCGGAAGCCCATGCCAGCGATTGCTTTCGCCGCTCCTGCTGCGTTGACCTGGAACCGCAAAGGCCCTTTAGACATTCTGCTTCGGTTACAGACGTTTCGTAAGTAATAACTCCATGCTTTGGAAATCCATACCGCGCACGCAACTTCTCCGGCATGACCATAATGCAGTTCATATCGATGCCAGGGATGAGAGCGGCGGTGAACCGGCACACCATATAGTCCGACTCCGGCACGATGGGTAGCCACAAAAAGAATGGCCGCTTCTGCTGGGCAAGAGAAGTCATGAATTGTGTGCCGTCCAGACCAACATGCTGCGTGTACTGGCCTTCCCCAGGAAAATGATGACAGGGATGGCGGTCATAATGCACCAGTTTGCCTCCGGCTCTCATATAGGCGAAGGCGCCGGCGATGTCGTTGCCCTCGAATGTGCCCACCGTGATGAGAGTTGGGAGTTCGGTTCCAGCAACGTCTCCAGCAACGTCCGACAGGGAAGCGGCTTCTGGATCAAACTCCACCCGGTCCCGCGGCTTGGAATATAAAGGAAAGATCCACTTTTCTAATCCAGCCCACGGGGTCAGGTACAGGGACGCGCCATACGGGTTCATTTCCAGATCTTCAGGGTTGTGATGCACGACGATCAGGCGTTGGTTGGCACTCCACTGCTTTAACCAATAACCATAATCCAGCCATACATTCGCGGTGGTTAGAACGATGACATCGAAGTTTGCGCTGGCGTCGGTGACATAGTTCCAATCGTGAATCTTCTCCGGCGGAAGGGGAATGCGGCTTTGGAAATATTCCATCAAGTGGTATCGATCGCGGCTGTTAAACAGGAGGTGGGTATCGTAACCGAGTTCCAGCGCCATCGCCGCGAAGCCGCCCATGACTTCGGAATGACCTGGAAGCCGTTCCACAATCGCCAGCCGTTTTGCCATGCGCAATTCTCCCCCGCAATTCTCCGCATGGAGAAGCGGAAGCGATTCTAAACGATTTCAGCTTGGGCAGACCGCTGTGGCGGGATTCGGTCTTGTCCTAAAGCGCGCATTTTAGGAGCAGACCCAGGGATTCGAGGGCAGGATGGGAGAGAAACTGCTGTGATAATATTCGATTTACGGCCTGAACGAGCTGGAGTAGTTCAGCGGTAGAACGCCAGCTTCCCAAGTTGAGCCGTTTTGCGGGCGTCGAGCCCGCAGGCGAAATCCCGAGCGAAGTGAGGGACCTCTCGGGCATAGTGAGCGGGAGTAGTTCAGCGGTAGAACGCCAGCTTCCCAAGCTGGATGTCGCCGGTTCGATCCCGGTCTCCCGCTCCATAATTTCGGTGCTGGCATGCTGCATCTGCCCTTGGATAGTGAAGCAGTTTGAAAATTGGCATGCCTCAGCGGCTAAAGCTGCAATGAAAATATGACGCTTACGGCACGGCTGAAGAGGATGCGTGAGAACTCCTCTTACGCTCCTTCGGAGCTTGTTCGTCTCCTACTTTTTACCCACGGCTACGCCGTGGGCTGCGTTCTTGCGCCGCTTCGCGGCTGAGGCAAGCGACCTTCAACCACTACATCCCCGAAAATCGAGTTCTCACGCACCCTCTGAAGCCGTGCCCTTTCAAAGCCGATTCCAACTAGGCCACTACCGAAACCCGGGCGCTGCCCCAAACTTCACCTTTAGGCCACTACCGGAAACCCGGCCTGACCTAAAACAGTTGAAGTTTGTGGTATAGTTTTGCCTCCCTCCCCGTCGTAGTCTGCTCCGAACCGATCAGTCCGTTGCTGCAACCAAGAGGTTCCTATGCAACTGCGCCGGCTCCAACTCACCATCCACCTGCTGACTGCCTGCTTCGCGATTTTGTGTCTGACCATTCCGGCCCTTGCTGCCGGTCCGCAAACAACTGTGCTTTACGCCTTTCAGGGCCCCTACGCTTCCAATGGACAAGATGGCGAAGCGCCGCAGGCGCTCATCGCCGACGAAGCGGGAAACCTCTATGGAGTTACTGCCGGCGGCGGAACCTGCTTGCTGGCTCACTATGAAACGCATCCCTGCGGAATCGCATTCGAGCTCTCGCCCCCAAGTTCCGCCGGCAACGCCTGGACCGAAACCGTACTCTACGAGTTTGGTTCGAACCTGAACGACGGACCGTATCCGCTCGGCAATCTGATTCGCGACAAGGCGGGCAACCTGTACGGAGTCACGGGCTACTACAGCGAGGGCACGGGAACCGACTGCGGAGTTTTCTATGAGATTTCCCCGCCCGCGCCAGGCGGCGGATCGTGGACGGAAACGAATCTCTATGGCTTCGGCGGCTACGCCGACGGCTGCGGTCCGCTGGGCACGCTGGTTCAGGACAGCCACGGCAACATCTACGGTGTAACCGTGTACGGCGGTTATCCGCCCGCCGGCGTTCCGCCGAAAGGCTATGGAACCGGCGGAATTTTCAAGCTGACTCCTCCGTCCACTCCGGGAGAAACTTGGACCGAGAGCTTCAGCGGAAACATTTACCCGGAGTTCTATCAAAATGGAGGGATTGCCATCGACGGGAACAACGGCTTGTACATGACGCTCGGTCCCAGCGTCTATGAGGTCTTTCCGCCAGCCACTCCGCAGGAAGTATGGTCGTGGAATGTCGTCTACACCTTTCAGGGAGGCCAAGACGTCGCCAGCCCGCTCGGTCTGACGGTCGATAGCCACGGGAACATTTATGGCGTGACCCCGACTGGAGGAACAGCGAACGACGGCACCGTGTTCGAGTTGAGCAGGAGTGGAAACGGGTGGACGGAGTCGACGCTCTATTCGTTTCAGGGCGGGAGCGATGGCTACGAGCCCATCGCCCAACCCACGCTCGACAAGGCTGGCGACGTGTACGGCACCACCTACGGCGGCGGCGGCAATATCACCAATTGCTTAGCGGAACTGGAGGGCTGCGGCACGGTTTTCAAACTGACCAAGATCGGAAACGGCTGGACCGAGCGGGTGCTGCATACTTTTGAGGGCCCGATGGGGCTGAATTGAACTCTCCGGTTCTGCTGGTCGGCCATACGATTTATGGATCGACAACCGTGGAGGGACCCGAAGAAGGGCAGCAATATTCGTTCGGCACCGTGTTCCAGATCAACTGAGCCGCGGCGGGAAATTCCAATGACACTCGTAACCAAACGGTTACGAGCCGACAAGGGTGTATGACGTCACTGACGATTTGATCGCGCACAGGCACTACGTCTTGGATCTTTGTGCCAGGGAGTTTGGAAGCGCGGAGAGTAAAAAGGTAGAGAAAAGCTAAGGCCCACTAAAGCTTTGATGCGTGTGAATCCGTGAAAATCTGTGGCAAACTAAACCACGAAATACTTTGCCCCCGGATGATGTACTACCAGTGCCGAGGTGCTCTGCTCGGGCTCCAACAAGAAACCCGAAGTCAGCCGCACGCCAACGTTTTTCTCGGGCTCCAGCAGTACAAATAATTTCGTCTGGTCTTCCAGATTCGGGCACGCCGGATAGCCAAACGAGTATCTCGATCCACGATACTTCTGATGAAACAGATCGCGAATGGCCGGAGCGTCCTCGCCCGCAATCCCCAGCTCCTCGCGCATCTTTTTGTGATGCAACTCGGCCAATGCTTCCGCCGTTTCCACACTCAGTCCGTGCAGATACAAATATTTCGTATACTCCCCGGCCTCAAACAGCCTTTGGGTTTCGACCGAAGCCTTCGGCCCAATGGTTACGAGCGAAAGGCCAATCACATCCATCTTGCCCGATGCCTTGCTGGCAAAGAAGTCAGAGATGCAAAGCCGCCGTCCCTCGCGCTGCCGGGGAAAAGTAAAGCGCAGCGCTTCCGCACGCGCCGGCGCTGGAGCATCGGGCTGGTAAAGGACGACATCATTGCCCTCGCTCTGGCAAGGAAAATATCCGTAAACCACCTTTGGCTCAAACAGGCCTGACTCCGCGACTTCCTCTTCTAGCTTTTTCTTGATCGGGCGGAACTTCTCCTCTACCAGGCGCACATAATCCGCCTGCGAAGCCGTCTTCAGCTGCCACTGATTCTTGAACAGCGCAGTCTCATTAATATAAGGAAACACCTCGCGCACGTCGTAGCGCTTAACCCGCACTCCCCAAAACGGAGGCTGGGGAAGGTTCGGCGCATCGCCCACCACGGCGCTGCGCTCCGCAAACACAGGACCGGTCTCTTCATCGACCGCCGCTGCCTTGGCATATTCCTTCACCGTTCGTCCATCGCGCAGGCGTGCCTCGCGCGCGCCGTTTACCGTGACCAGATCTTCCATTACGTGCAGCCCGGCAAAGGCATCTTCGGCGTAGAACACGGCGTTCGAATATTCCTTTCGCAAATCATCTTCGACATACTTGCGGGTCAAAGCTGCCCCGCCGCAAATCACGGGGAACGCGAGCTTTTGCCGCTGCAAATCCTGGATCACATATTTCATCTCCAGCGTAGACTTCACCAGCAGGCCGCTGAGTCCGATGGCATCGGCCGTGTTTTCCTGCGCCGCCTTGATGATCATGTCGCCGGGCTGCTTGATGCCGAGATTTACCACCTTGAAGCCGTTGTTCGACAAAATAATGTCGACCAGATTCTTTCCAATGTCGTGGACATCGCCCTTTACGGTGGCGAGAACGATCGTGCCTTTTTGCGATCCGCCCGCCTTCTTCTCCATCTTCGGCTCAAGATACGCGACCGCCTGCTTCATCACGCCCGCCGAATCGAGCACCGAAGGCAGTTGCATCTTGCGCGCGCCAAACAAGTCGCCCACGGTCTTCATTCCGTCGAGCAACACCGTATTAATCAGCTCCAGTGCCGAGTAGGAAGCGAGCGCCTCTTCGAGCAGTTCCACCAACGATTTCTTGTGCGCACCTTCGCCCACAGACTTCTCGCCGTTGATGATGGCAAACTTCAGCTTGTCTTCGACCGACAACGTATCCACGTGCGCGGTGGTGGATGCCGAGAGCTTGCCCTTCGTGCCGGCGAAGTGCTGCATATATTTTTGCAGCGGGTCGCCATTCGACTCATCCCGGAAGATCAACTTGCGCGCCAGATCGACTTCTTCCTGCGGAATCTTGTATAGCGGATAAATCTTGGTGTAATTCACGATCGCCAGGTCGAGTCCATGGTCCACGGCTTCGTGCATAAAGACTGAATTCAAAACGCGCCGCGGATAGGCATCCAAGCCGAATGAAATATTGCTCACGCCCAGAATTGTCTTCACGCTGGGCAATTCTTTCTTGATCCGCTCCACTGCCTTCAGCGTCTCGATGCCGGCGCTGCGATACTCTTCCTGACCTGTAGAAATCGGCAGAGTGAGCGCATCGAAAATCAGGTCGGTTCCGTCCAGCCCATATTGCTTGGTTGCCAAGTCGTAAATGCGGTGCGCGACCGCCGTTTTCTTTTCCGCCGTCAGCGCCATTCCGTCTTCGTCAATGGTCAGCGCAATGACCGCAGCGCCGTAACGCTTCGCCATGGGCAAAACGAGCGAAGTCCGCTTCTCTCCATCTTCCAGATTGATCGAGTTGATAATCGACCGCCCCGGAATTCGCTTGAGCGCCTCTTCCACCACATCGGCCTCGGTGGAATCGACCAGAATCGGCGCGGGAACGCGGGTCGCAATCCTTTCCAGAATCGAAGTGATGTATCCTTTCTCGTCCTCGCCGACGATGGCGCAGCACAAATCCAACATGTGCGAGCCCTCGTTTACCAGCTTCTTGGCCAGCGCCAGGATGTCGTCGTACTTTTTCCCGCGCACCAGATTGCGGAAATGTTCGACGCGCGTGGTCGTATTCATCTCCTCGGCGACGATCAAAGGCTTCGGCTCCAGATCGAGAGGGACCGAAGTGTAGGCGCTGGAAGCCGCGCCCACGCGCTTCACGTCACGCTTCGCCGGCTCCACGCCAGAAACCGCGTCCACCACGGCTTTCAAATGGGCGGGAACGGTGCCGCAGCATCCTCCGACGATGCGCACACCGTAATCCAGCACGAAGTGTTTGTGATACTCGGCCAACTCGGTTGGGGTGAGATTGTAGACCGCGTGGCCGCCTTCATTCTGAGGTAGTCCTGCGTTGGGCAGCACGGAAATTTCTTTGGTCGAATTCAACGCGAGATAACGGACCGAGTCATTCATCTCCTTCGGCCCGGTCGCGCAATTCAGTCCGAGGATGTCGACATCGAAGGGCTCGAGCGCCGTGAGCGCTGCGCCGATTTCAGTACCCAGCAACATCGTGCCCGTTTCCTGCAGTGTCACTTGCACGGTGACGGGCAAGCGCTTGCCCGCCTTGCGCATGGCATCGAGCACGCCGATGGTTGCGATCTTGGCCTGCAATAAATCCTGGCAGGTTTCGATCAGCAACACGTCCACGCCGCCCTCGATCAAAGCCGCGGCTTGTTCTTCAAATGCCGCCGCCATCGCTTCAAATCCAATATGGCCCAGCGATGGCAGCTTGGTGGTCGGCCCCATCGAGCCCGCGACAAAACGCGGCCGCTCGTTCGTGGAAAACTGTTGCGCCACTTCCCGGGCCAGTTGCGCCGCTTTCACATTGATCTCGTGCACGCGATCGGCTAAATCGAATTCGGCCAGCACCAGCCGCGATCCGCCAAAGGTGTTGGTCTCGACTACGTCGCAGCCCACGCCGAAGAAATCAGCATGGATATCCCGAATAATGTCGGGACGGCTCAGCACCAATACTTCGCTGCAATTTTCCTTGCCCCAGTAATCGTCGAGCGTAGGATTGCGCGACTGAATGTTGGTGCCCATGGCGCCGTCGTAAACGACTACGCGATCCTTTACGGTTTTTAGAAAATCACTCATGGCAGCTCTTAGCCTTTAGCTCTTCAGCCCTATCCGTGGGAAATCCGTGAAAATCTGTGGCCGGTATCTTTCATACACAAACGCCGGCCCCCGAGGACCGGCGTGTACTGGACTCGAAATGGGCAACGAACTTAACTCCCCGCAACCATCTCCTTGGGAGCCCCACCATCCACGTCGGCTTGATTGAATATCACGTTGGCTCCCATGTGTGCTGGCCGGGGGGCCAGCATTTGCTCCTTGCGATAAATGAGATTGCTGGCGTTGAACGTGGCCAGCTCGAATCCGTGACCATGGGTAATGGCGTCCGTGGGACAAGCCTCGACACAATAGCCGCAAAAGATACATCGATTGTAGTCGATGTTGTAAACCTTGGCGTAGCGTTCGGCGCCACTGACGCGGTGTTCGGCGGTATTGTCCGCAGCCTCGATATAGATGCAGTTGGAAGGACAGTTGACGGCGCAGAGGAAGCACGCCACGCACTTCTCCAATCCGTTTTCATCGCGCTGCAGTACGTGCGCGCCGCGAAAGCGCGGTTCGATGCGGGCGCCGCGCAGCGGGCCGTCGCCATCCGGATAATTTTCGACGGTGGTGGGCTGGAACATCTCCATGAAGGTGATGCTCATGCCTTTGGCGATGGCAGCAATGTTTTTCAGAACCGGCATGCTTTTCTAGTATACCGAAAGTCGGCGCGGCACCAGCTTGCCGCTTCGCGAAATTCCTGTCGAGTCTCAGGATGGAATCGAAATGGCTTACTCGGCATCGGGGAACTCTTCAGCCAGTTCGCTCAACATCTGCTCGCCCGGAATCGTCTCAACGCGCCCGGAGCGAATATCGTCAACGCGGATCTCGATCTCGTCCGCCCAAGCCGCTTCGACTTCTTTGTCAGCTGGTTCGTCATCCAGACTCTCAACCAGCCGGTCGTCAACCAGCCGGTGAATGAAGCAGACCGCGCTCCCGCTCAGAAAGCGCGAGGGCCTTTTCCATTAGCTCGGCAAGACGAGCTGTCATCTGCGCCATAGATACCTCGCCAAATGCGATTTTACGCCCCACATCAACTATCTACCGGCTTTCCCGTCAACAACTTACCCCGCCTAATCCCTGATTCCCCCCACTAAACCCTGTTTTTCTCCCGTTCGTTGTCTTAAAGATGCGCCATCCCCTTGGCTTCCAATAGGATGGCATCAAGCTCAACACCCAGGGAGAAGTGTAAAACCAGGTTCCAGTTCCCGGGGAGAGCCTCAGTTATAGGACTTTGACAGTTATGATCGTCATTTGAAAGATCAGGAAACACGCGGCGACGCTTCGCCAACTGTTTCGTGAGATCGAACACCCAAAACCTGTAACCGAAAAGCTAGAAGCCAGGAGCTAAAAGCTAAAATGCGCAAGCCGATCAAGTATGTAGAGAAGGCAGTCACCGTTGCCGCCAAGGGAGCTTGGGTGGTCTTCGACCGCATGAACCGGATTAATCCCAACCCTTCGCCCACCCCGAAATGGTCGGACAAGCCTCTGCTCAAGTCCTATGAAAAGTCCAAGCCTCCGCTGGGCTGGCCCCGCTCCACCGATTCTCTATGCCCGAAGTGTGTCCCTGAAATCCGCCAGCAGATTCTCGACGGCAAGCTCCCGCACGAAGTTCTGATGAACGAAAAAGTCGGGGAGATCAAGGCCACCATCATCGAAAGAGATGGAAAGATTTTAATGGTAAAGG
>Ga0224555_1004474_pt1 | contig 12785 bp, 9 predicted proteins | sample 714S23034metaG_FD_180687 | JGI IMG/M metagenome (GOLD analysis project Ga0224555, IMG submission 180687) | Peat soil microbial communities from Stordalen Mire, Sweden - 717 S2 30-34 | ecosystem: Environmental > Terrestrial > Soil > Wetlands > Peat | place: Sweden: Norrbotten County, Stordalen...
ACATCCTCGGATCGCGCGTACACCTCATCTCGCCCGCCTGTACGGTAGACCACATCGAGAGCTGGATCGGGAAGCGCGACGGGCGTTGCCGCCAAGCCGTCGTCACCGGCTTTCACGGACTGCTTGAAGCCCACAAGAGCCCGCGCATCCATTCCATCCTCAACAGCGCCGAGCTCTGGGTGCCCGACGGAATCGCGCCCATCTGGCTCGCCCGCCTGCATGGCCATCGCAATGTTGACCGCGCGCCGGGGACCGAAATCATGTCCGAATTCCTCAAGCGCGCTCACCAAAAGGGCTACAGCAGCTACTTCTACGGCGACACGGAAGAGACGCTCGCCGCGCTCTGCGAAAAAGTCGGACGCGAATCTCCCGGCCACAGAATTGCCGGCGCCTATTCCCCACCCTTCCGCCCCCTTACGCAATCCGAGGAGGCCGAAATCGTTGCGCGCATCAATGCCGCCCGGCCAGACGTTCTCTGGGTCGCGCTCGGCATGCCGAAACAGGACATCTGGATCCACGAGCGATTGGCGCGGCTCAATGTGCCGGTCGCGATCGGTGTCGGCGCAGCCTTCGCCTTCGTCGCCGGCACCGTCTCCCGCTGTCCGCAGTGGATGGGCCGCGCGGGCTTTGAATGGGTCTACCGCTTCATCAGGGAGCCCGGCAAACTCTGGCGCCGCGACCTGCTCGACGGCCCCCGTTTCATCTTTTATGCAGGGATGGAATTTTTCAAGAAACGCGAGTGTTAAACGCCTAAATGAAATCTAACAGCACGGACGCAGCAGTCGCCATCCAGGTCGATAAGTCTTTGATCCCGCTCACCGTCATCGACCCTTCAAGCGGCTGGGTCGCTCTCAAGCTCGGTGAGCTTTGGGAGTACCGCGAGCTGCTCTATTTCCTCACCTGGCGCGAGATCAAAGTCCGCTACAAGCAGACCGCGCTCGGTGCCGCCTGGGCGATCATTCAGCCGCTTTTCACTATGCTGGTCTTCAGCCTGTTTTTTGGAAGACTGGCTAAAGTTCCCTCCGACGGTATTCCCTACCCGCTCTTCACCCTCGCCGGTTTGATACCGTGGACCTTCTTTTCCAACGGGCTCACTCAGTCGTCGAACAGCCTGGTCAGCAGCGCCAACCTGATCTCCAAGGTCTACTTCCCGCGCCTCACCATCCCCTTGTCGGCCGTGCTCTCCGGTGTGGTCGATTTTGCCATATCCTTTATCCTGCTGGTCGGCATGATGGCCTTTTATCGCCAGGCGCCGCCCCTCAGGTGCCTCTATCTTCCCGCCTTTTTCTTCATGGCATTCGTCACCGCGCTCGGTGTCGGCCTGTGGCTCTCCGCGCTCAATGTGGAATACCGCGACGTGCGCTACACCGTCCCTTTCCTCACCCAGTTCTGGATGTTTGCAACCCCCATTGCCTATCCCTCAAGCATGCTTCATGGCATTTGGAGAACCCTGTACGGCCTGAATCCCATGGTCGGCGTTGTCGAAGGCTTCCGCTGGGCGCTGCTCGGAACCAACACCGCGCCTGGCCCCATGATCGCTGTTTCATCCATCGCATCCGTGTTGATCCTCGTCGGCGGCGTGTTTTACTTCCGTCGCATGGAGAAGACCTTTGCCGACGTCGTCTGACCTGGCACCCGTCTCTATTGCGGCACAGGTGCGCCAGCCCCACAAGGTGTTTTGCCACATGAGTATTGCCCCATGAGCGATATCGCAATTCGCGTAGAAAATCTCGGCAAGCAGTATCGCATCGGCGCTCTTCAGAAAAACGGCGGCCATTACACATACAAATCCCTGCGCGACTCCATTGCCAGCGCCGCATCAGCTCCCTTTCGCGCCGCGCGCGCCCTAATGGGAAGAGATGGCTCCCAGGCGAATCATGACGAAGACACGATCTGGGCTCTTAAAGACGTTTCGTTCGACGTCAAACATGGCGATATCGTCGGCGTGATCGGCAGAAACGGAGCGGGCAAGAGCACGCTTCTCAAGATCCTGTCGCGCATTACCGAACCCACCACCGGCCATATTGAAATTCGCGGCCGTGTCGGTTCCCTCCTCGAGGTCGGCACCGGCTTCCACCCCGAGCTCACCGGTCGTGACAACGTTTATCTCAATGGCTCCATACTCGGCATGAAAAATGCCGAGATCGCCAAAAACTTCGACGCCATCGTCGCCTTCGCCGAAGTCGAAAAGTTTATCGATACTCCCGTAAAGCATTACTCCAGCGGAATGTATCTGCGACTTGCCTTCGCAGTCGCCGCCCATCTGCAGACAGAAATTCTCCTTGTAGATGAGGTATTGGCGGTCGGAGATGCAGCGTTCCAGAGAAAGTGCTTGGGTAAAATGAGCGAAGTGGCGAGCGAGGGGCGAACGGTGTTCTTGGTAAGTCATAACCTGGCTGCGGTTGAGAATCTCTGCGTTAGTGCTCTCTGGATAAGCAGCGGACGCGTGACGGCACAAGGCTCATGTTCGACAGTCCTTTCCGGGTACATACAAGATTCGAGAGGCCAAGACGGAAGAAGCAATGGTCTTGAGCAAATGCGTCGTTCGGGCAACGGTCGAGTCAAAGTTACCGGTTGCTGGTTTGAAGATGAGAACGGCTGCATGATTCAACGCGCGAAATCTGGAGAGCCTGTGATTGTCGCGATTGAATTCCAGGCAGCACCGAATACTCGGAACGTCGACGTTGGGGTCTCTCTAAGCTCACTCTGGGATCAAATGCTGTTCGTCCACTATTCAAGCTACGTCGGACAGTACTTCTCCGATCTACCGGCTAGGGGTGTCTTTAGGTGCGTCCTTGTTCAGCAACCACTTAGCCCCGGAGATTATCAGGTGGGCGTGCGAATCGTCGAAAACGCCTCAGAGGCCGACTGGCCACGCGGATCGGTCGCAACGCTCGAGATCGTGCAAAGTGATTTCTACGGTACAGGGCATGCGGGTTTTTCCGGACAAGCACTTCTTCTACTCGACTCTCGCTGGACACTAGGCAATGTGACTTCATCATTCCACAATATGCGGAGCTAAAAACTCATGACTTGGCCAATTCCCATACGCCGTCTGCGCTCTTTACTTCAGTCACTTCACATTCCAACTTCCAGGCGGCGTCGATTCCAGCGATCTTGGCCAGATATCGATAGCATAGAGGGGTACCTGGTGCCTGGACAGGAGTGGTGGCTCTACGAGACGGCCTATAAGCTCCACCCGCAAGCACAAATTGTCGAGATAGGTAGCTTCAAAGGCCGCTCGACTGCCTGTCTTGCACTTGGATGTGTCGGCAGCCAGAAATCGGTCTATTGTATAGATACTTTTAATGGCAATGATTCCGACTTCGGCGAACGCGCGTTCTTCGGGGAATTTAGGAAGAACCTGGAGAGGCTCAACCTGTTTCAGTATGTTCGCCCCCTGGTGGGTACCTCTCGTGAGATTGCTGAGCGCTGGAACAGCCCAATCGATTTCCTCTTCATCGACGGCTCTCATCAATATGGAGATGTGCTCAGTGACTTCGACACCTACTTCCCACATGTACGAGACGGAGGGCTCGTAGCGTTGCACGATGTCACCCCAAATTGGCCGGGACCGTTTGCAGTATGGAATGATGTTGCGCGCCCGCGTTTGCGAAACACAGGTCAGTGCACTACGCTTGCATTTGGTTTCAAGTGAAAGGCGAACATGCCAGCCGTTCCATCGCAGTTTGCCCAAGCGGGCGGTCACGATATCACCACTCCACATAGAGTATTGAGCACTCCAGTAGCGTTCTTCATCTTCCGCCGCCCTGAGTGCACTCGGCAGGTGTTCGATGCGATTCGTGCGGCTCGTCCAGCAACGCTAATCGTCACTGCCGACGGGTGGAGGAATGAAGAAGAACGTAAGCTTTGCCTCGCGGCTCGTGCAGTCACTGAAGAAATTGATTGGGATTGCTCCGTGACGCGGCAATACTCTAACGTCAATCTTGGCTGTGGGCACAGAATGGCGTCTGGACTGAATGCTGTTTTTGACCGCCATGACCGTGCGATTATCCTCGAGGACGACTGTCTACCCACCGCAGGCTTCTTCGGATACTGCGCGGAGCTCCTCGAAAGATATTCCACCAACACCAGGATATCCGCGATTAGTGGAACGAGCGTGTACCCATACCAAAGGGCTCAAGGCCGGAGCTATGCCTTTTCGCGGTACTCATGGATATGGGGATGGGCAACGTGGAGCCGTGCTTGGCAATCGTACGATTTTCATGTACGGGATTGGCCATCTCTGAGGGATACTAACTGGCTCTATGCAGCATTAAAAGATCGTTCTGCGTGCTTATTCTGGCGAGGCATTTTGGACCGTGTTTCGCGAGGCGAAATTGACACGTGGGATTATCAATGGACATTTAATTGCCTTAGGCAAGATGGTCTTAGCGTTGTTCCTTCTGTAAATATGGTGTCGAATATCGGTTTTGGTCCCGATGCAACGCACACAACAGATGGAAAGCACCGGGACGGGTTTCGAAAGTCCCAGGACTATTGCGGTTCATTGGTTCACCCACTGGAAATTGAGTGGAACGCATCACTCGACGCGCGGGCTTTAAGAAGCACGCTTTATTTCGGATTTGAAGCTCCCTCACCCCTAGAATTATTGGAGTACAACCTTTTGCAACTGCGTGGAAGAATACCGAAGCCGCTGCGGCGAGTGCTACGCTCGATAAGTCGAGCATTGGCGTTGCATTAGATTTGCAGGATCTTTTCAGTTGTAATTCGGCGCCTCGTGCAGTTACTTCAGTCAGGATCACACCTTGACTTACTCGCCTTTTTTCGCCGCGGGGATTCGCTGGGCGCTGACGGATGTGGACCGGCGCGCAAGACTCAGTCGTCAATCGCGTATCGCCGCAGTCGCAAAGTTCTCATACCCTGTGGTTGCTGAACAATATATCCGGTTATACGAGACGGTTTGCCAGTCTTAGGGATCGGGCCAGGCTTTTTCGCAAACGAAATGACTTCAGAGAAAGCCTACTTGGCTAGCGGGCTCGCGAAGGGAGATCGACCAATCGCTGCGCACCGAGACTCAACGAAGCTTCGCTATCTCAAGAGCAAGGAGCCCCCGCGCCCCTCAACGTATCCGATATTCTCCATAGAACGCGCCTGCGAGCGCGCCGGCATCGAAGCTTTACCCGACTCAATGAGCATTCCCGATAGCTTCGCTGCAAATTTCGTCTACAAATTTCGCTGGATGTGGAATTTTCGCCGGTCTTCCGCGGGGCCTGTGTTCGTGAGTTACATGTCCTTCCTGGAGAAGAAGACCTTTCCGTTTTCCTACTGGACCGAAATCATTCCTTACAGCTTCGATTGCTGGCCCATGTACTACGATTGGTGGGCCTCATTTTACAAACGGGAACGGGTGCGCATTGCCTTTATCTCAGCGCGCCAGTCCGCTGAGTACTTTTCCCGCGCGTTTCCTAAAATGACGGCGGTGTGGCTCCCGGAAGCTACCGATCCCAGCGAGTATTGCCCTTTGAAATCGTGGCTGGAACGGGATATCGACGTGCTGGAGATGGGCCGGAGACATGAACCCTACCACTACCGGATCGCTGAAAAACTTGCACAGGCAAATCGAGTCCACCTTTACGAGCGGGGCGAGTCGAAATCCATCTTTCCCGGAAGAGCCGAACTGGTTGACGGCCTGGCCCGCACAAAGATATTGATTTGCTTTCCGCGCTCCCTGACCCATCCCGAGGAAGCAGGGGGCGTAGAGACAGTAACACACAGGTACTTTCAGGCGATGGCCTCAAAGTGCCTGATCGTAGGGCATGGGGTGCGGGAGTTGAAAGACCTGTTTGGCTACAACCCCGTGATCGAAGTGCAGACAGGGCAGGAATTTGAACAGATCGAATGGGTGCTCAACAATCTCAACTCATTAACCGAGTTGGTTGAACGCAATTACTCGCGGTTACTGGAAGTTGCCACCTGGAATAGCCGCGTTGAGACAATTCTTGAAATCGTGCAGGCACACCCTGCCTTTCATTGATGGACAGCGGGGTCCTGCTTCCGCTGCACGCTCTTGAGTAACTACCGAAGGATTCAAGAGTCCGGCTTCTGGTGTTGATTCTGGATTAGAAAGACTCATGACCAACACACCTGCTTTCCAGCGCCTCATTCGTCTTCCTCGCCGGATCGTTCGCGAATCCCTGATGGTTGTGCACGTCATTCGGTTCTTTCTGATCAACAGGCTGACGCGGCGGCCCGTGACAGAGCAGGGAGGCCCTGTCGTCTCGATGACTACATACGGGGCGAGGAGCCAGTCAGCCTACCTTGCAATTGAATCAATCGCAGGGGGCATTGTTAGACCATCGAGACTAATTCTTTGGATTGACGATGAGGCATTATTCCGGAATCTTCCGGCAACAATCCGCCGGCTTCAAAAACGGGGCCTTGAAGTCAAACAAAGCAGAAACTATGGATCACACACAAAGTATTATCCCTACATAGAGTCGGAAGACGTTTTTATGGAACCGTTGGTAACTGCCGACGATGACGTTCTCTATCCGCGGTATTGGTTGAAAAAGCTTATCGACGCGAACCGGGAATACCCTGACAATGTGAACTGCTATTGGGCTTTTGTTATGAAGACAGATAACACTGGAATCGGGAGATACGCAACCTTTAAGGTGTGCAGTTCTACACTCCCTAGTGTGCGTAACATCGCTCTTGGCGTTATGGGCGTAATTTATCCGCCTTCGTTCTTGGCGGTCTTGAAGCGAGCCGGCGCTGCTTTTAAGGACTGCTGTCCGCAGGGTGACGACTTATGGCTTCATGTGCAGGCACTTCGCGCGGGCTGCAAGGTGAGGCAGATTCTTCCCAGGTTGCCTTATTTTTCGTTTCAAGCAGTGCCAGGGAGCCAGCAATCGGCTCTCTCCTATGAGAACGTAACTTACGGGGATGGAAACGACCGTCAAGTGAGAGCCACTTACACTGAAGCGGATGTCAGGCTGCTTCAATCCGATTAGGCCGCCACGGCCAACAGCAGCCAACCCCAAGTTTGCCAATGGATCATTCTCTCTGTGCGAGAGACTTCCCTTTCCTTCATAAATGTTGCATAGGGCTCCGTCATGCCAAGTCAATCCCGCGGTCAAGATCGTCAAACTCGATTGAAACGCCGTCAAAAGGTCGTCATCGGTCATCCGCTCATTGGCCGTGGTGGATCGGAAGCGCGCGTCATGTGGCTGATCGAGGCGTTGAAGCAGGACTTCGATGTAACGGTTATGACCACGGGAGGTTGGGATCTACCGGCACTGAACAGCTATTACGGAACGCAGGTGGGGCCAGACGAGGTCAAGGTTCGCATTGCACCAGTTCCGTTTCTACTGCACAGCCTGAATGTGGCTGCTCTACGGGGCGCCTGTTTCCAGCGCTTTGCGCGTCGAATCGCGAGAGAATACGACATTCGAATCAGTGCATACAACACTACCGACTGGGGCCTGCCCGCGCTTCATTTCATCGCAGATTTCAGTTGGCATCGGGAGATACGCGAACAGTTCCATCCGCCCTCGCCGGGCTTCATCTATCGGGATACCATGGCACGCCGGGCGTACCTGAAAATTGCAGCAGCTTATGGAAGGGCTTCGGGCCGGGATGTGCTTCGCGACGATCTGGTGATTGCCAATTCCCACTGGACCGCCAAAGTCGTGAGGCAGTATTGCGGTGTGGACTGCAATGCAGTCGTGTACCCTCCCGTTTCGGCAGAATTTCCCGATGTTCCATGGAACGATAAGGGGCAGGCGTTTGTCATGATCGGACGGATTGCGCCTGAGAAACAGGTCGAGCGGGCGATCGAGATTCTGGAGGGCGTACGGAATCGAGGGCACGCAGTTCAGCTTCACCTTTGCGGATCAATCAAGAACGATCCCTACGGACGACACATCGCAAAGCTCTGTCGCGAGCGTTCGAACTGGATCATTTTGGAGGGGCAAGTGTCTGGTGCAAAGAAAGCCCAGATACTTTCTCATTCCAGGTTTGGGATCCAGACCTCTGGCGCGGAGGGCTTTGGAATCTCGGTTGCAGAAATGGTTAAGGCCGGCGCAATTGTGTTTACTTCGGACGTCGGGGGACAAAACGAGGTCATTGACAACCCCGATCTCCTCTTCTCAGGCGTGAATGACGCCGTGGACAAAGTCTGCGCCGCGCTGTCCAATTCTGAAAAGCAACGTGCTTTGCGCGCTCATCTGGCGCTCCGTTCTGGGATGTTCAGCGCTGGAAGGTTCATGCTAGCGGCGCAGGCGCACGTGAAGAAAGCATCATTTGACCTGCAATCTGTTCAAAGACCAGTAAGTCGTCGGAAGGTAGTCATTGGCCATCCAAAACTGGGGCATGGCGGCTCGGAATCTACGATGATGTGGCTGATCGAGGCGTTGAAGTGCGACTTCGATGTGACGGTCATGACGACAGGCGGTTGGGATTTGCCTGCTCTCAACCTCTACTACGGCACACAAATCAGCGAAGACGAGGTCAAGGTCCGCATTGCGCCCGTCCCGCGTCTAATGCGTGGCATGAGTGCGGCTGCCTTGCGAGGAGCTTGTTACCAAAGCTTTGCGCGGCAAATCGCAGTAGAATATGACGTCCGAGTCAGCGCGTACAATACGACGGATTGGGGCCTGCCCGCAGTTCACTTTATCGCGGACTTCAGTTGGAATCCGGAGCTTCGCGAGCGATTCGATCCTCCATCGCCAGGCTTCATCTATCGAGAGTCGCTGCTCCGCTGGGCCTATCTGAAAATCGCGGCAGCCTATGGAAGACCTTCCGGCCGAAATGTTCTTCGGGACGATGTGCTTATAGCCAATTCCCGGTGGAGCGCTGAGGTCATGAAGCTGCACTGTGGTGTCGAATGCGCCGAGGTCGTATACCCACCTGTCGGAATTGAATTTTCCATTGTCCCCTGGGAGGTTAAAGAGCAGTCGTTTGTGATGATCGGGCGAATTGCCCCGGAAAAGCGGATTGAAAGGGCAATCGAGATACTTGAGAGGGTGCGACAACGTGGACACTCGCTCCGGCTTCACCTCTGCGGACAGATCGAAAGCGATGTTTATGGGCAGCAGATTGCGCGTCTATGCCGGGAGCGCGCAGATTGGGTTTTTCATGAGGGAATGGTAACCGGCGCAAGAAAGGCCGAGATTCTTGCCAACTGCCGATTCGGAATCCAGACTCGAGCTGCAGAACCCTTCGGCATCTCGGTGGCGGAAATGGTGAAAGCTGGCGCTATCGTGTTTGCTCCGAATGAAGGAGGGCAGGCGGAAATACTCGGACATCCGGACCTGCTGTTTTCAAATCTCGAAGACGCCGTTGAAAAGATCGTGTCAGTTCTGGAAGATCAATCGCTGCAATCTTCGGTAAGGGCACACTTGAGGGACCAGTCCGAACAATTCCATGCGCAGAATTTTGTGCGCGAAGTGCGAGCCTTGACTGCCGGCTTACTGTCCCACTTCAAACAAGCTGGTGTGGTTCCGGAAGTTGGAATTGATGTTGCAAAGAGTTTCTCTGATTGTCGCAACTAAAGACAGGCCGAACGATTTGCGGAGGTTGCTCGAAAGCCTGCGCCGCCAGACTGTCGGACCCGACGAGATATTGGTCGTCGATGCCAGCCACCAGCCGGTCGAACCGATCTTAGCCGAGTTCCCTGAGCTCAAGATGCGCTATTTGCGGCGTTGGCCGCCGTCGGCAGCCGCACAGCGTAACATAGGTATCCAGGCCTGCGACGCTGCTGCGACATTAATTGGATTTGCAGATGACGACACCACGTTCGAGTCACGGGCCTTTGAAAACATGCTCGCCTTTTGGAGCGATGCTGCGCCTGACTTACTAGGCGCTGCCTTCAATATTCGCAATTATCCTCCGCGGCGCAATGGGTTTCTAAAATACAGCTCCCTCACAGGGCGTCTTGGCCTGTACTCCCCGAGGCCTGGCAGTGTTTCTCCCAGCGGCTGGCAGACGATTATCGGCGAATTGCCTGAGACGCAATTCGTCGATTGGGTTCCATCGACAGCTGTCCTATTCCGCCGCGAAGTATTCGACCACAATGTCTTCGATGAGTTCTTTGATGATTACAGTTACCTGGAGGACCTCGATTTTGGCTACACCCTAAGTCGAGTTGGACGACTGGCCGTCGTTGCGAACGCCGGCTTCTCCCATTTTCCTTCCACATCGGGCCGCGTGTCTGCTCGGGCGTTTGGAAGGTACGAAGTCCGCAACCGTCTGTATTTCGTACGCAAGCACTGTCTCTCGATTAGCCGGTGTTACCTCGGCCTCACCATACGCCTGGCCATGTCGATCGGCAGCGGCCTGGCGTCCTTGAACGCGGGTTTGCTACTCCGAGCCCTTGGCAATATCGAAGAGCTGATGAGACAGAGCGTGACCCCGTTGACCACAACTCCACTCATGCCCAAGCGGTAAGATCGCAATCCCATGATTCCTGCTCGTTCCCTTCCAATTCGTTTCTATCGCTTCTGGCAGGCGGCGCCGCTCGCGCTAATATTGTGGACGTGCGTTTGGTGCAACCTTAATAGCGGTTGGTGGGACTTCATAACACCAAAGAACCTCAGCGACTGGCTCTACCTGGTTCGCGCCACTCTACCTTTCGGAGTGCTTCCCGTAGCAACTTTTATTCTGCTTCGTCGAAGAAAGCTGCGTCTGCCAAAGCAAGCTCCATCGCGCTATCTCATGGCCTACGGAGTTCTCGCCTTGTTAGCAACAGTGTTCTCCCCGATACCACCGTGGTCCTTGTATTGGTCGTGTACTTTCCTGGCGGCGATATTGGCCGCGTGGACCTTCGTCGATCGCCCGGATGCTCTTGAATCTGCTCGATGGTTACTCCTGGCCACGTGGGTGGCAACATTCCTGGTTGCGGCAACCATTGGGTACATGACGCACGGCCGAGTGTTTACCGAAACAGGATCGGATGTCCTGTCCGATTTGAACGGATTATCTCGTTCGTCGGGAGTAGCCCGATGGGCCGCGGTTCCTGGGTTGGTGTGCCTGGTGAGGGCATACTACACCCGTGGCTGGAGCCTTATCGCTTTCTATCTTGCTGGCGCTGCGGTTTCTTTCTCTATCGTTTACAGGATGCAATCGCGCGGCGCTGTCTTCGGTGTTCTGGCGGCACTCGTCTTCGCATTGCTTGTTTCGACGAAAATGCGCCGCTACGCGCTTCCTTTTGCATTCATTGCTCTTGTCGTAATCATGATTCTCGAGTCTCCCACCGCCTTGTCGAATCGCTTCACCGTTTACATCGAGCGAGGCCAGGACAGAGCAGAATTTCTCACCATGACCGGACGTACGCATACATACGCACAAGGTATCGCCGCGTTCGAAGACGCTCCGATTCTTGGTCGCGGCCAATGGGCGGACCGTCTGGTCTTCCATGGGCATGTTCATAATTCATTCCTACAGGCGCTGCTGAACGCCGGAATCATCGGCGGCATCCCCTATTTTGCCTCCTGGATCACTGGTTGGATGCTCTTTTACAAGCTTCAGAAAAAAAGTGCGCGGCTGATTCCGGACGATCGCATTCATTTGATGGAGTGCGGCACCGTAATGATGTTCTTTACAGTCCGAGCTATACCCGAGACCACAACGGCCAGCTTTTCGGTCGATCTGCTGGTCATGGTCGCCATTTATGTTTATCTTGAGATCCTCACGCTAAAGTCAGCTGCCAAGAAATTGAGGCAGGTGATTCCGCAGTATTATGTGATTCCCTCAAGGATGAGGAGAACGGAGACGACGGCAACGGTTGGAACAAGCCGCTTGATATGAGACGTCTGAAGATACTCGCAGTTGCCTATGCCTGCAATCCAACCATGGGATCTGAATCCGGTGTAGGTTGGGGATGGGTAAATGCGATCGCCACGGGACACGACGTAACGGTAATTACAGCGGATTACAACGCGGCTGATATTGACAGACACCTCGCTGAGCGCAAAGCTCTCGGATGCGACAATCCACGCTTCCTGTATGTAAGAAATCGCCCCTGGCATTATCGTCCTTGGGGAATGTGGCTGAAAATTGAGGACTCGCTTGCCAAGCCGCTCATGAATCTCGCCTATCACGATTGGCAGAGAGTTGCTTTTGAACAGGCCCGGCGCGAGTTAGCGCGGAACCCCTACGACCTTGTGCATCTCATTACATATGTCGGCTGGCGATTTCCAGGAGATTTCTATCGCCTCGGCATTCCCTTTGTATGGGGGCCGATCGGAGGTATGAAGAACACGCCTTGGAGGCTACTCCCGATCCTTGGATTCAAAGGTGCGTTCTATTATGGTGCGCGCAATCTCATCAACTCGCTGCAACTCAAGACTCTCCGCGGCCCCAGGCGCGCGCTCAAAGCCGCGAATGAAGGGGTTGTCGCAGCAACGTCGGAAATCCAGGCGGAATTGTGGAATCGGTTCAGGGTCAACAGTCGTGTCATATGCGAAGTGGGGCAACCCAGTTTCGCTGTCGACTTTCCAAGGCAGCGGGACGAGAGAGAGACTTTCAGAATCTGTTGGAGTGGCCTTCACCTGCCGGGGAAAGCCCTGCATCTACTTCTGCAAGCAGCAGCACGACTGCCGAGAGACCTCAACTTCAGCCTCGAAATACTCGGTGATGGCCCTTGCAACCGAACGTGGCGATCCATGGCTTCTCGGCTCAAGCTTGAGGATCGTTGCCATTGGCATGGATGGCTTCCCCGTGACCAGTCCCTGGCAGTAATGCGAGAATCGCACGTCTTCACTATTACAAGCCTCAAAGACCTCACCTCTACCGTAGCGGTCGAGGCAATTTCAGTAAGG
>Ga0224555_1004475_pt1 | contig 12785 bp, 13 predicted proteins | sample 714S23034metaG_FD_180687 | JGI IMG/M metagenome (GOLD analysis project Ga0224555, IMG submission 180687) | Peat soil microbial communities from Stordalen Mire, Sweden - 717 S2 30-34 | ecosystem: Environmental > Terrestrial > Soil > Wetlands > Peat | place: Sweden: Norrbotten County, Stordalen...
GATAGGAATAAAGCGATTTATTCGACTTGCTAAGAGTCTTTGCGCTTCTGTATAGTTCAACCTCCAGAGAATGTTTTCGCGAATCGATCGTCCCGCCATGGGCTGCTTGCCATCTGGAGCACCGGGCTACTCGACGCGCCTCTGCGGCATTCTTCGTAGGAGTCATCATGAGTTTCAGATATGCAATGAGATCAGAAGTTTCGGCGGCAACATGACGCCGGGCTACTATGTGAGCCAGTTCAAGATCTACAGCCGATCCGTCGAGCATGGCAATCCTGCGCAGAGGGGCACAAACCAGATGCTCAAGATTGCCGGCGGCGATCAGTCCGCAGTGAATCCGAGCAGTTGCACCTATCCGCTGGATGCGGTTGTTGCGGTCGGAAAGACGCCGGAAGTAGCAGTCGAGGAATAAACGCTCAGTGCAATTCCGGATACGGCGAGGTTGCTCCGTTCAGTATTAACATTTATTCGAATCCGGTGCGAGAGCGCAATCTCCGCGAAGACAACAAATTCCGAATGAGGAAAAGATGAAAAATACGAAGTTGTGTTATGCACTAATGTTGGGGATGGCCGCTTCACTGGGTGCCATGCTCCCTGCGCAGGTTCAAACGATAGTGCCACCTGTGATTCCGGGCGCAAAGCCGGTCACGGTAGAGCACATCAAGATTCACGGTGCCGCTCTGGAAGGTAATCTGGAGGGAGATGCCGTCGATCGCGACGTGATCGTGTTCCTGCCGCCCAGCTACGAGAAGGACAAGCATCGGCACTATCCAGTCGTCTATGCGCTGCACGGCTTCTTCATTGGAGCCGCACAGTGGACGGGTGAAATCCACGTGCCGCAGACGATCGAAGGCGCATTCGTCCAAGGCGCAAAAGAAATGATCGTCGTCCTGCCGGACTCGAAGACTATCTACAACGGTTCGATGTATTCTAGTTCGGCGACCACCGGCGATTTTGAAAACTACATCGCCCACGATGTGGTCACCTATATCGACGCGCATTACCGGACAATTCCCGAACGCACGAGCCGCGGTCTTGTCGGCCACTCGATGGGCGGCTACGGAGCCTCGCGAATCGGGATGAAGCATTCCGATGTCTTCGGAGCGCTCTACATCATGAGCCCCTGCTGCATGTCACCGATGGGAGGTGGCGGGGCTGGCGCCTCGGACAGGATGAAAGAGATGGCGATCGCTAACGAAAAGAAGATTGCCGAGGCGAAATCGCCATCCGATGCCGCAACCATTCTGCAGGGCTTCGGCGTCGCGCAGCTTGCTACGGCTGCCGCTTGGGCGCCCAACCCGAAGAACCCACCGCTTTATCTCGACTTGCCTACAAAGAACGGGGTTCCGGTGCCGGAGGTTCAGGCGAAAATGACCGCCAACTCGCCGCTGGCCTTTGTCGATCAGTACCTCGGCAATCTCAAGCAGTATCGCGCCATTTCCATGGACGTCGGCGATCAGGACGGGTTGCGTGTCGATGCCGCCAAACTCCACAACATTCTGGATAACTACGGAATTGCAAACAGTTTTGAAATCTATTCCGGCACACATACCAGCGCCGTTGCCGACCGCTTTCAGAATCACGTGATGCCGTTTTTCAGCAAGAACCTCTGTTTTGAGACCGGCTGCAAGTAGCTTTGAGCAGGAGTAACACCATGATGGATTGTTCGCGTCGCAACTTCCTTAAGACCTCAGCCGGGGCCGCCGGTCTCTGCTTGATCGGCCCCTCGGCAGCCGTCCGGGCTCTGACCGCAGGCGAGCCCGAGCATCCCGCGGGCAGGCTCGATCCCTTCCCGCTTGCCTCGGTTCGTCTCTCCCCCGGTGTCTTCCGGGAGCAGGAGGAGATCAACGCGCGCTACCTCGACTCGCTCACGGTCGATCGGCTGCTGCATTCCTTCCGCCTCACAGCGGGCATTTCCTCCAGCGCCACGCCCTATAAGGGTTGGGAAGACCCCGGCTGCGAGTTGCGCGGGCATTTTGCCGGAGGACACTTTCTGTCTGCCGTAGCGCTGGCCTCGGTCTGCTCGGGAAACAGTATTCTCAAAAGTCGCGGCGATGCGCTCGTTTCCGGTCTCGCCGCCTGCCAGGCGAAGAACGGGAATCACTACCTCAGCGCTTACCCCGAAGATATTTTCGAACACCTTGCGCAGGACAAACCGGCGTGGGCGCCCTTTTACACCTGCCACAAAATCATGGCCGGCCTCATCGATATGTACGTCCACACCGGCAACACCGATGCGTTGCAAATTGCCGAAGGCATGGCCGGATGGGCAGCGGGTTTCATGGGTGGCTTCGGCATCGATCAGCGCCAGCGCATGTTGCGCAACGAGTACGGAGGCATGAACGAAGCCCTCGTCAACCTTGCGGCGATCACCAACAAGGATCGTTACCTCGGCGCGGCACGCCTCTTTGAGCAGCCGGGCTTTCTTGATCCCCTCGCCGAGCGTCGTGACGAGTTGCAGGGCTTGCATGCGAACACGCACGTGCCAAAGGTCATTGGCGCGGCCCGCATGTATGAGGTCACCGGGGATCGCCGCTACCGCGACATTGTCGAGTACTTCCTTGCTGAAGTTCTCACCGCGCGCAACTACGTCATCGGAAACAACAGCCTCGATGAACACTGGAAGACGCCCCCGGATCAGCTCAAAGGGACATTGGCCTGGACCAACGCCGAGTGCTGCGTAGCCTACAACCTGATGAAGCTACAGCGACACGTCTTTAGCTGGACTGCCGATACGCGCTGGATGGATGCTTACGAACGCACCCTTTTCAATTGCAGACTCGGCACGCAGAATGCGCAGGGCCTCAAGCAGTACTTCTTTCCCCTCGCAGCCGGCTATTGGCGCGCCTACAACTCGCCCGAAGAATCGTTCTGGTGCTGTACGGGTACCGGTGCCGAAGAGTTCGCCAAGTTTGCAGACACGATTTATTTCCGCCGCGGCAACGACATCTTTGTTAACCAGTTCATTTCATCCACGCTGGACTGGAAAGACGAAGACCTCGTCCTCGAACAGATTACGCAATTCCCGCGCGAGCAGGGGACAACGCTCAAAATCAAGTCTACACAGCCGAAGCCGCGCACCATCCACCTGCGCATTCCCAATTGGACGACCAAAGATGCGCAAGTAAAGATCAACGGCCGCCCGCTCGAAGCAATGTCCGATCCGGGATCATATCTCGCCCTCCGCAAGATATGGCAGAACGGCGACACCATCTCAGTCAGCTTGCCCATGGAATTGCGGCAGGAATCACTGCAGGGCGACGACTCTGTCGCCGCCGCGCTGTACGGCCCGCTCGTCCTCGCCGCCGATCTCGGAGCAGCTCCACTCGAAGAGCCCTACCGAATTATTCACAGCGGTGACACGGTGCCGAAGAAGCTGCCCGCGGCGTCTCCCTTGCCGAAAGTTGCCGCCATGCCGGATGCAGGCACGAAGCAATGGATTCAGGTCGAATCCTCCTCGGAACCGCGCTTCACCGTTGCCGGTGAGAGCGCAAAATACCAACTCTTGCCCATGTATAAGATTGACAATCAGCGCTACTCCGTCTACTGGCAGATGCAAAGTCCCAAAAAACAGAGCTAACGCGTAGCAAGCGTTGGAACGAGGTTACCTGATGAAGATACATTCATTGCAACACTGGGCATTTCCGGTCATTACTTCGATCTTCCTTTTTGCCGGCGCCGCGCATGAGGTCAAAGCGCAAACCTGGACCGCTGACAACAACAACGGCACCTACTCCAACCCGCTTTTCTATGATGAGTTCGCCGACCCGGACATCATTCGTGTAGGTGCTGACTTTTATCTGCTTGGCTCATCGATGCATGCCATGCCCGGGCTTGCGGTGCTGCATTCGCGCGACCTCGTAAATTGGGAGTTTGAATCCTACGCTCTGGATAAGCTCGACCTGGGCCCCGAATATCGTCTTGAAGATGGCAAGGATGTGTACGGACAGGGCATCTGGGCGCCAAGCTTTCGCTATCACGACGGTGCCTACTATATCTTCGCCAATGTAAACGGTCGAAATACCCAGATGTTCCAGGCAAAAAGCCCGCGTGGGCCGTGGACGCACTCGGAGATGAAGCGGAGTTTCCACGATCTATCCGTGTTGTTCGACGACGACGGCAAGGTGTACGTGGTATGGGGCTATGGCGACCTGCACATCGCGCAACTCAACAGCGACCTTACGGATATCGTTCCCGGTACGGAGCGGCAAATGCTCGCCAGAGATTCTGGCGTGGGCGAGGGCTCGCACCTCTACAAGATTCACGGCAAGTACTACCTGACGAGCGCATGGTATATGGGGGTGATGCGCCTGGTCATGGCACGCGCCGACAAGCTGACAGGACCTTGGGAGGTAAACCGGAACATCAGTGTAGGCGAACAGTTCGGGCAGGCACTCGGTTGGCGGCTAAGCACCTTCCGTCCACCGCTCACAACAAAACCGCCGTATAAGATTTCCCCACCCGACGCATCCGCCTCCGCCATCGGCCGCATGGCCATCCATCAGGGCGGTATCGTGGACACACCGACCGGCGAATGGTGGGGGTTGAGCATGGGCGAGGAAAACGCACTTGGGCGCGTCGTCACGCTCTCACCCATCACCTGGGTGGACGGATGGCCTTACTTCGGGCTACCGGGCAATCTGGGAAGAACTCCACGCATTTGGGTCAAACCCAATACTGGCTCCGTCGAAAAACCGCACGCTCCGTACGCGCGCAGCGACGACTTCTCAAAGCCTCGGCTTAAGCCTGTCTGGCAATGGAACCACGTGCCCGTCGACGGGAAATGGTCACTCACAGAACGTCCGGGCTATCTGCGCCTCCACGCCCTACCTGCCGATGACATCTGGCATGCGCGGGACACGCTGACGCAACGTGCGATTGGACCTCACTCGATTCCGACGGCTTTGATGGAGGCTTCGGAACTCAAACCAGGCGATGTCGCAGGGTTCGCGCTGCTCGTTCAACCGGACGCATGGATCGGAGTGGAAAGAACTGGCGATGGCCTGACGCTTGTACAACACGACGGCCAGACCATGCAGGACCAGCGCGTTCCCTTGCCCGGAAGCCGCGCCTGGTTGCGAGCGGATTGCGAATTCACGTCGCAACTCGCCCAGTTCAGTTACAGTTTCGACGGCAAGGCATTCCACGACATTGGCGAAGCGTTTCGAATGGTGGGCATCGGAGTCACGTTCCAGGGCGTCCGCTATGCGCTGTTCAACTTCCATCGCGGAACCGATGTGGCAGGATTTGCAGACTTTGATTCCATCACAATCAAGGAGCCGAATCCACATGGGATCACGCGGCCAATCCCGTATGGAAAGCAAATTGAGCTGAGCACACAGGGGCATCAAGCGAAATTCACGCTGTCGTCAGCAGGCTCTTCGCTGCAAGCTCGCACGGAGAGTGCATCTGCATTCACGGTTGTGGATCGGGGGCTCGGCCGGGTGGCCTTGCAAAAGGACGAGAAGTTCATCTCAGTCGCACCGGATGGTCGCGTTTCAATGATCAGCGGCGCACCTGGACCAGCCGAGACCTTTCAATGGATCGAAACCTTCACAGGAAAACTCACGCTGATGTCGCTCACGACGCACCGTTATCTCCGCGTCGAGTTCGATACAGGCGCATTATTGGCCGATAGCCCTGGCCCGGAGCCCAACGGGCCGGAAGGCGTTCGCTTCGACTGGAAGCAAATCGATACAGTGGGTACAGTGAACCGCCCCATCAGCCCTGCTCATTCGGTCCCCGCTCGATAAAGTCCATCAAGCCGGGCCTCGACAAGCTCACCGAAGTCCGGCTTGATGGCGCAACCTCACTGACATTTGAAGTTATGAGCGTCGTTCGTGTCTCCATGCCCCGAGTACTGGGCGTGTTTGGGATACGCGAACAGCGGTCGGCTTCGGCCAGGAAATGCCTGCCCCGTAGCGATGACGGACTCCGGTACAGTTCCTTTCTCAACCCAGTTCACCACTGCTCCGAGCATGTCGAACTGGTCAAGCGCCGGTCCTCCCCCGAAGTGGCGCATCCCCGGCACCAGGAACATTTCGCTCCACTCGGACACCTTCTCTGCACCGCCATCGGCATTGGCCTGATATGCGAAATCAAGATACGCCTGCTGATCGCGCATGAATGAAAAATCAAACGGCCCGGCCTTGGCCTTCTGTCCCGTATCGGTGCTGGCCACCGCGAACCCGCGGACGAGAGCAGGTTTGTCGCCGGCGTACGATGCTCCAAGAGGGTAGGACACAACGCCGTTGCCGTCGCTACCGCCCTGCATCATGAAGTCACCATTCCATGCGGTCGCATCAGGCATGGCCAGCGCGAAACCGATACCGAACTCCTCGCCGTCCGCACCTTTGCGCCGGTTGATCACGCCATCAACGCGGCAGTGCGCAGGCAACGGGCCGATAGCCGGAGCACCGGGATACGCAGGCGGAATCGTTGTGCCTGCCGGAATCATAGCCGCCTTCGTGATCTCGACGCCATCCATCTTGAGGTGGCCTAGATCCGCACAGAGTTTGCCGACTGAGCCCCGGCAATACCGGAAACAAACAGCGTCACAGCCGACGGCGCTTATGATGGGATGCCAACCTACGATGTGGTCACGGGTCACGGGGACAATGTTCGAGTGATTATCCCGCCCCATGTGACAGCGGGGCTCAGTGTCGAGGCCGAGCACAACCCCTCGCAGCGAGATCAGCACATTGTTTCGATTGCGGCTCGAGGAAGGCTGGGCTGGCAAGAGGAGACCTGACTACCGCCAACGCGCTCTGGTTGAAACCGCGATGGGCCGATACAAGGCCATCATCGGTCGTTGCCTGCAAGGACGAAGCTTCTCTGGCCGAAAGGTCAAAGCGGCGGTCGGAGTGGCCGTCCTCAATAGAATGCTCTACCCAGGCCGCCCCGACTCGGTCCGCCGTCTAACATATCGCTGCGTAAACACGCTCGGAAAAGAGAAAGCTCGGTCTTCGCTCGATCCATGCAACAACGCCCATCCACGGCGCCGCCGCGATCACGATTGCGAGCAAAGCCGATCTAATGATGAGATTCCTCTCTTCGTCGAAAGCGCTGTGTGTCTGATGCGGCCGCGCATCAAGAATTACTTGGGATGCGGAAGAATGCGGACCGCTGCAACTCGTACAGGACAGATTCGCCAATCTCATTCCACAATTCTCGATAGTTCTGGAACCCGCCCTGCACTCATCCGCTGCTATTTCGGCATCCAGATGCGGAAATTGCCACTGCAGTGAAGCATGCTCATGATGTACAACATCCCGTCAAAGTAACGTTGATCCCCAACAGGAATGGGCGTGCGCCACAACTCCTCGACAAAGTCCCTGGCATTCTTTTGATTGCTGGCGGCTAGGCCTCCCACCGTCGCGGCAGCAACCATGCCGGTGGAGTGGCGCGTGGAAAGAGGCACTCCATCGAGCGTATAGCGATCGCTGAAGGTACTGATTCCTTCATGGATCAGAAAGCGCTGCACCCTATCGCTCAACTCGACCTCATGCGGTTCCTTGCGCCACCAGGAATAATCGACCGACCAGTTACTTACGGTCCGCCAGGAATCGTATCCGAACTCAACCAGCTTGCCATCCCAATCGCGCAGCGGAGAACCATCCATGTTGTTCCGGTCCGGGGATAGACCTGTTTTCTGACCTACCACTCGATAGAACATCCCCCGGCTAGCGTCCGCCGCGGTCGCCCAGAACTGTCTGTCTTCCTCGGGCCCCCAGCGCGCAAACAACTCGTAAAAGGCGGGCAGATGATAGGAGGGGTCGGTGTCGATTGAGTCTTTACTGGCCAAAAAGCGCACCATAAAGTAGGTATCGTTGACCATCGGTCCTGACCACGATGGGCCATTATTCCCCCCGAAGCCAAACCGCGAAAAATTTGGGGCGTGCGGCTTCTCGCCACGCTCGATAGCCAGATTGGTGTTTGCTTGTTGCCGCTCGGTGTTGTTCGGGCTCGTAAAGCGGGACGGCGTGGGAGCGAAAGGAGGGTCGTCGGGGTGAATCTTGAGCGGTCCCATACCGGAGAGAATGGGATGGTGCCGCATCTCCCTCAATATCCGCTCCGCCTGTTCCTGGTAGTCATAGATGCCCTTTGCATTTCCCCAGCGGTGGGCGGCGAACAGAAGCGCCATTGCGTAATACTGCTCGCCATCCGGAGCTGGGCCCGTCGACCGCGGTGTGCCATCGGTGTTCATGGACCATGCATAGAACCCCTGATTTGGATTCTGCTTGTCCGTGATGAGCATGTAAGTGTTCGACCAGTTCCAAAGGGCATCGAACTCGCGCTTCTTGTCCATTTGAACCGCGATCATCATGCCATAGCTCATTCCCTCGGATCGAGCATCGTTATTGGCCCAATCCGTAATGTACGCGAGCGGTCCGTTATCGTTCGAACCGGCTTCGAAATAAATACGTTCGGAGAGTGCATCGCCATGGAACAACTGTTGGAAGGCCTTATCGATCTTGACGCGCGTCTCTTCCGGGGAGTGCCCCTGTTCCTTGAAGAGGTCGCGATAATTGCCGCTCGCATACGCGCCCCTACCGTCCCCCGGATGCGGAACGGTTGATACAGCCCAGGAGGTGATGGCCGCGGATTGCTCCGCTTGAGACGGCTGCCATGAAAAGTTCGGCGCGATATGGAGAGCGTCCGTGGGAACCTGCGGGTTGCACATTTGTGCCGCAAACACCAGCAGAGCAACTCGCAAACACCAAGGGAATTCAGCGATCCGAGAAAGCATTCTTACTCCTTTGAAGTCAGTCAAATTGGATTATAGATATCGAAAGAACAGGCGGCAAAGGAATGAAGCCGCCGTGCGAATTCGGCGGCCGGCAATTTGAGGCATTCTCTCCGGGTTTCAGCGGAAGAGGAGCAGACACAAAGCACGTCAGCTCATGCTTGAACAGTTGCGCCGCCGCAACTTCGCCGACACAACCGTTCGCTCTTACCTGCACGGTGTGGCTCACTTCAGCCGGTACTTCCGGCGTCTGCCTGATCAGCTGCCCCTTTTTGCATTCCGAACGCCACAGCGGTGTAGATAAGCATCGCGGACGTTCGGAATACAGAGTGTACGGCTTTTCTTCGAGCGGCGTTATTGGAAGAGCCGCGGAGCGAAGTCCTGGACGGCTCGGCGCCAACTGAGCCATTTGTGCGCGGTGCCCGGCGACTCAAAGTACACGTTGTTGATGCCGGCCTTGGTGAGCACCTCGCTGAACTCCTTCACGCGCGGCCCTTCCACCGAGCCGGTAGACAGGAACAGCACTTTCACCTTTGCATTGAACTTCGCCGGATCGGCAAAGGCGGCCAACGCTATGAACGCACTTCAACGCTGGTAACCAGCAATTTACCCTTCGGAGAGTGGACCAAAGTCTTCGGCTCCGAACGGCTCACAGGCGCACTGCTGGACCGGCTTACCCATCATGTTCACATTATCGAGATGAACGGCGACAGCTTCCGCCTCAAGCACAGCCGGCGCAAACGGACCCCTCCTGCCGAACGCTGAAATCCCTCACCCCGCCGAGCGCGCCGCGGGGGGAGTGGGGCCTCTTTCGCTACCGCTCGAGGCCCTACCCCCCCCCGCAAATCCCTGCTTATCGTTCGCTCTTCTGGTAACCTTTTGCTCCGCCCCAGTGGTCTATTTTTACTCCGCCCTTGCCCCCTTTGAAGGTGAAAAAGCATATAGTAAATCTTGTATAATCGCGTCGATTGCGATGCCATCGGTGTGATGGCACCTAGAGAAGAAGCCTCATCGGCCGCCGAACTTCACTTTGAAGGGGACTCGCTGGAGGTGCTGTCGGACTTTCCCGATGAGGTCAAGCGGACACTCGGATTTTCGCTGCGGCAGCTTCAAATCGGCAGATAGCCGACATCGCAGACGCGCAGCATGAGTTCCATCGGCCCCAGCGTCTACGAATTGAAAGAGGCCGATGAGCGCGCGTGGTACCGGGCGATCTACCTGTCCAAAGTAGGGAACACGATTTACGTGTTGCACTGCTTTGAGAAGGAGAGCCGCAAGACTGACCGAAGGGACATTGAGGTTGCCAGTCAGCGCCTCAAGCTCGTCAGGCAACGATTGCAGGAGCAGAAAGCACATGAAAAGCGCACCGGGAAATAAGCCGACCTATATCGTGAAGGGAAACATCTTCGACGCCCTGGGCTTCTCTGCGTCGGAAGCCAGCGCGCTGAAAATCAAGGCGGAGATTCTGTCCGCCATCCTTGAACATGTGCGGGCCAAGGGCTACACGCAGGCGCAGCTTGTGGACATTCTGGACGAGTACCAGCCATCAGTGAGCAGCCTGCTCAAAGGCCGAATCTCCCAAGTGAGCATCGAGAAGCTGTTGCGCTATGCCGACCGCCTGCATTTGCAAACGAGCATCGTAGTGCGGCCCATAGAGGGGCGAAGCCGCCGTGTGAGAATCGGGGCCACGGCAAGCGCACGACGCCCAGCGCCAAAGCTGGCAGCGGCAGTTTAGCTCGCTTCAGCTTTTCAACGCATCGCATGATCTCTATGGCAGGAAATTGCTCAAAAAAACTATAGGGGCTTTTGCAGGGAAAGTGCTAAAAAAGGCGGGTAAAAGCGGGCAATCCCTGCACAGCCAGTATACTTTCTGCAAGCCAATGCAGTTCAGTGCATATATGCACCGCAAAATGTAGCGTTTACCGAATGCCGGAGAATCTCCGCGAGCCCATTGGTGTTCAATGGCAAATGATGTGTTGCCTTGACGCAAGAGAGCGCATCCGGATCTACGGGGGTACATTTGGGGGTATAACGAACGCATTATACACTATCTATATGATAATACGATGCTTATAAAGAGATACGATCCAGTCGTGCCAAAGCTACTGAACTACCCCGGCCTCTGAACCGAAAATTGCGTCGAGCATCAGGTTCTGCGCGGCCACAAGTTCGTCGTTGTCGGTTTGCGTGTAGCAGTTTAGCGTACCGGAGCCGCAGACGGCACAGGAAGTCATTGGCTACTATTCCCGGCGTATCGCTGAAGCCGTGAAGCTTCCTTCTCAGTTTACCGCCCTAGCTCCCAAGGTTAGGGAGTTCTTCGAGGACAAGGCGTTCGGGCAATGGGCAGATTTGAACGACCACGAAATTGTGAAGGCGATGAGCACGCCGGTGGCTCACTACGTTTGCGTGGATGTTTTCTCGAAGGCACTGAAGAAAATGACCATCGCCGAGCAGGAGCCCACGTTGCTGGAGCCAGAACGGATGCTCTTAACCTGCCAGCCGTTCCCTTGGTCGCGGCAGGTTTGGGAAGGCGTGAAGACGGTCTTCAATCTCGTGCCGTGCGACAACGGATTCGAGCGCGACTTCGCAAAATTCCTGGACAATGCCGCCGATGTTGAGGCGTTTGCAAAGCTGCCACAGCCGTTCGCATTCTCCATCGAATACACGGATGGCGGGATGAACTTGCGCTCCTACTAACCGGACTTCGTGGCTGTGGATGACCACGGCGTCCGCTGGCTACTGGAGACGAAGGGTGCCGAGACCGATGACGTGCCGCACAAGGATGCAGCGGCCACGCAATGGTGCGAGAACGCGACCCAACTGACGAAGACGCAATGGCAGTACCTGAAGATTCCGCAGAAGGCGTTCGAGTTGTTGCAGCCAAGGCGCCTGGCCGACCTGAAGGCGCTGAGTCCGGTGACTCTGTTTTGATGTGTGGTGGTGATGAAGGCGGCGGCGCTATATAATTTGCGTTCCCAATTTTCCGGGCGACGAGGATAAGGGGCTTTTCGATATGCAGCACTCCTGCTATTCAAAAGCCCTTTGGACTATTGTGGAAGGTAAAACGCTGTATCCGCAGGCGCGGCAGTTGCTTATCACGGCAGACAGCAGAGGCAGCAATGGCTCGCGGTTGCGCCTTTGGAAATTGGAGTTGCAGAAGTTGGCGGATGAAACGGGCCTTTCGATTTCCGTCTGTCACTTCCCGTCCGGCACCAGCAAGTGGAACAAGATAGAACACCGGTTGTTCTCCTTCATCTCCTCGAATTGGCGCGGCGAACCGCTTCGGGATTATGAGACGATCGTCAATCTGATCTCTCGCACGACGACCGCCAAAGGGCTGCAAGTGACCTGCCGCCTGGATCGCCGGAAATACCCGACTGGCCGCAAGGTAACAAACCAAGAGATTAAGCGAGTAAACCTGAAGCAGAACAAGTTTCATGGTGTATGGAATTACACCATTCGCCCCTCAATGCATTAGCCAGAGGATGTCCCGCGCGTAGTTGAAAGTTGCCAGCGGCGGTTGGGTTGATGTTACTACGCCACTGCCTGTTGAGTGGCGAACTTCGATTCGCTCAGAATCGCCTCCAGGGTCCAGAGTTCGCGATAACCCATGATCCTGCGGAAGTTCTTCTCCGTTCTCAGGAAGGCCGAAGCCAGCCAGCGCCGGACCATGGAGCCGTTTTGCCAGTTGGTGACACGACGGGTTCGGATGCGCACTCCGGCGTGCGGGCTTTCTATGATGTTGGTCGTTGCCAGCAGCGTTGCAACGTGGGCGGCACACCCAGCCGGTTGATGGTGAAGCATCCTCCAGCCCCTCGCGCAGACTGGCCGCCGCCGAGGGATACTCTCTTTCCAGCCACTCGGCCGCTGAGCATCACCTGGCCCGCTTGCCGGCCATAGAAGACCACGCTGGCCGAGCGGCGTTTGCCCTGCTGCTGCGGGCCTCCCGCCACCTGCGCGGCGGATAGCTGCAAGACTGCCTGCAGAACGGCTCGTCCGGTGACATCAATGAGTTGGTCGCAGGCCATCCGGCTTTGCT
>Ga0224555_1004478_pt1 | contig 12771 bp, 7 predicted proteins | sample 714S23034metaG_FD_180687 | JGI IMG/M metagenome (GOLD analysis project Ga0224555, IMG submission 180687) | Peat soil microbial communities from Stordalen Mire, Sweden - 717 S2 30-34 | ecosystem: Environmental > Terrestrial > Soil > Wetlands > Peat | place: Sweden: Norrbotten County, Stordalen...
AAACCGTGGCAGACTTTGAAAAGCGCACGAACTTGAAGCCGTCTAACGAAAAAAGCTGAGCCGCCGGCAATGTGTGGCATACGAACTTATGAAATCCAAAGCGAATAAAAATAAAACGACAATGCCGGTTGGATCCAGCGCTGTATTAGGCTGCCGTCATCGTAATACATGGCTGATTGCTGGCGGCTATTACGAATGGTGCTATGAGTGCGGCGGCATCCGCAAAATGAAAGTGTCAGCGCCAAATGTCTGCTGCCCTGAAACCACTTGGTGCAAGCCAACTGGAAAAGACGGAGATAATCCGTGGGGTGCGTGGATGAAATCAACATCACTTTACAAAGAACGTCAAGAACGCAAGCAGCCTAACGATTTGAGCCAAGCCACAGCGAGTGGTGCGATTGCGAACCTTTGGAGCATGGCATGAAGCACAGAGATTACCAGAACAAGGCCATTGATGCTGTGTTCAAGGAGTGGGAGGAGAACCAGTCAACGCTGGTGGTGCTACCGACCGGATGTGGAAAGACCCACGTCTTCGCAGGGGTCATCGAGCGGATGAAGCCAAAGCGCTCCATCGTAATAGCGCACCGTGGCGAACTCATCTGGCAGGCGCGTGAAAAGATTGAGCAGGCCGTCGGAATGGAATGCTCGGTAGAAATGGCGGAGCTGGCTGCGTCCACCAACCTGTTCAGCCGGACTCCGGTGGTCGTCGCCACAGTGCAGACGCTCTGCTCGACAAGTGGCAGTGGAGCATTGGTCAAGCGCAGGATGGAACGGTTTGACCCGAAGGAGTTTGGATGCCTTGTGATAGATGAGTGCCACCACGCAACATCTGCATCCTACTGTGAAATCATAAACTACTTCACTGGGAGAAACCCAGACATCAAGATACTTGGAGTGACAGCCACGCCGGATCGCTCTGACGAGGAGGCGCTGGGACAGGTGTTCAAGACCGTAGCCTTTGATTATGAGATACTCGATTCCATAAACGACGGCTGGCTCGTGCCAATCGAGCAGCAGCTGGTTCACATCGAAGGTCTGGACTTCTCTCAGATCAAGACAACCGCCGGAGACCTGAACTCAGGCGAGCTGAACGCGGTGCTGGAGGCGGAGGGCAACCTTCATGGCTACGCGAAGGCTTCCATTGACATCATCGGCGACAGACGCTCCATCGTGTTCACCTCTTCCGTGAAGCAGGCCGAGACGCTGTGCGCCATCTTCAACCGGCATCGTGACGGCATGGCTAGCTGGGTCTGCGGGGCGACACCGAAGCGGTCGCGCGAGGGAATCCTGACGGACTTCAAGACGGGCAAGGCTCAGGTGGTATGTAACTGCGGAGTCCTCACGGAAGGCTTCGATTCGCCGGAAGTCCAGTGCATCATCATGGCCCGACCAACCAAGAGCCGGAGCCTTTACGCACAGATGACCGGCAGGAGCATCCGGCCGCTTCCCGGCCTCGTTGACCCTCTTGAGACGCCGGAAGCCCGCAGAGAGGCCATAGCGCGCAGCGCGAAGCCTTCTGCGCTGATAATAGATTTTTGCATTGCTGAGGGCCAGTTGGTTTTGACAGACTCTGGACTTGTCCCCATAGAAAAAGTAACAACAGCAATGAGGGTTTGGGATGGAGTTGACTTTGTATCGCATGGTGGTAGTGTATTTCGTGGCGAACAACAAACAATCGAATATGCAGGACTCATTGCAACAGCCGACCACAAGGTCTGGACAAAACAGGGTTGGGAGACCTTTGGGCGGTGTGCCAGCGAACAAATTGCCATCACAGTTACCGGACTTGGCCGGCAAGAGGTTTGGGAAGTTGACGGTTGTTACCGGGGAGGTAATACGGATGGGGAGCCCAAGAAACTCAGCTTACGTTCTAACAAAGTGCGACTGTGGAATTCAGAGCCTGAAGGACTTTTCAAGTCTGGTGTCTGGTCATGCTGGATGTCGGCGGTGCGGTCAGCCAAAAAACTTTCCTCACTGGCTTTATGCGCGCTGTCAAAACGCCAAAGACAGATGCCAGAATCCAAAGTCGAGATATTTTCCGATCTACGGTGGTCGTGGGATAAGATTTATGTTCAGAACAGCGTCGGAAATGGCATTCTGGGTTCGGGACAACCTCGGACTTCACAAGGAACTGAGTCTCGACCGGATAAACGTCAACGGAAACTACGAACCTGGGAATCTGAGATGGGCAGACAAAATGATGCAGTGTGTCAATCAGAGAATAAGAAAAAATCCACGGCTGGCGATGTGGCACGACTTTCGGTTGAAGCATCCAGAAATAAAATATGCCGATTCGACATTGAGGCGGATGCTGAACGAAATGAGCGCCGAGGCAATTGTGAAAAAATACCACGAACCTTCACCAAAACCAAAAGGCGTGTATGGGATATACTCTACTGCGGACCCAGAAATCGCTTCACGGTTGAAGGATTACTAGTTTCCAATTGCGGAAACAGCGGCAGGCACAAGCTGATGTGCACGGCGGACATCCTTGGAGGCAATGTCAGCGACGAGGTCGTCGAGCTGGCCGTGCGGAAGGCGAAAGAGTCCGGCGCTCCGGTCAACATGACCAAGGCGCTGGAGGATGCGGAGAAGGAAGTCCGTCGGAAGATTCAACTCGCAAAGATTCAGGACGCCGCACGGAAGTCGAAGTTGATTGCGCGCGTCAAATACAGCACGACCCGGATTGACCCGTTCTCCGCCCTCGACATCGTGCCGGTGAGGGATCGCGGCTGGGACAGCGGCAAGACGCTTTCGGAGAAGCAAAGGATGCTGCTGTTAAAACAAAGCATCAACCCCGACGAGATCAGCTACTCGCAGGGCAGGCAGGTATTGAACGAGATGTTCAGGAGATGGGGATCGAAGTTGTGTACGTTAAAGCAGGCAAACATCATCAAGAAAAACCGTCCGCAGACAGACTGCCGCAACCTGACGATGGATGCGGCGTCCAAAATCATCAGTGAAATCTTCAACAAAAACTAGACTATGAACACAGAACTAAAAATAAACGGATACGCCAAGGAAGTAGAAAAGTGGAGGACGGGCCATGGGTTCATCACGCCGGCCCACATAAATTCCGAAGGAGCCAGAGACTTGATGCTCGGAAAGCTGATGCTCGTCGTCACGGAAGTCTCCGAGGCTGCCGAGGCCGTCCGTCACAATGACCTTCCAAACTTTGTGGAAGAGATTGCTGACTCGTTCATCCGGCTCATGGACATCTCAGCCGCAATGGACATTGACATAGAGGCGGCAATCATCGAGAAGATGGCCGCCAACCGGCTGCGCCCAATAAAACATGGAAAACATTGCTCACTATGAAAGAACCAAAAACACAACCACGGTATGATACGGAGCAGGAGATACTCGACGCAATCGAGGCCGCCAGGCAACGAGCAGTCAAGGCCGAGGAGCAGGCTCTTGAATTCGACGAGTTGAAATCCAATGCGGCTAAAGCGGCGGCTGAGGCAGATGAGCTTGGCGGACAGGGGTCAGGTGAATTCTGGAGAGACCAGATGATGAAGTTCAAGTCGAAGGCCAAGAAGTGCCGGACGCGCTCACGCCGCATCAATGACATCACACTCAAAAAACTCAAGGATGTTATGGCTGAATTCAGGACGGAAACCATGCACTTCATGGCCGGGGACGGCTCGATTCCAAGATGAGCTGGATTCCAATATCAAAGCAGAAGGCCGAGTGTGGAGCGTGCGGAAAAAAGGATTGGTGCATGGTCTCCGACGACGGACAGGACTTTCTCTGCATGAGGGTGGTGTCTCAGCATCCCGTCCAGATGAAATCCGGCGAGGTTGGATACATCCACCAGTTCGGCGAGCGGCCAAAGGAGTTCACTCCGTATCGCAAGCCGGTTCGGACGCCGGAGATAAACGCCGGAGCCATCATCTCGAAGTGGCGCAGCGCTACCAGCGCCAAGCAGTTGTCTGTGTACGCATCGGAACTTGGAGTAAAAGCATCCGCCTTGATGGAGCTGCGCGTTGCCTGGTCTTGCGAGCATGGTGCATGGGGCTGGCCGATGAGGAACGGAGAGGGCTGCATCGTCGGCATACGCCTGCGCTGGCCTGATGGAAAAAAGAAATGCGTGACCGGCTCGCACAACGCTTTGTTCTGGCCTTTCTGCATCCCGCAGAAGACGCTGTGGGTGGTTGAGGGCGGAACTGACTGCGCGGCCGCATTGAGCATCGGGCTGTTCGCCATCGGCAGGCCGTCGTGCAGCGGAGGACTGTTCGACTTGCAGGCCTCAATCAAGAAGCTGGGCGTCGAACGGGCGGTCATAATCGCCGACAACGACGACGACAAAGAAATGCCGGACGGGTCTAAATACAACCCTGGAATTGACGGCGGAACGAACCTGGCCGGACGGCTCGGCATACTGTGCTGCGTGGTGTCTCTGCCATGCAAGGATGTCCGGGAGGGAGTCCGATTAGGCATGACGGCAGAGGATGTTGAAAACCTGGCTCAAGGAACTTTATGGCACACACTCAAAACAACAAACCAGACGAAATCCAGCCTGTCTTAAAACGGCTGGCACTGGGCATCCGCGAGGAGATACCGGCAGGCTTCTCGTTCGCGCTGCTCGTGTTCAACCCAAACGACAAGACCGGAAAGCTGAACTACATCTCTGACGCCCCGCGCGAGGTTGTGATGGAGCTTCTGAAGAAGTTTCTCTACCGAAACCTGACTGGCGATACCGATGGAAAGATCATCGAACTGGACAAATAAGTTTAACGCTCGTTCGATTCCAGAAATCCGACATACTGCTGGTAAATGCCAGCCCTCTGCTGCTGTGCCTTCGTGTAAAGGTCGCGTCCGTCATCGTCCAATGAGTTGACGAACAGGTGCTCGGCCTTCCGGCTTCCGGTGAACGGCCTTCTCGCCCACATACTCATCGCCCGCGTGATCTGCGCCGGAGTGTGCGACTTGAGCAACTGCTGCATGAGCGCCTGTGCGCCGTGCTGGTCTCCAATGAAGATGGCGTGGCGCAGCTTCGAGTAGCTCGGCTGGTCTGTCGCCTGCAACTCCACCACGTCGGGCTGGAAGCCGTGCTGCTGGGCAAACACGGTCGCCTGATGCTGAATGCTGTCAATGGACTGGCGGGCAACCTGCCCCTTAATGCCGAAGGTGGACATTACCTGGCGCTGCAACTGACCGGGTTCGAGCGGCGGAACCCTGCCGTGCGTCAAAAAACTTCCTGCCGCCTGCGCCACCTTCCCGAAAGAAATCGGAACCGGCAGCAACTGACCGGCTGCCGACTTCAGGATGCCGGGAGTCGTGGTGATGTATTCACCGCTGGGCGATCTGTCCGTCGCCAGAACGATTCCAACCCTTCCGTAGAACCCCAGCTTATTCTCGCCCACCTGCTTGATGGCGTCCCATACCTTTGGCTTCGTCTCGCTCAACCGAAGGATGTCGTGCGTCAGCTCGTTGAACACGGACAGCGGCGAGACCCACACACCGCCGAAGTCGGCGTCCCACTTATGGTCTTTCTCCTCGTTTTCCCACGTCGGCTTCTTGCGGGTGATGAGATTGACAACCTGCGTCAGCACGAACATGGCGGCCAGCCCGCGCACCATCGCGCGCGTCGCGGTCGCGTGCTGGGTGCCGCCGCTCATCAGCCATCGGGCGGGCGAAACCTCCTTCTTCACCAGCCCCTCGAACCATTGCGGTGCAAGCCCCACAAGCCTCCATCCGTCCTGGGCCGTGGCGGACTTCACCCAGCCCTGGCGGCCGATGCTTCCGAAGAAATAATTCAAGTCCTTTGCAATCTTCCGCATGACAACGGCGGAGTCCGCATCCGGCGTCGCCCTGCTGATTCGCTGGAACTCGTTGATGGCCGAGTCCATCATCAGGCCTGGGGTGAGCTTGTCGAACAGGAACTTGTTGTAATCTCCGATTATTGGAATGTTCCTGACCAAATCCTTGTAGAGCGCGTCCTGAATCCGGTTCACGTTGAACCCGGCCTGTGAGAACATCTTCGCAAGCCTGACGCGGGAGACGACCTGAGGCCTTCCGCCGTTGTTGAACGGGAGTTTTTCCAGAAGGTAGTCGGCCGTCTTCTGGCTGATGATTCCCTTCTTCACGGAGTAGGGGATGTCGGACTCGCGGATATGAAGCGCAGCCCACGCGGGAACCATCCTGGCCTTGGCACCGGAGATCGCACCGGCGTAATAACTGACGCGCGCCAGGTGAAAGAAGTCACCAAGCAGGACGGTGTGCTTCATGTATTGCGAGACGGCCAGAAAATTGGCCGCAGTCGTGTTCCGGTCGAACCAGCTCGGCGCGGTGATGTTTTCCATGAGCCTGGCGTCGGCACCGGCCAGAACCGCAATCGGCTTCTTACTGCCAAAGGGATGCACCAGCTCGTAGTCCGCATCCGGCGGGAGATACACGCCGGTGGCCTGGTCGAATTTCGGCGACCGCACCATCGGCTTTCCGCTCACAGGGTCTTTGTAATCCTCCAGCCCGGCCAGCCAGTCCATCCGGTCAATCTTCCTCATCCCCTGGCCGACACGGTTTCCGACGATGGCCGAGCCGTCGCGTGTCAGTGGCAGGTAAGACCCTTGCTCGATGGCATGGTAGTAGGTCTGGAACATCTTTGGCGCGCGCCACTGCCCTCCAAGCACCCGCCTGCCGTGGAACCACACGCCGTCGTCCGTGAAATACTCGCCGTCGTAACGGCCGGCGTTGTAGTTCTCGTCATACTTCAGGCTAAAACCCTTGGCGACCTCGAAGTCGAACTGGTTGTCGAACTCCTTCCGCATCTGGAGCGCGGTGTCCCGGAGCATCGGGTTGTTCCATTGCGCCTTGGCGAACTCCAGCTCGGACTTCAGCTTCTCGGCGGCCCTCTTCCATGCACGCCCCTGACGCCGCTCGCTCCATCCGCCGTTCTTGATCATTGCGTCGGCCTTGTCCATGCCGGTCTTCACACGGAACAGGAACTCGTCCAGCCTGTCCTTTGCCGCCTCGTCGAAACCGTATGTCGCCCCATCGTGATTGATGATGCCCTCCTCCAGCAGGACTTTGTGAACGTCGCTCGACATGGCCTCTGAAGCCATCTTCATCCCGTTGACGACATCCTGCGGATTCTTGCTCTGCATCAGCCGCCGGCCTTCCTGATAAGCCTTGCTCTCCAGCTTCAGTTTTTCTGCGCCGTGCTGCTGCGCCAGGTTCATCTTGTAATCCGCCTTGATTGCGCCGGAGGCCAGGAACGCATTGGCTGCGGACAGAATCTGCGGCTCAACCTTGCCGGTCTTCTCATCGGTCGCCCTGGCTCTAACCGCCTGGGCGGCCTGCACGCGCGCGTTGACCGCGCCGTCATCGGCGGCATCCAGCGAAGCTACGATGGCCTCGTTCCTTCCCTTCTTCACATACCCGGATCGGAGGCCGTCTCCGATCTTGGAAGAAACGTCCTCCACCTTCTGCTGAACAAGGGCGAACCTCATGCGCGCCTGCGGCATGGATTCCTCATCATCTCCCGGACGCTGCACGTCAGCCGTGGCAATGTCACCCAGTTTGCGCTGGTTCGGGTCGTTGCGTCTCATGCGTGCGGCCGGCGTTGAACTTTCGACTGAAAGGCTCTTCACGAAATCCGCCGGAGTCTTCGACCGTTCACGCGCCTGCAAGATGCGGGTTGCCGCCAATCGCAGAAGCGCCTGTGCATCCAGGTCTGGATTATCGGCCTGCAACTTGCCTGACATCTTGACCAGCGCGGAGATGGCGCTGTGGTTGGGCTTGCTACGCAAATCCTTCAGGGCTTTCACAGCCTGATCCACGTTCTCGGCTCCGGCAATCTGGCCGTTCAGCGCCAGCGCCTCCTGCGATGTCATCGGAGTTCGCTCTGAAATCTCATTCTCACCCTCGCCTGTCTCGCTGACAAGCTCTCGTCCAGGCCCCATGAAGCCGCCGCCTTCACCGTGCATTCCAGGAGTGCCTTCAACCGGAGGAGGCTCCTGATAGCTGCGCGTGGCGGCATCCGCATCGGACGCCTCCTTGCCAAACTTCTCCATGAAGTCAGGAAGGTCGGAATAATCCTGCCGGAAGTTCTGAACCGGCTGGTCAAGCAGGGCGGAGTAAAGCACGCGATAGCGCTTCAGGATTGTCGGCAGCGAAGAGTGCCTCCTGGCCGCGCCGGAGTCCGGGTCGAGCAGCCGCGTTTCGTCACGCCCGCGCTCTGCATAGGTCGAAACCAGAGACACCTTGCCGGTCGCGCGGTTCATTAACGCAGTCACACGGCGCGTCACGGTCTTCGGCAGATCGCCGGACACGCTGGCCTCGTCCACCAGCTTGTGTCCGAGCACCTGCGGCGTCTTCTCGTCTTCAGGAGAGAACGCAGCCCACGCCGCCGTGTGATCCGCGCCGGGATAGCGCCACTCAGTTCCATACCGGATGTCCTCCGGCTTGATGCTGGTGCGCTCCAGTGAGGTTTTGATCTCAGCCAGCGGCCTGCGTGTCATCCTGTCCATCAGATAGCCGATGACCTTCTGGCGGCGGGCTTGGCGAGCACGAACCAGCGCGGTGTCCTGAGTTCTTTGCGTTGAGACTGGCGCTTCCCTCAGAGGTTCCTTGGACTTGATGCGGTTGATTTGATTCTGAATCTCAGCGAGCCGGAGCCGGTCGTCGGTGGTGGCCGTTCCGTCCTGAATCCGCTTGTTCAGTTCGGCAAGGTCGGTTCTCCACTTCGCTGGAAGCGTGGCCACGGCCTCAGGAATCTCCGCCGGCAATGAAAGTTCCTGCTGTCCGGGGATGTGGGCTTCGGGGCGCCGACTCTTAGTGCCGGTCGCATAGGCTCTCTTTGGCTCAACGAAAACATCCTTCTCGATTCCCGGCAGCCCCTTCTGAACCGCAGGCAATTTCGATTCATCAGCCGTCGGCGCATCTGCAACCGGCATGACGGCGCGCGAGGCAGCATTGCTTCCCTTGCGATGCCGACGGTCAACCTCCTGCTGATACATCTTGGTCAACTGCTCTCCGCTGGCCTTCTGGAGCCGGTCATTGATGAGCCTCTGGGCCATGTCGAACGCCGCGCCCTCCTGCAAACGTCCGCCGGCCATGACATTCAACTCCAGCTCAAGGTCTTTGATTTTTGGAAGCCCCTTAACGGTCTTGTGGCCTGCCTTCTCAACCGTCGTGCCGACCTTCTGGATTTCCGAATCAAGCCACTGGCCAGTCCTTGTCTCAAGCTCGGTCGCCGTCGGATATTTGAACCCGCTGGCTTCCGTGGCCGTGACACGATCACCTTCTGCAACAGGCTTGTCTGCACTGCCGGACGGACGGAAGTATCCAGTGTTAAGCCCAAGAAAACCAGACACCTTATCAAGCACGCGCTTCCGATACTCGCCGCGAGCAGGATTGGAGGACATCGAAGACGGCATCTTTATCGGCCCCTTGCCCTTTCCTTCAGATGCCGGCAGAAGACTCGGCTGATTCAGCTCTGCGTTTGGAATCGGCGGTAAAACGATTTGCCTGTCCTCCGGCTTGACCGGCGGCAGCGCGGCTTTCTCCTCGTCAGTCAGGGGGCGGATGCGAAACCTGCTTCTGGCCGCCGGGAACGACTTCTCGCCTGTGCGCTGCGCGAACCACTTGGCTGATTCCTCGATCTCCCGCGCGGACTGCTCATCACCAGACGCCCTGTATTGAGCCGCAGATTCTTTCAGGGCGTCCAGATGCTGCTGCCGGGCATCAGATGGTGGTCTTTCCTCAATCGTCTCTCCTGGTGCAAGCATACCGTGTGAAATGCCTCCATTTACCAACTTGCCGACGGACGCGACCTTGCCGCGCTTGGGATAGTCGTAATACTTGTCGGAGAATGTCGCCGGATATGTCGTTCCGTCGGGCTTGCGGACAGTGACCCAGCGCTCGCCTTCCTGGAGCTTTGGAAGATTCTCGTCATCCCGGCTCTTGGCGGCAGGCGAAGACGTGGCTGCCGCAACCCTTGCAATGTTCAGGTTGGCCAGCATCCGGTCGGCAATCCTTCGGCTGTCCGAGTCGGTGAATTTCTCCCTCATTCCACGAATGATTTTCTCAAGGGCGTCAATGGACTTCAGCGACCACTTGTTTTTGCCTTGGAATGAAGGGTCAAAGAACTCACTGGGCTTCATGTTGGAAAGCTGCTGCATCCGGTAGCGCAGAGCTTCATGTCCCATCAGAATCCCATCATCTTCACCAGCCTTTCCAGCAAGCCCTTTTCGGTTTCCGGTGTAGCGCCATCGTTCAATGGACTGCTCTGGAGACCAGAGGGAATTCCAATATGCCTTGGCATCCTCATCGGATGTCTTCAGATGGAAATCCTCATGCTGAACCAATGACTTGATGGCTGCCGCCTGCTGGTCTTGGGGCAACCTTGAAAGATGTTCCTGAAGCTGCTTCCGGTTGAATAAAATCCTTCCCACGGTCTCCCCTGTATTGGGGTCTTTATATGAGCGGTCAATGGTTGCAATTTGACCCGGCTGTCCAAGCTGACGCTTCAGTCTTTTTGCGAAAGGCTGGTCTTCGGGCATTGTCTCCGGGTCAACCACGTCAATCTTGAAACCAGTGACTTCCCGACCTGCATCAATCACCTTCTGGTCTTCCGATGCAACACCGTTCAGCTCGTCCGCCTTTGCCTGGGCCTCGGCAGGGTTCTGGGTTTCGAGGACGACGTTGCCGTCCTTGTCGTGAACCTGATGGTAGCCGCCTTCCATCGGCTGCACGATGGCCTTGGGTTCCGCCTGAGAAGCTGCTCCTGGCGCTGGAGTGACTCCGGGAGGAATCTTGGAAACAGGCTTTCGCTCAAATCTGCCCCTTCCAAATACAGAGGCCATCAACGCCCCGCTCACCACATCTTCTTTCGTTGGCTTCTGGCCTTGAAGGAGGAGTGGCTGGACTGCACCAACTGAAGCACCCAACGCTGCACGGAATGGCACTTGTGAAAGTTTTGGGATGGATGCCTCTGCGCTCGGAAGCATACTGATCACATCTCCAGCAACAGCGGCGAACGGATGCTGTTCGGAACCAGCAGCCAGCTTCTTGTCCATCTCCTCTGCGAATTTAGGAGACGCTGCTTTTATTGCGGCGTGCTGGACTTTGTAAGCCCCCCATGAAGCGATTCCACCTGAAATCAATCCGCCTAAAAAAGCACCTACCGTTCCAAGGACTCCGGCGGCGGCATCTGCCGCAGGGTCTTCTGGGCCAAGCCCTAAAACCTCTCCTGTTGCGGCTCCTATTTTAGCCCCAATTTTAATACCTTTTGGGGCAGCCAGCGCAAATGCCGCGCCAGGGCCTATTCCAACTGCGGCGTGTTCGAGCAATGTCCCAGTTGCGGACGTGGTGCCCTGCTGTGGGAAAAGCTGGTCAAGCCGGTCGCCGCCAGAATTCATCTCGTCCGCTATTTGATCGAGGCGGTCTGGCATATTTGATTACTGGTATAGGCTGTCGAGCTTAGATTTGAATTGAGCGATCCTGTCCTGTGCCGCCTTGATTTTCACAGCCCGGTCTTCCGGCGTCAAGTCCCAGTCTTGGGGTGGTATCCACTCAAACCCCTTGGCTAGGTCGCTATAATTACGATTGAGGTATTTCTGCTGGCGGACATATTCATCAATTTCTTTCTGCGCCTTTTCTATCCCTTCTGTTGCGGACTGCCTGCTGCGCGCCATTTTGCTGGATGCCGCCTGTTTCTGCCTCTTCTCGCGTTCTTGAGATTGGAATTTGGTTGCCATGTCAACATCAGGAATTCCCACCTTTGGAGCTGAAGGAGATGGCGCTTGAATTTGAGGCGGCTGGACAGCAGCCGGAGCGTTGGTTGCCGATCCTGGAATGGTGTATCCATTTTGCTGAAGCCATTGGCGGGCGGATTCTTTATTTCCGCCACTGGCAGACATAGCCTGCTTTAGAACATCATCAGTTGCAATCTTTGCTCCCGCTGCTGGAGTACCGGGTGCCGTGATTTTAGCCCCGCTGTCATCATACCCCGGAATCTCATTCTTTCCGCCGGGAGCGCCGATGAACATCTGTGGAGGTTTGACCTGCGGCGTGTTCGTCCCGGTGGAATTCAGATTGTATTTTGAGATGATCTTCTGCAACTCGGCCTCCTTCTCCTCCTTCTGCATCCGCAGGACGCGCGCGGCGTCAGGGTCAGGGGCGGATGCCAGCTTGATGGTCTGCGAGTCAATTTCAGAAAGCTCCTTGTTGAGCTGCTCGGCCTGCATCTTGTCCACGTCGGTCATCGCACCACCGGCAGCGCCCTTCGGAATATCCGAGTTCGTGATCGGGTGGAACACACCGCCGGCCATGACACCTTTCACACCGCCTCCCATGTCAACCATCTTCGGAGCCGCCGTCGCCCTCATCATCTGTGCGATGCCGCTGATGCTTTCACCGCCCGCAGGCCCGACGGTCAGCGCGGCCTGCATAGCGGCGTCCTCTGGCGACACGCCGCTCGTGATGAGCTGCTGATAGGTCTGCTGGTATTTCTGCTGCGCGCCGAACCGCTGCATGGCGTCCTGCGTAGCCAGCGCCGAACGCTGCTGGGCAATCTGGTTCTCGACATTGGAACGCTGTGCCTCGGTCTGCTGGCCCTGGGCTTCAAGTCCGATCTTGGCCGCAGCCTCGGCAGCCGACTGCGCGAGCTGCTGGCGGCGGAGATTTGTGTCGTCAGTCTCGCTGCGGGACGACAGACCAAGGCGTCCCCCGGCCTCCGCCGCGCTTACAAAATCTCGCGGATTAACGTCTAACCAAGGTGCGACGAATGGCATAGGTTAAAAATTTTGTTTTATTATTGCGCTC
>Ga0224555_1004479_pt1 | contig 12769 bp, 11 predicted proteins | sample 714S23034metaG_FD_180687 | JGI IMG/M metagenome (GOLD analysis project Ga0224555, IMG submission 180687) | Peat soil microbial communities from Stordalen Mire, Sweden - 717 S2 30-34 | ecosystem: Environmental > Terrestrial > Soil > Wetlands > Peat | place: Sweden: Norrbotten County, Stordalen...
CACCGAAGGACTACGGAAGTTGTTCCGGCAGTTCTCATTTCCGGGTGGCATCCCCAGCCACGTGGCCGCCCAGACGCCGGGCTCCATCCATGAGGGCGGCGAACTCGGCTACGCCCTCGTGCACGCCTACGGCGCGGCGTTCGACAATCCCGATCTGGTGGTCGCCTGTGTCATCGGCGACGGCGAGGCTGAAACCGGGCCGCTGGCCGCCAGCTGGCACTCCAACAAATTCCTCAACCCGGTCAGCGACGGCGCGGTGCTGCCCATCCTGCACCTGAACGGCTACAAGATCGCCAACCCGACCGTCCTGGCCCGCATCCCGCACGCCGAGCTGGAGTCGTTACTGCGCGGCTACGGCTACCGGCCGATCACCGTTGCCGGAGACGACCCCGACAAGGTGCATCAACAGCTCGCCGCCGCTCTCGACGACGCCTTTGACGACATCACGGCAATCCAGCGCGATGCGCGCAGCGGCGGCACGACCGAACGGCCGGTGTGGCCGATGATCGTGCTGCGCACCCCGAAGGGATGGACCGGGCCCCACGTGGTTGACGGCAAGCTGGTGGAGGGCACCTGGCGTGCACACCAGGTCCCGCTCGCCGAGACCCGCGACAACCCCGCCCACCGCGCGCAGCTCGAACAGTGGCTGCGTAGTTATGCGGCCGAGGAGTTGTTCGACGACGACGGCAGGCTGCGCGCGGAGCTACGCGCCCTGGCACCGGCCGGTCACCGGCGGATGAGCGCCAACCCGCACGCCAACGGCGGTCTGCTGCTGCATGACCTGGACTTGCCCGACTTTCGCCAGTACGCGGTAGCCGTCGCGCAACCTGGCACGCAAACCCATGAGGCCACCCGGGTGCTCGGCACGTTCCTGCGGGACGTGATCGCGCGGAATGGCGACCGGTTCCGTTTGATGGGCCCCGATGAGACCGCCTCCAACCGCCTGGACGCGGTCTACGAGTCGACCGACAAGGTGTGGCTTTCGGAGACCATGCCCGACGATGAACACCTCGCACCGGCCGGTCGGGTGATGGAGGTGCTCTCCGAGCACCTGTGCCAAGGCTGGTTGGAAGGCTATCTGCTGACCGGGCGGCACGGATTGTTCAACTGCTACGAGGCGTTCGTGCACATCGTCGACTCGATGTTCAATCAGCACGCGAAATGGCTGTCCACCAGCCGCGAATTGCCGTGGCGGCAGCCGATCGCGTCGCTGAACTACCTGCTGAGCTCGCATGTGTGGCGTCAGGACCACAACGGCGCCTCACATCAGGATCCTGGGTTCATCGACCTGGTCGCCAACAAACGCGCCGAGGTGGTGCGGGTGTACCTGCCGCCGGACGGCAACACGCTGCTGTCTGTTGCTGACCACTGCCTGCGCAGCCGCAACTACGTCAACGTCATCGTCGCCGGCAAGCAGCCCGCCCTGGCCTATCTCGACATGGAGTCTGCGATCGACCATTGCACCCGCGGACTGGGGATCTGGCAATGGGCGAGCACCGCGACCGGCGAGCCCGACGTGGTGCTGGCCTGCGCCGGCGACGTTCCGACGCTGGAGACGCTGGCTGCCGCCGATATCTTGCGGCGTGAACTGCCCGACCTGGCTGTGCGGGTGGTCAACGTCGTCGACCTGATGCGCCTGCAGCCGGACTCTGAGCACCCGCATGGCTTGCCGGACAGCGAGTTTGACGCTGTGTTCACCCGCGACAAGCCGATCATCTTCGCCTACCACGGCTATCCGTGGCTGATCCACCGGCTCACCTATCGCCGCAGCAATCACCATCACATCCACGTGCGCGGGTTCAAGGAGCGCGGGACCACCACGACGCCGTTCGACATGGTGATGCTCAACGATTTGGATCGCTTCCATCTGGTCATGGACGTCATCGACCGGGTGGACGGGCTGGCAAGCCGGGGTGCCGTGCTTCGTCAGCGGATGGCCGATGCCCGCCTCGCCGCCCGCCGTTACACCCGCGAGCACGGCGAGGACGACCCGCAGATCTCCGGCTGGACCTGGGGAGTCGAGTGAGCGGAACGAACGTAGTGAGTGAGGGGAACGAGACGACCAATTCGGCCTGGGGAGTCGAGTGAGCGGATGCGGACAGCGGCCCGTCAGCGCCGGTAGCCTTGAGGGATGTCTGGTTACGAGAGCGCCGCGGCGGAACCGCACCCGCTGCTAGCGCAGCTCTCGGCGCTGCACCAGTTCCGCATTCGCGTTGACGTCGCGGTGGTTGTGGTGGTGCTGACGCTGACGAACCTGATAGCGCACTTCACCACACCGTGGGCGGGCGTCGTGACGGTGCCGGTCGCGGCGGTCGCGCTGGTCGCCTGGTTGCGGATCAACGGCCTGGGCTGGGCCGAACTCGGGCTTGGTCGCGATCACTGGAAATCCGGCGCGGCATATGCGCTGGCCGCCGTGGCGCTTGTCGTGGCTGCGATCGCGGTCGGCGCGCTGCTTCCACTTACCCGGCCGATGTTCATGAACCACCACTACGCGACGCTGTCCGGCGCACTGGTCGCGTCGATGATCATCATTCCGCTGCAAACTGTGATTCCCGAGGAGCTGGCCTTCCGCGGTGTGCTGCACGGCGCGTTGAACCGGGCGTGGGGGTTCCGGGGCGTCGCCGTGGCGGGTTCGCTGCTGTTCGGTCTCTGGCACATCGCGACATCGCTGGGTTTGACGAGCAGCAACGTCGGCTTCACCCGGATGTTCGGTGGCGGACTCGTGGGCATGCTGGCCGGGGTCATGCTCGCGGTGGTCGCGACCGCGGCGGCCGGGTTTGTGTTCAGCTGGCTGCGGCGACGTAGCGGCAGCCTGCTCGCGCCGATCGCGCTGCATTGGTCGCTGAACGGGCTGGGGGCTCTGGCCGCCGCGCTGGTCTGGCACCTATCCGGCTGAACGGTTGCTATGCGAGTAGGACGGCTGCGCCGGCGATGCGGCCCGCGCTGAGGTCCGAGAGCGCCCGATCAGCTTGACTCAGTGGGTATTCCGGTGTGGTCACCGTGATGTGGTGCTCGGCGGTGAAGTCGAGGAAAGCTCGCGCGTCGGCGCGGGTGTTTGACGTCACGGAGCGCATCTGGCGCTCCTGAAACAGGTGGCGCTGGTAGTTGAGGACGGGAATGTCGCTCAGGTGAATTCCGGCGATTGCCAGCGTGCCGCCGCGGTCGAGCGCCTCCAGTGCGGGCAGCACCAACTCGCCGACCGGGGCGAACAGGATCGCGGCGTCGAGACGTACTGGTGGCGGATCGGCAGCGCCTTGGGCGGAGGCGGCGCCCAGCCCGAGCGCCAGCTCCCTGGCGGCGGCGCCACGCGTCATCACGTGCACCTCGGCACCCTGGGCCAGTGCGACCTGCGCGGTGATGTGCGCGCTGCCGCCAAATCCGTACAGCCCGAGCCGACCGCCGGGCGGAAGCGCCGCACGCAGCAGTGATCGGTAGCCGATGATGCCGGCGCACAGCAGCGGCGCAAGCTCGGTGTCGCTGTATCCGCTCGGCAGATGGTGGGCGAATGCCGCAGGGACCGTAGCGAATTCGGCGTAACCGCCGTCGGCGTCCCACCCTGTGTAGCGGGATTTCGGGCACAGGTTCTCGTCGCCGCGCCGACAGTACTTGCACACGCCGCAGGTGTGTCGCAGCCACGCGATCCCGACCCGGTCGCCGACGCTGAACTCGTCACCGGCGTCGGGGCCAACCTCGACGACCTCGCCGACCACCTCGTGTCCGGGCGTCACCTTTTCCCGGTGCACGGGGAGGTCACCCTCGGTGACGTGCAGGTCGGTGCGGCACACTCCGCACGCGCGAACGGCGACCAGTAACTCGGATGGCTCTGGCCGCGGCACCCGCGTGGTGACGTGTTCGAGCGGCTCGGTGCTCATCGGACCGGGCCGACGCACCCGCCACGCGCTCATGGTCGTAGGGATCGCCGCTGGCGTCATGGATTCAGCATGACGGGAGGCGCGCCGATTATCCAATCAGCAAGGGCTCCAAGGATCAGCTGGTCTTACAAGGTTCGTGTGCGCGACGTAACAAGCTTGTAGATCACCAACAGAAGCACCGCGCCGACAAGCGCACCTAAGAAGGAATGTTTGATCGGTGGGGTGATTGTGAATAGATGCGGCGGGAAGACCAAACTGCCCAGCGTGCCGCCGACATAGGCTCCTAGGATTCCGAGCGCGGCTGTTGCGATCCAGCCCAAGGGCTGCCTACCGGGCACGATCAGTCTTGCAACTAGGCCGACGACAAGGCCGAGGACGATCATCCAAATGATATGCAGAACCACGACCGGCTCCTTTGACTATTGATTTGTGTGTAAGCCCGCTGCTGGACTGTCATTCCCTATACCCACTTAGCGTAATTATTCATACGCGCAATTGGGCTCGTTCCGTCTGAGCTACCGCGGGATCAGGTCGACACCGCACCAGGAGCCGGTGCCGTGCCGTTTCCGCCGGTGGGCTGTCCGGGTGATGGCGGCGGGGGTGGCGCGGGCGCGTTCGGAGCCGGGGCCGGGGCAGGTGCTGCCGGCGCTCCCGGGGCAGGTGCCGGTTCCGGCGCTCCCGGGGCAGGCCCCGGAGCCGGAGCTCCGGGGGCAGGTGGCGTTCCGGGCGCAGGTGCCGGAGCCGCAGGCGGTGCCAGCGGTCGGACGGACTCGGCCAGCACCTTCGCTCCGGCCTTGTCCACCGGGTCGTTCGCGGTGCCCAGCCACACCACGAACCAGCGCTGGTTCGCTGCGCCCTGCGGGAGGTTGGGCCCAGACGGACTGACCACTCCTGCCCAGATCTGGCCGTTCGGCTTGCTGGCGTCGCTGAACTTCACCTCGTAGTACGACGCACCGCCGGCCACGCCATTGGCGCTCAGAGCGGTGGTCTCCTGGTTGATTCGCGTGCCTGGATACGGCATGAAGAATTCACCCATGTCCGACGCCAGCCGGGTGGCGGCCTTGGTGTCGTCGGCTTCAGCGCTGGCGTACAGCTTCTGGTCCAACTTGCCGAGCACGGCGCGGGTGTCGTTGGCCACCGCTGGTGGCTGACCCGGGCTCGGCGGTCCGGCTATCTTGCTGAGCAGCGCCGAGCCATAGTCGAGGTGGGTGGCGTCAGATTCCACCCAACCGGCGGGAATGATGTAGCTAAACCCACCGACAGGGTTGTCGACCCGCGCGGGCTGGGGCGCATTCGGGTCGGTCGCCGGCGGCGCAGGCGCGTTGGGGTCGGCTCCGGGTGGTGCTGCGACGGGGTTGGCGGCCGGAGGTGCCGCGGCGGGACCGGCAGGACCGGGCGCCGCATCTGGCGCGGCCGGGTTGGCCGGCGCGGGCGCCGCCGCGGTGGGTGGCGGCGGTGGTGGTGGCACCGGGTCGGCGCTGGCCAACCCGGCCGCCGGCAACGCGAACGTGATCGCTCCGGCACCGCTGACCGCGGCGATCGCGAGCGTCGTCCAGCGGCTTTTGGGCCGTGTCGAATTCCGGTCCACCTGGTCCATGAGCAAAAAACCTACCGTGTTACAGCCGTGACGCAAGTATCTAGCAGTGACGATGTGGTCGGTTTGTCGCCAATTGCGAGCGCGCGCTGCGCCGCATAGGCGCAGTTCACCGGATCAGTCGCCGAATGCGCACGACTATGGCACTGTCCTGCTGGCGCGACCGCGGCCGGGCGCGTCACGACTTATCGCGATTACATCCTCAGGGATTGGCGAAGCCGGCCTGGTTGAGCACCTTCTGGCCCGTCGCACCGATCACCAGGTCGACGAACTTTTGCGCCAGCGCGGGCTGGGAAGCGTGCTTGAGAATGGCGATCGGATAGACGTTCACCGCGTCGGCCGCCTCGGGGAACTTGACGGTGCTCACCTTGTCGCCGGCCTTACGCGCATCCGTGATGTAGACCAGCCCGGCGTCAGCCTCGCCGTTGGTGACCTTGGTCAGCACACCCGACACCGTCGACTCCTCGCTTGTCGGGTTGATATGCACACCGGTGTCGTCCTGGATGCGCTGCGTCGCTGCCCCGCAAGGCACCGGCGACTGGCATACCGCGACGTGCAGACCGGGTTTGGCGAGATCGGCGAAGGAGTGGATCTGCTTCGGGTCGCCCGGGGCGGTGACGATCACCAGCATGTTGGAGGCGAAATTGACCGGGTCGCTGCCCGTCAGGCCGGCCTTGGTCACGGTGTCCATCTGGGCGCTGTCCGCCGAGGCGAAGACGTCAGCGCCCGCGCCCTGGGTCAACTTATTCGCCAGTTCCGAGGAGGTCGCGAAGTCGAAATCCACAGTGGCGCCGGGATTGTCGGTCTGGAACTTTCCGGCTAGCAGGGTGAACGCCGGCTTGAGCGGCACAGCGGCGAACACCATGATCGTCGTCGCCGACGAGTGGCCCGGGGACGAGGACCGCGTCGGCGACGACGACTTCTGACTACAACCACTCAGACTCGTCGCCAACGCCAACGCCAACGACACCAGCACGGCTATCCCCCACGTCCGCGCAGTCCTTAGCCGGAATGTCACGGTGCACAGCGTTGTCCAAACGGTGACTGCGTCGTGCCGGATTCGGAGTTTCATCTCTAGCTACTGTCCAGTAACATGATGGAAGATTAAGGCCATACACGCCCTGAAATCCCAGGGACCGGCGTTGCGGTATGTCACCATCAGAGCATCGGGTGACCGTTGCTCAAGGCGGAAGCCGCGGTGCTAGCAGCTGGTCGGTACCTGGATTCAATGATGAATACGAGGAGGTCACGGCGGTGGAGGTGCTGGTCACCGGAGGCGACACTGAATTGGGTCGCGCCGTTGCTGAGGGGTTTCACAACGACGGCCACACGATCACGCTGGTCGGCGCACGCCGAGATGATCTCGAGGTGGCCGCCAAGGAAATCGACGCGGATGCGATCGTCTGCGACGTCACCGACCCCGCGGGTCTCGCGGAGGTCCGTCACCTGTTCCCCCACCACCTGGACACCATCATCAACGTTCCAGCGCCCCGCTGGAACCCCGGTGACCCTCGCACGTATTCGCTGTCGGATCTGGCCGCTGCGTGGCGTAATTCTCTGGACGTCACCGTCCTGTCGGCGGTGCTGACGGTCGAGACGGTGGGCGACCATTTGCGATCCGGTGGGTCGGTCATCAGCGTCGTGCCGGAGAACCCGCGCCAGGGTAGCGCCGAGGCAGCGATCAAGGCCGCCCTGTCGAACTGGGTCGCCGGCCAGGCGACGGTGTTCGGCATCCGCGGCATCACCGTCAACGCGGTCGCCGCCGGGCGCAGCGCGCAGCCCGGCTACGACGGCCTGTCCAGCACGCCGCCCTCGGTTGCCGCCGAGGTCGCGAGGATGTCGTTGTTCCTCACCAGTCCGGCCGCCCGCCACATCACCGGCCAGATGCTGCACATCAGCCACGGCGCGCTGACGCAATTCGCCTAAGTGTGGTCGCCGCGGTCGGCGATGCGTTGCGCCCGCTGGTCGGTCTCTGACCGCATAGCGAGGCGCGTCACGTCTGATGTTCCGGGTGTGGGTGATCACACCGACCAACGTCGATAGTTGCAGGTCCGGGCGACTACGGTATTAGTGAACCCAGTCGCCGCTGAGGAGCAACCACACCATGAACGCCCAATCCGAAGACACCGTACTCAACCGTCGACACCGGGTTGTGGTCATCGGATCGGGGTTCGGCGGGCTGAACGCGGTCAAAAAGCTCAAGAGGGCCGATGTCGACATCAAGTTGATTGCCCGTACCACTCATCACCTGTTCCAGCCGCTTTTGTACCAGGTTGCGACCGGCATCATCTCCGAAGGCGAGATCGCTCCGACCACCCGCGTGATCTTGCGCAGACAGCGCAACGTCCAGGTGTTGCTCGGTGACGTCACACATATCGACTTGACCCGGAAAGTCGTTGTGTCGGACCTGCTGGGTCATAGCTACGACACCCCCTACGACAGCCTGATCGTCGCCGCCGGGGCTGGGCAGTCCTACTTCGGCAACGACCAATTCGCCGAATTCGCCCCTGGTATGAAGTCCATCGACGACGCACTGGAACTGCGGGGACGCATCCTGAGCGCATTCGAAGCGGCCGAACGGTCCAACGATCCGGAGCGGCGGAAAAAGCTGCTCACGTTCACCGTCGTCGGTGCCGGACCGACCGGCGTCGAGATGGCCGGCCAGATCGCCGAACTGGCCGATTACACCTTGAAGGGCGCCTTCCGCCACATCGACTCCACCAGGGCACGGGTCATCCTGCTCGACGCCGCCCCCGCGGTGCTGCCGCCATTTGGCGACAAGCTCGGCAAGAGGGCCGCCGCGAGGCTGGAAAAGATGGGCGTCGAAATTCAACTCGGGGCAATGGTGACCGACGTCGACCGCGACGGCATCACGGTCAAGGACTCCGACGGCACCATCCGGCGGATCGAATCGGCGTGCAAGGTGTGGTCGGCCGGGGTCTCGGCCAGCTCGTTGGGCCGGGATCTGGCCCGCCAGTCGGCGGTTGAACTCGACCGCGCGGGCCGGGTCAAGGTGTTGCCCGATCTGTCGTTGTCCGGCCACCCCAGCGTGTTCGTCATTGGGGATATGGCCGCCGTCGAAGGCGTGCCCGGGGTGGCGCAGGGCGCCATCCAGGGCGCCAAGTACGCCGCGGGCACGATCAAAGCCGAACTGGCCGGCGCCGACCCGGCAGAGCGGGAGCCGTTCCAGTATTTCGACAAAGGTTCGATGGCCACGGTGTCGCGGTTTTCCGCGGTGGCCAAGATCGGCCCGCTGGAATTCAGCGGTTTCATCGCCTGGTTGGCGTGGCTGGTCCTGCACCTGGTCTACCTGGTCGGGTTCAAGACCAAGGTCAGCACGCTGTTGTCATGGACAGTGACGTTCCTGAGCACTCGGCGCGGCCAGCTGACGATCACCGAGCAGCAAGCGTTCGCCCGCACGCGACTGGAACAGCTAGCAGTGTTGGCGGCCGAGGCGCATCAGGGCGAGGCGGCGAAAGCCAGTTAGCCGGACTCTGCTTCCAGGTTTTGTAGCCGGACCTGACCGCGGGCCACCAGTCGGTCGTTGGAGTCGGTGATCGTGACCAGCCACAGCTGCTGACGTCGTCCGCGATGGACCGGGGTTGCGGTGCCGTAGACCATGCCGCTGCCGATTGCGCGCAGGAAGTCGGTGTTGTTGTTGACACCGACGACCGACCCGCCGCCGTTGGCGTTGAGCCAGGTGTAAGCGGCCACGCTGGCCATGCTCTCGACCATCGAGCAGTAGACACCGCCATGCACGATGCCCATCGGCTGCAAGAGCTTGGGCGCAACGTCGAGTTGGGCGCGCGTCCGATCCGGACTGATTTCGGTGAATACCAGCCCCAGTTCCTTGTCGAACGGTGCCTCTGGCATTGGCTGCACGCGTCTGTGTTTACAGGCTCCCGGTAGCGTGGGTGTTTCGGGGGTACAGCGCGCGGGACGCGCCGCCTATCGATATTGTAATTCGGCACGGAAACCTTGCAGTATCGGAACGGGGAGTGGACAACATGGCAACGGCGACAACCGAGCCCGTCCGGCTACCGCCGGGTCCGCGGATACCGAAGCCCGTCCAGGGCATCGGATTCTTGGTTTCGAACCATGGAATGTTTCGTGCTCTGGCGCGACGGTACGGCAGCGTGATCAGCGTGCATTTGCCGGGCGCCGGCCGTGCGGTGGTGATCACCGAACCCAGTCCTGGTTAAGGACCTGTTCACCACCAGCACCGACCTGATCGAACGCCCGACATTTGGGTCGGGCACCTTGGGCGACGCATTCGGCCCAGGGTCAACTTTCAGCCTTGCCGGCGACCAACTCCTAGCGCGCCGCAAGATAGTCGTCCCGCTGTTTCACGGCAGGCGGCTGCGAAGCTACGAGCACATCATCGAAGAGGAGGTGATGCGCGAGATCGCGACCTGGCCGGAGGGCAGCGAGCTCGAAACGCTGCCGCCGATGACACGCGTCGCCCTCGGCTCGATCCTGCGTGCCACGTTCGGCGTCGACGGGCTCGGGCTGGAAGAGCTTCGCGAACTGGTGCTAACCCTCGTCACGCTTATCGGCCTGGCCTTGCTGGTGCCGCCGAGACTGCGGCGTGGCCTGGGTCCGTGGGGGCGGTATCTGCGGTACCGGCGCCGTTTCGACGCTGCCGTCGAGTCGCTCATCGCCGACGCACGGGCCGACCCGGCCTTGGACGAGCGCAGCGACGTGCTTTCGCTGCTGGTGCAGGCCCGCTACGAAGACGGTGAGCCGATCTCGGATCAGCACATCGCCGACGAGTTGCTGACCTTGCTGGCCTCCGGTCACGAGACAACCGCCTCAACACTGGCCTGGGCGGTGGAGCGGTTGAGCCGCCATCCACAGCTGCTGTCGCGGCTGACTGAGGAAGTCGACGCCGGCGGATCCGAATTGCGGCAGGCCACGATCTGGGAAGTGCAGCGCACCCGGCCGGTTCTCGACGCCGCGATGCGGCGTACAAAGACGCGAGTCCGATTGGGAGACTGGGTTATTCCGGAGGACAGCAATCTAATAATCAGTATCCGAGTGGCGCAGGAGTCAGAGGCCGCGCACCGGGAGGCCGAAGCCGACCAACGCGTCGAGCACCGCTTGACCGCGGCGCATCGCGGCCAGTTCATCGGCACCGGCCAGTTGCGGGACTTGGGTTGCGGTCGCCACCACCGTCGAGCCGACGATGTGCCACATCGCCGCGACCGACAGCGCGCCGCCACTGACCACGTGCAGTTTGGCGAACAGTGATTCCAAAGTGCGGTGACAGCGGTGGGCGACCCAGGTCGTCAACGCCGCCTCGCTGGGCAGGCGCACCACCCCGTCGCGGGCCGAACCGCGGTCGCCGTCCGCGATATGAGGGTCATCGGGCAACATTCGCACCGTCGGGTCGACGACGCCGGCCCAGTCGATGACGCCGTCGGCGTCGACATGGACCCACAGGTTCTCCAGGCCGGTGTCCCATGCCCTGGCCTCCAGCACCACCAGCGCGACTACCCGGCCGATCACCGTGTGGACCAGCGTTGACGCCAATTGCCTTGCGGCGCTGCGGTAGTCCATGTCCGCCGCTGCCCCGTCGAACATGGTCTGCAGCCGCGGGGTGCTGACGGCCGACTCCAGCGGCCACCAGCGGCGGACGGAGACGTCGGCCAGCACCGCGACACCGTAGACCCGTGGGCATTGCGGATACAGTTCGCGCAGCCGCCGACTGGATTCGTGCAGCGGCAGTACGTGGTCAACGGTCATCGCCGCGATCAGCGGGTCTTCGATCGTCATCGTCACGGGCGCCTCCTGTCGATTAGGTTAGCCTAACCATATAGGAAACACGGCGGCATTTGGCCGCCGCCAAAGCGCCGCCGATGAGCAAGGTACGACGATCGGTAGTAAGCGCGAGTACGCTGGCGGGAACTGCACAGGAGATGGACGAACATGGCTAAGCAGACGCGGCTCGGAAACCTCGAACGTGCCGTTATGGATCATTTGTGGTCCGCTCCCCACCCCCAAACCGTCCGCCAGGTGCACGAAGCGCTGTCTGAGCAGCGCGATCTGGCCTACACCACGGTGATGACCGTGTTGCAGCGGCTAGCCAAGAAGAATCTCGTCTCGCAAATCCGCGACGACCGCGCGCATCAGTATGCGCCGGTACACGGGCGCGACGAGCTCGTCGCGGGACTGATGGTCGACGCGTTGGATCAGGCCGCGGATTCCGGAGACCGACAGGCGGCGCTGGTGCACTTCGTCGAACGGGTCGGCGCCGACGAAGCTGAAGCGCTTCGGCGTGCGCTCGACGAGCTGGAATCCAGTCATCGGAAAGCGCCGCCTGGTGGCGCTCGCCCGAAGGACTAAGGGAGACTGGAAAGGTGTCCGGGCTGGCCTTCACCGTTCTTGCGGTGATGTTGGTCGGCCCGGTGCCTGCCCTGCTGGCGCGGGCCACCTGGCCGTTGCGCGCCCCGCGCGCAGCGATGGTGTTATGGCAGGCGGTCGCCGTGGCCGCGGTGCTGTCGGCGTTCAGCGCCGGCATCGCGATCGCCAGCCGGTTGTTCCTCCCGGGACCCGACGGACGCCCTACCGCCAGCCCCGCCGCGGAAATCGGTCGGCTCGGCTGGCCGCTATGGATTCTGGATGTCGCGGTCTTCGCGCTCACGCTGCTGATCGGCGCGCGGCTGGCCGTCGCCGTGATCCGGGTAGCCGTCGCCACGCGCCGGCGGCGGGCCCACCACCGCATGCTGGTCGACCTGCTCGGGTTGTCGCCCGATGCGCTCTCTGCGCGGGCCTGCGCCCGCGGCCGTGATCTACGCGTGCTGGAAGTGGCGCAGCCACTGGCCTACTGTCTGCCCGGCGTTCGCAGCCGCGTAGTGGTCAGCGAAGGCACGCTGGAATCGCTGACCGAAGCCGAGGTTTCCGCGATCCTGAGCCACGAGCGTGCCCACCTGCGCGCCCGCCACGATCTGGTCCTGGAGGCGTTCACCGCTGCGCACGCCGCGTTTCCCCGATTCGTCCGCAGCGCAAGCGCTTTGGATGCGGTGCAGCTACTGGCCGAACTGTTGGCCGACGATGCCGCGGTCCGGGTGGCCGGTCGCGCTCCCCTGGCTCGTGCCCTGGTGACCTGCGCGTCGGGCCGGACGCCGTTGGGCGCATTAGCCGCCGGTGGTGCGCACACGTTGCTGCGGGTACGGCGGCTTTCCGGCAGCGGCAACAGCCTGATGGTGTCGACAGCCGCCTACCTGGCAGCCGCGGCGGTGCTGGTTGTGCCCACCGTCGCGCTGGCTATCCCCTGGCTCACCGAACTGCACCGGCTGTTCAC
>Ga0224555_1004480_pt1 | contig 12768 bp, 11 predicted proteins | sample 714S23034metaG_FD_180687 | JGI IMG/M metagenome (GOLD analysis project Ga0224555, IMG submission 180687) | Peat soil microbial communities from Stordalen Mire, Sweden - 717 S2 30-34 | ecosystem: Environmental > Terrestrial > Soil > Wetlands > Peat | place: Sweden: Norrbotten County, Stordalen...
GATGAGCCACCGGCGAGCTGATTAACATGCACTGCATCAATATTCCGCGAACGAAGAAAACTTACTAATTTGTAGATAAATGCACATCGCATAAAGCCTTCATCCCATTACTTCATTTAGGGTTTTACCAGACGAAAGCAGTTTTGCATATTGCAAAGAGGCAAGAATATCTTCTTTTTGCAACTCAGGATGATCCTCCAGTATTTGAGCATTTGTCATTTCGGCACCCAGCATATCCAATATAACTTCTACCGGCCAGCGCATTCCTCTTATACAAGGTTTGCCATGGCAAATAGCCGAATCAATGGTTATTCTTTCCAGGTAATTCATTATTCTTTAATTTTCTTCCCCGAAGATACGAAGAACTCCAGATTTGACAACTTTTTAAAGTTGTCAAATCACTTATCCAACCAAACCTCCTTAAAATCCCTATACTCCATCCCATTCGCATACAAGTTCCTTACATACGGTTGAATTAACCGGCGGTTCACTGAGTAGTAAATAGGTAAAAACGGCGCATCATCTACCACCATCTGGTCTAGTTGCACATATAGTTTATTGCGCTCTGCTGCATCAACCGTAGACAATGCCTTTTCGTATAGTGCATCGTATTTCGGGTTTATGTAACGGAATGGGTTGGTATAACTGGCCTCTTCAAAAGTTTTAGGCACGTTTTTGCCGTAAAACAGGTTCAAAAAATTAATCGGGTCGGGGTAATCTGCTATCCACGCATAGCGCCAGAAATTTGATTTACCGGTTTCAACATTATTAGTATGTTGCGCCCAAACCACCTGGGTAATTTCCACATCAATCCCCAGGTTTTCTATCAGCATTTTTTGTATTGTTTCGGCTACCTTCTCATTTCTTCCGCCACCGCTGTTGGTCTCCAGCGTTACCTTCGGAAATCCCTTGCCACCGGGGTAACCGGCTTTAGCCATGTATTCTTTTGCTTTGGCCACATCAAACGCATAACCTTTTACCTGGCTGTTATCATAACCCGGCATGCCCAAAGGTACTATGCCGTTAAAGCAGGGTATGCCTTCGCCCTTGGCGGTATAGTCGGCAATTTTTGCGCGGTCAATGGCATAGTTAAATGCAAGGCGCACATTCTTATTGCTAAATACTTTGTCCTGCACCAAAAATCCGTAAAACTGCGTGGTCAGCTCAGGCATAATCTGCAGTACGTATTTTTTGTATTCGCCTTTTAGCTGCTTGTGCTCGTCTATAATATCGTCAATCATATCAAAAGGCAGGCGGTATTTCATTTCAAAATTGCCCTTCTGAAATTCCAGCATTTCGGTTTTATCCTCTTTAATAAATGAAATCTTAATGCCATCCATGTAAGGTAATTGATTGCCGAATTCATCTTTGCCCCAGTATTTATCGTTACGCACCAATATTACCGCATCATCCTGCTTAACTGCCTTTAAGCGGTAAGGGCCGGTGCCCACCGTATTGTAAAGGATATCGCCCTTGTAATAATCAACTGCCTCTTTCGGAAACAGGCAGGCAAAAGGCAACGCCAGCCTGCTTAAAAAATCGGCCGAGGGTTGTGCCAGTTGTATTTGTAGTGTTGAATCATTTAAAGCAGTAACACCAATGGGCGGTACCTTTGCCTCTTTATTTTGCAGGGCTTTAAAATGCTCCTGTGCACCGGCTATTACAGAGGTATAAAAACTAAACCCGCTGTTCTTTACATCCGGCGAACAAAGCTGGTTAAAGCAGTACACAAAATCATTCGCCGTTACCAATCTACCCTTCCCCCCTACAAAACAAGTATCATCCTGAAAATAAACACCCGGGCGTATTTTAAACGTGTAGGTTTTGGCGTCAGGGCTCACGGTCCAGCTTTGTGCCAGTGCCGGTTCAATAGTCAGGTCTTTGGGGTTAAAGGCCACCAGGCCCTCGTATATCTGCGAAATAATATGGTGCCCTACCGATTCAGTAATGCCCAGCGGAAACAGGCTTTTAAAATACTCCGACTCATTACACCGGAAATACCCACCATACTTTACACCGCCTTTGGCGATTTTATGCTCTTTGTTTTTTTGATTGCCACCGCCACAGGAGGTGAGCAGGATGATAGCCGTAATTACAGAAAGACAGATGGCCCGCATAGATGTTTTGGATTTAGAGCTGTAAAGAAGCAAATAATGAGATTTAATTGCAACAATGACTGGAGGCCGGGTTAAAACAAAAAATCAGGCAATTAAATTCTCCGGATTCGGATTTTATGTCGCGAAATGGTAATAAAGCAGGTTTCCGGTGCCTCAAAATAATCTTGCAGGCACTTTAATACGTGGTTTTCAATCAACTCATATTGCGGTTGATCATATCTCATCAATAAAACAGAGACCCCTTGAATTCCGTAGGAAAAAACCAGTTCTCCAAAATCTTTATCCTCTGTAATTAATATCCCTTTACGCTCCCTTGCAATTTCCATTACTTCCTTGTCGTCAATACCGGGAAAACTTTCCTTTATCGAAAGCGATTCGTACCCTTTGCTCCTTATTAACTCTATCCAATAAACCTCTACATTTTCATCAAAAATAATCATGCTACTTCTCTTGTCTCTTCGTTTGCTATCAGATCGGCAGTGTATTCAAATGCAGCTAAAATCTGCTCTTTGGAAATGTGAGGATAGCTCTCCAGCAGTTTTTCAATCGAATATCCGCCCGCAAGTTTCCGCATCAGTAACTCTACAGTAATCCTTGTCCCTTTTACTATTGGCTTCCCCAACATGATATTAGGGTCGCGGGCTATATATTTAGAGTAATCCATATTTCTATTTTATACAAATTTACTCAATTAGGTGCATAATTCCTTCTTAATTCTTGCCTCTAAAATCCCCTCACTTATAAATCCACATCAAAACCGGCTTATCCTCCGCATCAATCAGCTTTTCAGTAGCCCTGAAAATTTTTAGCGAAACCATGGGGCAGCCGTTACTGCGGGTTACCACCTTCGGGTCTTCCACATCGGGCACGCCGGGATGGGCATGAAAAACAATATCGCGGTTTAAAGCATTGCAATTGGTACTGTCCAGGCCATGCAACTTGTAACCGGTGCCATACTCTCCCTCAAACTTTGCGCCCACTTTATACCTGCCTTCCGAAGTGCAATAGCTACCCGGTTGATTTGAAAAAACAACGTCTTCGCGGTTTACATCGTTCCCCTGCCCATGGGCACATAATCCGGAAACCAACACGGAATCATTTTCGAGATCAACCACAAAAAAGCGTTTCTTACGCGAGACAAGACTCATATCAACTAAAATACCAAGTTTGGTGCTACACTTTTGAGTGGCGGCGTAGGTTTTTAGCTGCCGGGCATGTTGCTTCAGGCTCTCCGGTGCAGTTCCTGCTGCTTGCTGCAACGGGGGGCACCAGGAATACGACAAGGCCAGGAGAATTGACAACGTTTTAAACATAACCCACAATTTCAACTATACCAGTTAAACGCTGTACTGATATAAAAAGTCTGTCAATAAATTATACGGCTATTTAACCTTAAAGTTCGTCAAAAATTCTGGTTTTCTGTGGTGGTTTGTGTGCCGAGTCTCAACAGCCGCCCCTTCCGTCCCCTAAAGGGGATACCAAAGCCGAATACAAAATTTGTCGTAACGCCAGGACTGGCTGTTTTGCCCAGGTATCCCCTTTAGGGGACGGAAGGGGCGGGCCCGGTGCAAACAAGGGCAACCATTACCTGCATACGCAAACCCCTAAACCTTCAATTTCAGATACACCGGAGCATGGTCGCTGTGCATAGCATTTTGCATAATGGATGCTTCCACCAGGTTCTTCTCCAGGTTTTTTGTAACGGCTATATAATCAATGCGCCAACCCTTATTATTGTTGCGCGAGTTGGCCCTGAAACTCCACCACGAGTATTCATGTGCAGCATTTTTATGAAAATACCGGAACGTATCTATAAACCCCGATTCAAAATATTTATCCATCCACGCACGCTCTTCGGGCTTAAATCCCGAGGTATCTTTATTGGCAACAGGGTTATGGATATCTATAGGGTGATTGGCAATATTATAATCGCCGGTAACCACCAGTTTAGTTCTCTTTTTTGAAAGCTTGTGCAGGTAACTGAATACATCGTCAAGAAATTTCATTTTTACCGCCTGCCTTTCATCACCGGTGGTGCCGCTGGGGAAATAAACGCTTAAAATGCTCAGGTCGCCAATGTCTATCCGCAGCATCCGGCCCTCGTCATCGTATTGTTTCAGGCCCATGCCCACCTCTATATGGTCGGGTTTTATTTTGGTAAAAATACCTACGCCGCTGTATCCTTTTTTGGCGGCGTCAAACATGTAACAATGGTATCCCTGGGCTTCAAAAGGTTTGGCGTCAAAGTCATCTTTATGCACTTTCATTTCCTGCAGACATATAACATCAGGCGCGGCCTGCTTCAGCCAATCGGCAAATCCTTTGTTCATAGCTGACCGGATTCCATTAACGTTGTAAGAGATTATTTTTATTTCGCCCATTATATGCTATTTTAGTTGAACCCGAAAATACAATTTAGCTTGTTAGTTTGGTTGAATTTTTGCTTGTTTTATTGGCCCGGCATTTTCAACGTTCAATACCCAGGTGCAGTTTATGACGAGAAAGCTTTTGAGCTTCTTTATTTTTTTATCTCTTACCCCTGCAATATTTGCTCAAACAATTATTGTAACCGGTCGCATTACCGATAAGGAAACCAATGAGGGTATCCCTTTTGCCAACCTCACCTTCAAAGGTGCTAATAACCGGCTATCAACCGATTTTGACGGATATTTTACCCTTGAAATTAAAAAAACCTCCGACTCGCTGGTTGCAAGCTGCGTGGGCTATCAAAGCTCTGCGCTCAGAATCCGGCGAACATCGCAAACACAAAAACTAAATTTTGAATTAAGCCGGGCCGTTTACACAAAAAAACAGCAGGCGGCCATTAACCGCAGCGAGAGCCGGGCGCTGGATATTATGCACCGGGTAATATTGCTCAAAAAATCGCACAACAGGCAAAAGCTTAGCTCATATCGTTACGAAGCGTACACAAAAATACAGGTAGAGCTTGATGAGCTTAACTCCCGCTTTCAGAACCAGAAAATTTTCAAACCCTTTAAATTCGTATTCAATGATATCGACAGCTTTTCGCAAATGCAGCCGTTTCTGCCGTTCTTTCTTACCGAAACGGTCAGCGATTTTCATTACCAGCGCTCACCGGTCCCCTCACTGCGCGAAATCATCAAGGCCTCCAAAGTTTCGGGTGTAAATGATGTTAATGTTTCGCAGTTTTTGGGTAATACATATACTAATGTTAATGTATATAATGATTTTATTGAAATTCTTTCCAGGCAATTTGTTTCACCGGCATCCTCGCCCGGGCTAAACAATTACACTTATTACCTGGTAGACAGCCAGTACATTAATCACTTTAAATGTTACAAAATCCGTTTCATACCCAAACAAAGGCGCCGGCAACTGTTGCTGCAGGGCGACATGTGGATTGCCGATTCGGTTTATGCCATTAAACAGATAAGCATGAGTATGCGGCCGGGAGATGATATAAACCTGGTCAAATCCCTCAGTTTATACAATGAGTTTATACCGGTTAAGGATTCGGTATGGATGTTGAAAAGGGAGCAGATAAGCATTCACTTTATAAAGCCCGATAAAACGCCCGGCCTTGTGGCGCGCAAAACAGCTTCATACAAAAACTTTGTTATTAACGAGCGCCAGTCGGTTTTAGACAGCCTTTTTAAAAACAACTCAAACGATGTAACCGTCGGCGACTCTGCCAGTTTCAGAAGTGAAGCCTATTGGGATAATATCCGGCACGATACACTCTCTGTCAGTGAACAGCAGGTGTACGATATGATTGACACGCTCAGCAACATGCGTGTTATTAAAAACTATATTAACCTTTTTCAAACCCTGGCCATAGGCTATACCGATTTTGGACCCATTGCAATTGGCGATGTACGCACTTTTGTAGGGGAGGATAACAATGAAGGCTGGCGTATAAAATTTGGTATGCGCACCAATGCTGTTTTCAGCAAATACTGCCGGCTGGGCGGATATGTGGCTTACGGTTTCAGCGATAAAAGGGTAAAGTATGGCCTCAACTTCAGTACGCTTATAAAAAAAGACCCCCGGCGAATGCTCACGGCCTCATATTACGATGACCTTACCACCTCTACTAACCTCAATATCTACAATGGCCTGCCCGACCTGGTAAGTACTTATGGCCTGCGCAGGGTTGAGGATGGCCAGTACATTCCATTAAAGGCAATCAGTACGCACGAGTTTAAGCTGGCTTACGCGCACGAGTTTAAATTTGGTTACACTATTACCCCGGGGTTTTTGAATCGCTCCCTGCGGCCGCTTACACCTTTTAACTTCAGCTACCTTACCGATGCCAATGCGCTAAACCCTAATACGGTTATTACCTCGGCAACGGTAAGTGAAATAAGTATTACCCAACGGTTTGCCTGGCAGGAAAGGTTTTTATGCGGCGATTACTGGCGCACCAGCCTGGGCAGCAAGTTTCCGATTTTGACTTTGCAATACGCCTTTGGTATAAGGCGCCTGATGGGGGGTATGTTTAATTACCAGCGCTTGAATTTTACCATCAACGATACCCGGCTGCTGGGGCTTTATGGCAAGCTGCGTTGGAACGTGGATGTAGGAAAATATTTCGGCGACCTGCCTTTTATTCTTTTACAAACACCCGATGCCTCTGAAACTTACGTCAATAGCTGGACAAGCTTTAACACCATCCACCGGTACGAATTTGTTGCCGACCGGTATGTAAAGGTTTTTCTGGAACACCACCTTGAAGGGCTTTTATTTGCCCAGATACCAGGTTTTAAAAAATTAAAACTACGTGAGGTTTACGGCATGCGCATGTGGTGGGGCGATTTAACCAGCGCCAATTATACCGGCAATTATGCCAACATGCTGGCCAACAGCGCCGATAACGGACTGGTTCAACTGCAATTGGCAGATAAGGTTCCTTTGGTTGAAGTAAACGCCGGCGTTGAAAACATCCTGCATTTTTTTAGGATAGATGCCGTATGGCGGGTAACTCATCTTGACCCACGTGGAAACCGGTTTAGTTTCAGGTACGGCAATTTTGGATTAAGAATTGCCTTTCAGATACAATTTTGATTATATGCCATACTAAGATGACATCTCTTTTCGAGATGTTATCTTTAACGTGAGTTATGGATTACAAAAGCATTAGCAAAGAAAAATCCACAAGAAAGAAATTGTGTCGTTTTGATCTTTATTGCCGTCAGCTTCAGCTGACGGATGATTCTGGAAAAGAATTACGGCTTTAGCCACAAATCCTTTTGGCTAAAGCCATTTTGGGGTTGATCATTAACCGTCAGCTAAAGCAGACGGCAATAAAATACAATATATTGATTAGCAATATATTGTTATGCCTTTAATCCATAACTCACGTTATCTTTAACTATCTGCTACTAATACTGCTTCGCTTTATACGGTATCTTCTTCAACTCTTCAAACAAAGCTTTGCATTTGGCAATACCCTCTGGCGCATTAAGTGTAAAGTACCAAAAGTTCTCGTAATCGCCATAGTTCATGGCCAGTTGCATAGTGCCCTGCGACTTGTGTTCAGCAATTTCCCAGTTTACAATAATTTTATATGTTAACTGGTTTTTAAACCCGAAAGTTTTTGTTTTATCAAAACTGAACATGGGGCCATTACCGGTAACTTTTGTTTCGGTGTAATCTTTTAGCTGGTTAAAAATTATACCTGAAGTATCTTTCAAAGAGCTGCCGGTTAAACCCAAAACCAGCGGCCTTAAATTTTGCGGCAACGCCTGCACCGCTCTTAATGCAAGCATGGTGGCGGCTTTGTGACCGCCATGCGTGCCCGGCAGGGGCAATAAACAAAAAATATAATCGTAATGATTTTCAGTCAGTATCTCTTTCAGGCGGGTATTTATCCAGGGCACGTTCCAACTGGTATCCAATGGTTCATGCTCATCCAGGCCATAATGAGCATCTTTTTGATCAAGAAAATAAATATTATGGGTGCCTATAATTTTGCCGGCATTCATTAACTCCTGCTTGCGGATGCGCGGCAGGTTAGCACGGCCTACGGCTTCGTCAGTCAGTTCAAGTCCATAGTACGATTCTGCAAGCGTAGAATATTTGTAACCGCCCTCTCCGTTGGTAATTACGCATTGATCAACCAGTCCGTTTAACTCGTGTGTAATTTTATAAATGGTGGCTGCAGCCGCAGTTTCATCATCCGGGTGGGCAACTACAACTAATACACGCGGGCCGGTGGGTTGCTGGGCGTATAAAGAGTCACAACAAATTATACTCAATAAAACCGGCAGAATAATAACCCTGAAGTATAGAAGCTGTTTCATAAGTATTAGTTTATCTAAATTGCAAAGTAGTTATCTTAACAAACAAAACATAAAATTGGTTTTAATAAGCTTAACGCTACAGTAATTCATGAGTAAGTTGGTTCGAGGTTTAGGTTTAACACAGGCGGTTGCCATTAACACCATTGATATGGTGGGCATAGGTCCGTTTATTGTTATCCCGTTTGTTATCGGTGCCATGCACGGCCCCCAATGTATTGTTGCCTGGATACTGGGCGCATTACTTTCATTTGCCGATGGGGCAGTATGGGCCGAGCTGGGCGCCAAATGGCCCGAGGCTGGTGGTAGTTATGCTTTTCTTCAAAATTTATATGGTCGGCAAAAGTGGGGCAGGCTGATGTCGTTTCTGTATGTGTGGCAAACTATTATCCAGGCACCGCTGGTGGCGGCATCGGGGGCAATTGGCTTTTCGCAATACTTGCTTTATTTAATTCCATCTCTAACGCCTGTTGAACAAAAGGCGGTATCCGGTGGCCTCATCATTCTCATTACCATTTTACTCTATCGCAAAATAACCGACATCGGTAAAATTTCGGTGTTTATGGGTATCATAGTTGGTGGTACTATTTTGTGGCTCATCGCCAGCGGGTTTTCGCATTTTCAACCGGCGCTTGCATTTACTTTCAGTAAAGATGCTTTCGATTTAACGCCTGCATTTTTTCTTGGCTTGGGGCAGGCCAGCACCAAGACCATTTATTCGTTTTTGGGATATTACAACGTTTGTCACCTGGGCGGCGAAATCAAAGAGCCTGAGCGCAATATACCGCGTAGTATTTTTCTTTCCATCGGTATCATAGCTGTATTGTATTTACTGATGCAGGTTGCTGTGTTAGGTGTAATCCCCTGGCAAGAGGCTAAAGACTCACAATTTATCATCAGCCTTTTTTTCGAACGGCTTTACGGGCATACTGCCGCGCTGATAGCTACCGGCCTTATTTTGTTTATTGCCGTTTCTTCACTTTTTGCGGTTATGCTCGGCTACTCGCGTGTGCCTTATGCAGCGGCAGTTGATGGCAACTTTTTCAGCGTCTTCGGCAAACTGCATCCCACTAAAAACTTTCCTTATGTGTCTTTATTAGTGCTGGCGGGTGCAGCGTTTGTGTTCAGCCTGCTTTTTAAAATGAAAGAAATAATAACGGCGATTATTGTTATGCGGATATTAGTGCAGTTTTTAGGGCAAGCTGTTGGTTTGATTTTATATCACAGCCATTATAAACAAGAGCGGTTTCCATATCGCATGTGGTGGTACCCTTTGCCACCGGTAGTGGCTATTGTGGTTTGGGGGTTTGTGTTTTGTTCATCGGAAGCGCGGTATATGCTTGTGGCAGTTGCGGTAATTGGATTGGGGGCTGCTTTGTTTTATTTAAAAGAGAACGCTGCCCTAAAAAATCAAGCTACCAATTTGTAATCTTGCACTAATACGTTGGCCGAAATTTTAAGAGTACCGGTTAGGTTACGTATCATATCGACAGTAAGTTTTCGCCGCTTATTCAACACTTCCGAAACACGGCTTTTTGTGCCAATAAGGCCTACCAGATCCGACTGCTTCATATTCATTTCCTCCATTCTTATTTTAATCGCTTCAATGGGGCCTGGTGCTTCAATGGGGTAATGGATGTTTTCGTAATTTTCAATAAGCAACGAAAGTACATCTGCCTCATCACCGGCAGGAGTATTGGGTTTGGCATCAAAAATTTTCTCTAAACGTAATAATGCCCTTTCGTAATCTGCCTTTGTTTTAATTGGTTTAATGCTCATAATTCAAAGTTATATTGTTGTCGAATCTATTTTATCATATTTCCGGTGTGTTCCGATAAACCGGATAAATGCCCATTGCAGAGAATAATTAAATTTTACTACTAATCTATAATCATTACCTTTTATATTAAACACCACCCGGTTATCTGCAATAATACTGGCATTGGCATACATTTTCTTTATATCATTCGGCGACTTCCATTCGGCATTACTGGCTGTTTGATACCACGTTTTAAGATACTGCTCACAATCCCGGTGTTTTTCCCAAAACCCGCGCAAAGTCCTTTTTGCAATAATCCGCTTCATTGAAGTCAAAAATAATAAAAAGTTCTTGATTTGGGAACTTATTTGATAAAATAATCTGCCCTCCCCACTATCCACCCTCAAAATCCCCTGTTTAAAACAGGCAATGTGCTACCGGCAAAATGCCCTAACATTCGGTTTTAAATTACGGGTAAATGCGTGTATTAAAATTTGGTGGCACTTCAGTGGCCAATGCAGAAAACATGAACAAGGTAATTGCCATTGTTCAGCAAACTTTAAAACACGGGCCTGCCATGGTAGTAGTTTCAGCCCTGGGCGGAACTACGGATGTTTTAATTGATGCCGGCAAACTGGCCGCGGCTGGCAACGACTCATATAAACAAAAATTAAGTGTTATTGAACAACGCCACCTTACCTGCATAAAGGAATTGGTACCGGTTGCCCATCAAAGCGCCGTGTTAAGCGAAATAAAAACCCGTTGCAATGAACTGGAGGCTATTTGCGAAGGTGTATTTATGCTGGGCGAATTATCAGCCCGTACCTTAGACCGCATAGTAAGCTTTGGCGAACTGATGTCGTCAGTTATTATTTCGCACCAGCTAAAATCGCTGAACATTGCCCACCAGTGGGCCGATTCGCGGCAACTTATTGTCACTAATTCAAACTTCGGTTTTGCGGCCGTTAATTTCGAGGCTACCAATCATAAAATTCAGGATTTCGTAAAAACACATCCGGCGCAGCTTTATCTTTTCCCCGGCTTTATTGCTTCCGATGCACATGGGATTACAACTACCTTAGGCCGCGGAGGTTCAGATTATACTGCCGCTATTTTCTCTGCCGCAGTATCCGGAAAAAATCCCGAGCCGCTGGAAATCTGGACAGACGTTAGCGGCATGATGACCGCCGACCCCCGCCTGGTGCAAAATGCCAGGGTGATTCCGCATACCTCTTACCAGGAGGCTATGGAGCTTTCGCATTTTGGAGCCAAGGTTATTTATCCGCCAACAATTCAGCCTGCCATGAGCAAAGGCATTCCGATACTTATAAAAAATACCTTTTCTCCGGATGACAGCGGAACCCTGATTGAACAGGTAAAAGCAGGTTCCCCCTTCGGGGGTCAGGGGGCCGTGACTGGTCTTTCGAGCCTTGGAAAAATATCTATGCTACTGCTTGAAGGCAGCGGTATGGTGGGCATACCGGGTTTTTCGAAAAGATTATTTGAAGCCCTGTCTGATGAAAAGATAAACGTAATCCTCATCACACAAAGCTCATCAGAACATTCTATTTGTGTAGCTATTGATGATGTGAATGCTGCTAAAGCGAAAGAGGCGATAGATGAAGAGTTCGATTACGAGATAAACACCGGCAAACTGAACCCCCTTGAAGTTGAAAATGGGTTGGCGATAGTAGCACTGGTAGGCGATAGCATGAAAAACCATCCCGGTATAAGCGGACGTATGTTTAGCGCCCTTGGCAAAAACGGGGTCAACATCCGGGCCATTGCACAGGGCTCTTCGGAAAAAAATATCTCAGCCGTTATTAGCGTGGCCGATGTAAAAAAAGCAATTAACGTTTTGCATGAAGAGTTTTTCGAAACCACATACAAGCAGCTTAACCTTTTTATAGCCGGTGCGGGCAATGTAGGTAAGCGCTTATTTGAGCAGTTGAAAACACAACATGCTTATTTGCTGAAACACCTTCGCTTACAGTTGCGCGTTGTGGCTATTGCCAACAGCAAAAAAATTGCCATCAACGAAGAAGGCCTCGACCTTAACAAATGGGAAGATGAACTGAAAAATGCGCAGCCCATGACAATAGCCGGGTTGGCCGATTTTATCCGCGAAAAGAATTTGCGCAATTCAGTGTTTGTAGATATCACTGCTAACCATGAAGTGGCCGGTACCTATGCAGGCCTGTTGCAAAAAAGTGTTTCGGTAGTGGCTTGTAATAAAATCGCCAGTTCATCGCCCTACCGCAATTACGAAAAGCTGAAACAACTCGCTAACGAATTCAATACTGCATATTTATTCGAAACCAACGTAGGCGCCGGCTTACCCATCATAGGTACCCTGAACGATTTGCGCAGCAGTGGCGATGAGGTATTGAAAATGCAGGCGGTACTATCGGGCACCTTAAATTTTGTGTTCAATAATTACGATGGCACCCGCCCTTTTGCCGAGGTGGTTAAACAAGCACAGGACGAAGGCTACACTGAACCAGACCCGCGCTTAGACCTGGGCGGCGTAGATGTAATGCGCAAAATACTAATCCTTAGCCGCGAAGCCGGTTACAAAATGGAAATGGAAGAAATTAAAAACGATGTGTTT
>Ga0224555_1004482_pt1 | contig 12766 bp, 10 predicted proteins | sample 714S23034metaG_FD_180687 | JGI IMG/M metagenome (GOLD analysis project Ga0224555, IMG submission 180687) | Peat soil microbial communities from Stordalen Mire, Sweden - 717 S2 30-34 | ecosystem: Environmental > Terrestrial > Soil > Wetlands > Peat | place: Sweden: Norrbotten County, Stordalen...
CTGCGCATGAAGCCCGCGGACTGGGACCTGGTGCTGAGCATCAATCTCACGGGAGCTTTCCTGCTGACGCAGGCGCTGTTGAGCCCGATGCTGAAAAACCGCTGGGGACGCATTGTGAACATTGCCAGCGTGGTGGGACGCGCGGGTCAGGCCGGCCAGGTGAATTATGCCGCATCGAAGGCGGGCCTGATCGGGCTCACCCGGTCGCTGGCGCGCGAGGTGGCCTCGCGGAACATTACCGTGAACGCGGTAGCGCCGGGATTCATTGAAACCCCCATGACCGCAGTGTTGAGCGAAGAGGTGTCCAAGGCCATGCTGGCCACGGTTCCCCTCGGCAGGCGCGGCACGCCCAAGGATGTGGCGCAGGCAGTGAAGTTTCTGGCCTCGGACGCGGCGTCGTACATTACCGGCCACGTGCTGGATGTGAACGGCGGCATGTTCATGGGCGGGTAGCAGGGTTAGCGGAGCTAGCGGGGCTAGGTTTCTGACCGCTTGAAGAAGAACCCTCCCGTGCCCCATCCTTTCGCGCTTTTTGCGAAAGGGTGGGACAGCACGCGCAGCACACAGGCGCATTTTCGGACAACATTTCAAGAGGTCGTGCGGCCCGCCGATAGACTTTTCGGAGGGGCACGCATGGCGGCGCACGCCGAAACACCTGTCAACGCCACACCTGTCAGCGCCGTACCGGAACCGGATCTGGCGATTGGAATGCGCTACGTGGCGCGCCAGCCCATCCTCGATCTGCACGGCAAGGTGCACGGGTACGAACTGCTGTTTCGCGACGGCCCCCGGGCGGTGTTCTGCGGCGACCGCGACGCGGCCACGCGCACCATGATCGACAACGCGCTGCTTTTCGGGCTGGGAAGGCTGACCGGCAACCTTCCCGTGTTTCTGAACTGTACCGAAGAGGCGCTGACCGGCCAACTGGTGCATGTGCTGCCCGCGGGCATGACGGTTCTTGAAATCCTTGAGACTCTCGACCCCTCACCGGCACTGATCGGCGCATGCCAGCACCTGAAAGCGTGCGGGTTCCGGCTGGCGCTGGATGATTTCACGTGGAAGGCCGGCATCGAGCCGCTGGTGGAGATTGCCGACTACATCAAGGTGGATTTTGCTATTTCGGATGAACAGAATCGGCGCGAGCTGCTGCGTCGGCTGAGGGGCGTGACGGTAGCGCTCGTCGCCGAGAAGGTGGAAACGCAGGAGCAGTACCAGCAGGCGCGCGATGAAGGCTTTACGCTCATGCAGGGCTACTACTTCTGCCGGCCCGTGCTGATGACGAACCACAAGGTTCCTGCCAACCGGCTGCAGCACGTGGAGATCCTGCGCATGCTGCAGGACGAAACCATGGACATGCACGAGCTGGCGGGCCTGGTGAAGCGCGACACCTGCCTCACCTACCGTCTGCTGCGGCTGGTCAATTCGCCCATGAGCGCCATGCGGCAGGAGGTGCAATCGGTGCAAGCGGCGCTGATCGCCGTGGGCGAAGAGAACTTTCGCCGCCTGGCCACGCTGGCTATTACCAGCGAAATGAACGCGGGCCAACCCATGGAATTGCTGCACATGGCGTTCGTTCGCGGGCGCTTTTGCGAACTGGCCTCAGTGTTTTGCAATCTGCGCCCCACAGAGCAGTATCTGCTGGGGCTGCTGAGCCTTCTGCCCGCGATGCTGCGGGTGTCCATGAACAACCTGACGCCCTTGCTGCCGCTGCGCGACGAGATTCGCCGCGCATTGGAAGGCGAGAAGCTGCCGGAGCGCGCCTTGCTCTGCTGGCTGGAGGGCCACGAACGCGCCGACTGGGCGACCTGCGACATCGTGACGGAAAAGCAACGCCTCAACCCCGGCGATTTGCTGGTGTGCTACGAAGAAGCCTTGCATTGGGCTGAAGCTGCGCTGCATCTCGTATGAAATTCGCCGCCCGCAAAGTTCCTGCCGCATGCGGCAAAGGGCGCCCACAAAGCCATCCGGTTCCGCAAAGCAAGAGAATTCCCCGCCTGTGCTAGTATCCCTTCGAGTCTCGATTGCCTTAATCGGAGGGATCCTATGAACGAACCGGGCATTCCTGCGCCTGTTTATATATCGACTGCTGCTCCCGCGCCGCCGGGGGCGCTCACCTTCGGCCAAATCCTGGACCGCGTGTACCGCTTGATGCGCACGCACTTGAAGCTCTTTGTCGGCATTGCGAGCGTTCCCGCGGCTGCTGTCTTCCTGTTCACTGCGGCAATGATGAGTTTAGTGGCGAAAATGACGTGGGAGCAAATGGCCGGCAATCCGACCCTGCCGCCAGTCTTTCCGCCGTATTTCCCGTTGATGATGCTCATCGGCGAGCCGCTTCTGCTCCTCGTTTTTGCGCTTTATCTGCCGGCCGCTATCCATGCCGCTGTTCAAGCCGACCTCGGGTTGACTGTCACTTTTCGCGAAGCCTATCGCGCGGCCTGGAGCCGCTTTGGCCGCTACCTCTGGCTGATGATTCTGTGGACCCTTTACCTGATGGTGCCGATTGTCGTGGTCGCGGCGGCGATTGGCGTTCCGACTGTGTTGATGCACGTTGCCAGGGGGACTGCCCCGAGTTCCGGCTTCCCGTTCTTCCTTATCCCAATCATCGTGCTTATTTATCTGTGCATCATCGTCTATTCCATCCTGATCATGCTGCGCTTCGCGCTGGCCTACCCCGCCAGTGTGGAGGAAAATCTGACGGCATGGGCGGCTCTGCGACGCAGCGCCCAACTCACGCGCGGCGCCAAGGGGCGCATCTTCCTGGCGATTCTGGTGGTCTACGCAGCCGTGTACGCGGTGCAACTTCTGTGCATGCTCGTTCTTGGCGTAGTGGCATCGTTGGTCGCATTGGGAGCCGTCATAGCGCATGTCACTATGGGATCTCCGGCATTCTTCACCCTGGTGGGCCTTGGCGTGCTGGGCTACGTGTTGACGATTGTGGTCACCACCTTGCTTGCCTACTCGGCCCTGACCACCTTACTGGCCGTGCTTTACCACGACCGGCGGCGGAGAACGGAAAGCATTTCGCCCGCTCCCGCAGCGTAGATCCGGAGGCGGGTAGGGAGGCGGTTGAACAGGAGTGCCCCATGCAAGCGGCGTTGCGCCCCATGAACCTGGGCGAGATTCTCGATCGTACCTTTGCGATTTACCGCAAGAAGTTTTTGCTGTTCGTGGGGATTGCGGCAATGCCGGCAGCAGTGATGCTTGGGATCCATTCGATCGATGTCATTTGGGTGCACACAGACCGGCTGATTGGCATGGACGGCGAAGATCGGTCGACCAGGATGATTCTGAACTGGCTTCGCTCATACGGGTACTATCACATCTCCGGTTTTGTCCAGAGCCTGATCCTGCCTGCGTTTGTTCATCTAGTCTCCGGTGAGTTGTTCGGCGAGAGCTACTCGATCCTGGGCTCGCTTCGGTTTTTCTGGTCGCGGTGGCGCACCTATCTGCGGACAGGTCTCCTAAAGATGGGCGCACAACTCGTCGGGCCCGAGGCCGTGGCGTTCGGATTATTCTTCGCGGTCGGTACCGGTCTCGAAAAAATCGGCATGACTGACAACTTCTTCCCGCTTGGCGCCGTCTTTTTCTTGCTCCTTGCGGCCCTCTTTGCCGCCTTCTTCTGGATGGGCACCTCGCTTGCCTTTGCGATGCCGGCGGCGGCTCTCGAAGAGACAAGCGCATGGAAGGCGCTGAAGCGCAGCTGGAATCTGACTCGCGGGAGCCGTTGGCGCATTTTCGTCGCGTGGATCATGGCTTTCGCGTGCGCCATGGTGATGGCGGGCGTGGTTGCATCCCTCGCCTGGTGGATTGCGACAGCGATTTACACGGGACATCATCGCGGCGGTTTCAACCAGCGGGTGTACGAGCTGATCGTGTATTTCTTCTATGCATTAATTCGCACGGTTGTGGGGCCGCTTTATCCCATCGCCGTCACGCTCTTCTACTACGACCAGCGCGCGCGCAAGGAGGGATTCGACGTGGAACTCATGATGGCGGCGGCGAAGCTCGTAGTGCCTGCACCGGCGGCCAGCCCTTCCACGGCCAGTGTAGAAAAAGCCGCTGTGCCCGCGCCCGACGGCGTCGATGCATGAAAGTTCTCAAGGTCGCATTCCATTTCCGCCCCGCACGCGCACGAATTTCCTCCACCAACCGGAATCCTCGCCGCCCCAGCGGCATCTGAGAAAATGATGGCAGTGAACCCACGGCATCATTTTGACTTCGGGCGAATCGCGCCCGTGCTCTCCCTCCTGATTTTGGCGGCGAATGGAGCCGGCGCTGCGTTTGCACAAGCGCAGAACCCGACGTCGGCAACCAATCCCTTCTATGGCAGCGTGACCGCGCAGCCGGTGACAGGCGAGCCGCTCAAGCTGTCGCTGGACGACGCCATCCAGCGAGGTTTGAAAAACAATCTAGGACTGCGAGAGGCCGAGAACGCCGAAAAAGTGTTACACGGAGAAAAGAACGAGGCGCTGCAGGAATTTTTGCCGACTATCAGGCTCACCGGCGACACCGGCTACTATATGCACGATCTGGCGGCGCTGGGCTTTGGGCCAAAGGTGATTGCCGAGTTCGCGTCTCTGTTTCCCGGAGGCAAGATGCCGGCGGGGCTCTCGAACATTACGCGCGACGATTTGACCGAGGGACAGATTCACTTTAGCCAGATGCTGTTTTCCGGGCCTGTGATCGAGGGCTGGAAGGTGGCGGGCGCGGCGGAGCGGGCGGCGTATTTGAATAAGATGTCGGCGCGTGGCGAGGTGGTGCAGCAAGTGGCGATCGCGTATCTGCGGGCCATTGCCGACGGAGCCCAAGTGGAGGACGCGAACGCTCAACTGGCGCAGGCGCACACGCTGCTCGATCACGAACACGCGGCGCACCAGGCCGGAACCGTGGCAAATCTGGATGAATTGCGCGCCCGCGTGCAATTCGAGTCGCAGCAGCAGGCGCTGATCGCAGCCCAGAACCAGCAGGCGAAGGATTCAATCCTGCTCAAGCGCGAGATCGGCATCGATCCCGGACAGGAGATTGCGCTGACCGATCCCGCGCCCTACAGCGACCTGGCCGAGCAGACGCCGGAAGAGGTACGCGCGCTGGCTTACAAGAACCGCCAGGACTACCAGAACCTGCAGAATCAGGCCGTGGAGTACAAAGCGGTGCACGCGGTCTATCGCAGCCAGCGGCTGCCCACGTTGAGTTTTTATAGCTACTACGGCACCAGCACCGTGAACGGAGCCGGCACGCGCGGCGATTTCGTTGCCATCGGGACGCTGAACTTTCCCATCTTTCGCGAGGCGCGGCTGCGCGGCGATGAGGATGCGTCCAAAGCGGAGATGGACTCGATCAATGCGCAGCTTGCCGACCTGCGCAACCACATCGACGAGCAGGTACGGGCGGCGCTGCTGGACGTGGGCGCGAACAAGCAGCTCGTCGACGTGGCGCGGTCCAACGTGGACCTTGCCACGCGTGCGTTGAGCGACGAGACCGACCGCGTGAATGCCGGCGTCGACGACAACCTGCCCCTGGTGACGGCGCAGGCCACCCTGGCCACCGCCGAAAACAACCTCGTGGAGAGTCTGTACCAGTACAACGTGTCGAAGCTGCTGCTGGCGCGCGCCGCCGGTGTGCTGGAGCAGCAATACCGGGCGTACCTGGGACGGTAGGGGCCGGCCGGGGACCAGCATTGCATGCCGGAATGCGATTCAAATCCCCGAAAAGCATAAAATAGGACATCATTTGGTGATACAATAGGTGACAAGAGGACCTTATGAGAACTACAGTGACGCTCGACGACGAGCTTGTGAAGACGGCTCAGGAATATACGGGGATTACGGAGAGGACAGCCTTGCTGCGTGAGGCGCTGAAAACCCTGATTGCCAGGGAAGCGTCGCATCAACTTGCGCAACTTGGAGGGACGATGCCCGATCTGGAGTACGTGCGCCGGCTGAGAGTGGACGATCTGTGATCCTCGCCGATGCGAACATCTGGATCGACTATTTTCGGTCGGGAGACGCCCAGTTGCAGACGCTGCTCACGAACGACCAGGTTGTAATGCATCCCTGTCTCGCCGCGGAGTTGGCGCTTGGCTCTCTTCATAACCGGCCACGGACCCTGGCAGAGCTCGATGGTATGCCCCAGGCGCGAGTGGCCGATCTCAGAGACATCCGTCATATGATCGAGGCGCGCCGCCTCTACGCAAAAGGCATCGGCCTCACGGATGTGCACCTCGTGGCATCTTGCCTCATCATGCCGGGAACCAAACTATGGACGAGAGACAGTAGGTTACGGGGAGTGGCGCAAACGTTGGGAATTGATGCCGGGCTACCGTGACTTTTGCCGGTTGGCTGCATGGCTGGAGAGTTCCTCGCGCCAGCCGGCACAACAGGCATCCATGTAACGTAGAAGCCAGAGGAAGATTCCCCATGCCTCAAAAACTGAAGATTATGTATTGTGTCGCGCCGGATGCGGCTGCGCTTGCCCGCCGCGCAGCGCAATATTTTGTGGAGCAGGCCGAACGCGCCGCGGCCGCGAGCGGCAGGGCGAGCATTGCGATCAGTGGCGGGTCGACGCCCAAGGCGACCTTTGCGCTGCTGGCCGATCCGGCCGAGCCGTGGCGGGCGCGCATGCCGTGGTCGCAGCTCGATCTTTGGTGGGTGGACGAACGATGCGTGCCGCCGGATGACCCCGATTCGAACTACCGCATGACGCGCGAGGCAATGCTGGACCACGTGCCGCTCAAACCCGAGCAGATTCACCGCATGGAAGGTGAACTCGAACCCGAGGCCACCGCGGCGCGGTACGAGTCGGAGCTGCGGAATAGCTTCCGTCTGGAGGGCGCGGAGCTGCCACGGTTCGATGTGGTGCAGCTGGGAATGGGGCCAGATGGACACACTGCGTCTCTTTTTCCCCACACTCAAGCCCTGTTCGAGCTGGATCGCCTCGCCGTGGCCAACCATGTCGAGAACAAGGACGCCTGGCGAGTCACGCTGACCTGGCCCGTAATCAACCGCGGATCGCAAGTCTTCTTCCTCATCGGTGGCGCAGATAAGGCGCAGATTCTAAAAGAGGTATTCACAGGACCGCGCGATCCCGACCGGTTGCCCAGTCAGTTGATCAAGCCCACGGGCGGTATACTGACCTTGCTTCTGGACCGTGCGGCGGCATCCTTGCTACCGGCGCCAGACGCACAAGGCTTTGGAGTTCTCGAGAGGATTGAATGATTCTGGCAGGCGATGTAGGCGGCACCAAGGTTCACTTGGCGCTGTTTGACTTTACCGATGGCAACCTGAAGCACTCACGCGACAAGCAGTTCCCGGCCAAGGAATATGCGGGGCTGGAAGCGATCGTGAAGGAGTTTGTCGTTTCCGAGAAAGTAACCGCGGCGTGCTTTGGCGTGCCGGGACCGGTGCGGGACGGGCGGCTGCGGCTGACCAACCTGCCATGGACGCTGGACAGCCGCGAGCTGTCGCGCAACCTGAAGATTGATTACGTTTTTCTTATCAATGATTTGCAGGCGAACGGGTACGGCATTGCGGAGCTTGGGCCTGAGCAAATTTACACCTTGAGCGAGGGCGATGCCCGGCAGGTAGGAAACCGCGCGCTGATCTCGGCAGGAACGGGGCTGGGCGAGGCGTTTCTGGTGTGGGATGGGCGCAATTACGTTCCCTACCCTTCGGAGGGCGGCCACTCCGACTTTGCGCCGCGCAACGAGGACGAGATCGACCTGCTGCGCTTTCTGAAGCAGAAATACGACGGGCGCATCAGCTTTGAGCGCGTGGTGAGCGGGCTGGGACTGACCAATTGTTACGAGTTTCTGCGCGACGTGAGGGGTCTGGAAGAGCCGGCATGGCTGGCCCAGCGCATGACGACGGAAGACCCGAACGCCGCCATCACTGAGGCGGCGCTGAAGGCCAAGAGCGAGCTCTGCGAGAAGGCGCTGGACATGTTTGTTTCGGCCTACGGCGCCGAGGCCGGCAACCTGGCACTGAAGATTTTGTCGGTGGGTGGGCTCTACGTGGGCGGCGGCATCGCCCCGCGCATTCTGGAAAAGTTGAAGGACGGAACGTTTGTGAAAGCCTTCACCGACAAGGGCCGCATGAGCCAGTTGCTGGTGAATATACCGGTGCGCGTGATTCTGGAGAGCCGCACGGCGCTGATCGGCGCGGCCGCGTATGCCGAGGCGCGCGCGGCCGAGCTGAGCGGGATTTCGCCGCGCGCAGGAAGCGTGAAGTTCTAGCGCTTGAGGCGAAAAGGAACTTAGAAGGGCTAGCCGCAAAGGCTGGCCCTTCCCATTTATCGCCGCATCAGCGAGCCGAGCGAGGCGATGAATCCTTGATAGAAGAAAAGGCCAAGGGCGACGGTGAAGAGCCAGCAACCGCCAGCCCGAGGGACTGAGTTATACGCAGGCCGCGCCGCCACCCGGGTTTATTCTGGCTGAAGCGCGCCGGCTACGATGAACAGGCGTAGCGCTCAAACAGCAAGCCCCCGCGCACGAAGGAGATCGATTCCTGATGCGTTGGTTGGGTGTGTGGCTGTTGCGTGGTCTGGTAGGATTTGCGGCGTTTTCTCTTGTGGTCTTCGCAGTGGATTGGACCGTGTTCCAGCTGCGCGGCTCGCCCCACTCCTCAGTCGCCGTCAGCCGCTTCATGATCGTTCCGCTCAAAGGCCAGAAGACCGAATACGACTATCTTGGAACATCAAACGTTTCCTGCGCGGTGGCGCTATTTCCGCAGAACGGCCAGGATCCCTGCTGGCATCTCAAACGCAATCCCAACCAATGGGAGAATGTGGGGACGCCGCAGTACTGAGCGCGATGCGGCGCGAGCCGTCGCACGCGGCAGCTCCGTAAACATGAGTAGGTGATGGGAGTCACGCCCGGAAAATCAGGAGGGCGGCTAGGATCGGAGTGTAATTCCTCCCCCCACCGGTCATGTATAGCCGCACACAGAACGAAAACGGCAGCTACAACTCGCGCTGCCTCGACTGCTTTATGACTATCGCTTCGTGCGTGGAGACGGAGAAAGAACTCGACGTGCGCGAGGCGCATCATATGTGTCCGGAAAAGGCGCTGGCGCAATTGCTGGCGCAGGACCGAGCAGCGGCCGCACACGCGGCGCGCAACTGAGGCAAAACTCCAGGCACACTCGCAGATGAAATTGAGGCAGCCGGTAGGTGGCACTGCCTTTGAATACAATTGCGCCCGCTCGTGATGAGCGGGCGCGAAGTGAAAGTGGTACAACGTGGAGGACTAGAAGGTCAACCGCCCGCCCAACTGCATAATGCGCTGGGTGTCGCCGTTGGATGAGTTCGCGGTTGAGGTGATGGTGCCTTGAGAGCCACTCGTGATATTACCGACGGACGGGTTGTTGAGGTTCACCCAGTTCATGACGTTAGTGACTTCGAAGCGGAACTGGAACACCACTCTGCCCTCGATGTTCACGTCGCGGAGCAGGCCGGCATCCATCTGCTTGAGGCCAGGTCCGATGATGGTGCCGCGTTTTACATTGCCATCTGCGCCGCCGGGTCCGATGCCGCCAGCAACGCCAGGTCCGTTGAGAATGTACGACATCCCAGCCGCCTGGGCGGCCGCCAAATTCGTTTTGTCAGCGGCGACGTACGTGCTGTTGAACCATTGCGTGGTTACGCTGGTTGGGCTCTGACCCGTGGCGCCGCATACACGGCAGCGGTGTACGCCGAGCTTGAAAGGAACGCCTGTAGAGTTGGGGCGACTGTTGCCCTTCGAGTCAAAGTTCAGGTTGGATCCGGATGACACCGTATTCGGCAGGCCGGACTGGAAATAGACGATGGGCGAGATCGTCCAGCCGTTGACCAATTCGCTGACGATCTTGTTCGATCCGTGAAAGTAGTTGGGTGTCCACATGCCGGAGATGGCCGCATTTTGGTTCCGGTTGTATTGCATGGGCTGATATTCCTGCCCAAGTCCGCCGCCGACGGCGCCCATCGAGTTGTTTTGCGCGGTGAATGGCTTGCCGAAATAGCCGTAATCCTGCACGCCGGTCATCTCGCCATTCTGCACGAACTCTCCGCTTTCCAGCGCGCGGCTCCAGACATAGAAACCGTTGACTGTGAAGCTGCGGGCCATCGCCTTGGATGCCGTGACCTGGAGCGCACTATAGTTGGAGGTCTGGTCTGAGAGCAGGTAGGTGATTCCGTTGAGAGTTCCAGGCGTAAGGTTGATGCCGCCATCGAATTGACGACGCTGCTCGTAGCTTCCGGCTGAAGTGCTGAGTGCGCCGACTAGCGCGCCGCCAGAAGCGTTGACAGTCGCGTAAGGCGCGTAGTTGAGATCGATAAAGGTACCCAGGTGACGGCCAAGAGTGCCTACATAAGCAGTCGTAACGTTGACCCTGTAGGGCAACGTACGCTGCACGCTGAAGTTGTACTGGTAGATCGACGAATCTTTGAAATTCGGCCCGATGGCTTCAATGCTTCCACTCGGGTAGAATTTCGGACTCGCCGGGTTATAGGTATACGGGAAGATGCCGCCACCCGCAGCCGTGCTTGGGAAACCGACATTGTAGATATTAGTGAGTGATGTTTCGCTGCCAAAGGCGTTGCGAATGGCGAACGGCGAGTTGTTGCCGGGCTGGTTCCACTCATTGCCGCTCTTGGAGCCGTAGAAGATGCCCACGGCGGCGCGAATGGAGGTCTTGCCGTCCCCAAACGGATCGAAAGCAAAACCGAGGCGAGGCGAAAAGTGGCCGTAAGGCGTGCTGACGATGCCGCGACCGATGCCTTTGTCCCCAGGGAAGACCACGCCGACCGGAGCTGCCGGTGCGATGGTGGATTGCTGGCCGGGAATAAAGGACTCCGTCCTGTTATGGGCTTCCGTGGGGGGCGTGTCGACATCCCACCGCAGTCCAAGATTGACCGTGAGACGGGGCGTCACGCGGTAGTCGTCCTGCGCAAACGCCGCGGCATGCCAAGTGCTCAGATGCGTGACATACGGCGAGTCCTGCTCAAATGCACTGATCTGGCCGGTCATAAAGTCCGCAAGCGAAACACCCGTACTGGTGGGCGCGGAGGTCGAGAAGGTAATCTCGCCATAGTTATTCAAATTGGCAAGGAACATGGTCTTGTCGAGAGCGAACTCACCGCCCAGGGAAAAGTTGTGCTTGCCCTTGGTCAGGCTGACCATGTCGCGTAACTCATAGTTGTCGGAACCCGTGACCGGGCCTGCGTTCGGGTTACCCGTGTTGAAGCCGGCGCCGGTGAGTTGGGGTAGTGAGGGCGGTCCCTGTTCCTGGAAGTTGGAGCCGAAACTAGCGAGGGTTTGGCTCTGTGGGCCGGTCACTGGGACCATCGTGCGTCCGCCCATGGCCCGCGTGAATGTTAACCATGTCTGATTGGCCAGGGTTGGCGAAAAGGTGTGAATGTCGCTGATGTTGGTATTGGTCTGAGCGGAATGGGACTGAACTCCGGTCCAAAGGACGTTGCCGCCTCCGCTGGGAGTTGAAGTGGTCTTGACATAGAAATAGGTCACTCCCAAACGGTCCTTGGCGCCGAGGTTCTCGTCATATTTTGCCAGGTATTCGTCTGAGTCTGTCGGAGTGTTATAGATGCCTGACCATAATGCGCCCCCGGTCTTTGCAACCGCAGCGCCGTTAGGCAACGGAATGGAAACGAGACTTGCGCTGGGTTTTGTGGGCGCGAGGTTTAGAGCGGTCTTGTCCAGGTCGGCTTGCGCAATGCAATATCCGGCTGTAGCTACGGATATGGTCTGGCAACCGGGGCCGCTGTTCGTTCCATTCTCGAGAACCGTTTTACCGGTGCCGGGCTTGTAAATAAGGCCCGAGGTCAGCGAGGACTGGGTAAAGTCGCCTTGGCGCTCGGCAAGGGTTGGCACTGTAGCGCCTGAGACTGTTCCGCCCTGGATCTGGCGCAGGCCGGCATAGCTGAAGAAGAAGAAGGACTTGTCGTGCATGATGGGGCCGCCGACGGTTCCCCCAAATTGGTTGCGGTGGTACGGGGCTTTTATGGTGCCAGCCGCTGGATTCCAATTCCAGGCATTGAAGTCAGTGTTGCGGTTGAACTCAAACAAGGAGCCATGAAACTGGTTTGCTCCCGACTTTGTAATAACCGAAACAATAGCGCCGGAGAATTGGCCGTATTCGGCCGCGAATGCGCTGGTATCGACGCGGACCTCTTCGACTGCGTCGGGGTTGGGAGCCGGATTGCCGTAGTTACGCATACCGGTAATGTTGTTGCCGCCATCCAGATAAAATGCGACGGTCCCGTTGCCGGAGTCGAGCGAGCCGTTGACCTGGATATCCTCGGATGCCAGTCCAACCTGGAAGTTGGGAGTGCCGGAGGGGTTCGCGGTGGTGCTGCTGCTATTGGCCATGATGCCAGGCGTGAGAGAAAGTTCGGTGTATACATTGCGGTTGACCAGCGGCAGGCCGATGACTTCGGCCGGCTCAATGGTTCTGCCCAGGGTCGCGTCCGATGTATTAACAACCGGAGGAGCCTCAGTGACCGTAACGGTCTGAGTCTGAGCACCCACAGCCAGCGTGATATTCACGGCCAGCGTCTGACTGACGTCGAGCGCAACATTCTTTTGTACAAAGCGCTCAAAACCGGGAGCCGTCACCTCGACGGTGTACGTGCCCACGGGCAGGTAATCGATGCGGTATTCGCCGTAGCCGTTTGCCGGCGCCGACCGGACAAACCCCGTATCCGGGTTAGTTGCCTTCACGGTGGCCGTGGTGACGACCGCGCCTTGTTGATCCTTCACCGTTCCCACGATGGACCC
>Ga0224555_1004484_pt1 | contig 12763 bp, 16 predicted proteins | sample 714S23034metaG_FD_180687 | JGI IMG/M metagenome (GOLD analysis project Ga0224555, IMG submission 180687) | Peat soil microbial communities from Stordalen Mire, Sweden - 717 S2 30-34 | ecosystem: Environmental > Terrestrial > Soil > Wetlands > Peat | place: Sweden: Norrbotten County, Stordalen...
GGCATACAAAAAACAAACAAACGCAAAACAATGCCCGCCGCCCTTGTAGCGTAATTACCCCGCGCTTGAGGTCATTGATTCAAAAACGCGCCGAAATCGCCCGTCCGTTCTTCTTCAGTCGTCTGTTTCGGCGGATTTTCTTTTGCAATTGGCGCCTTTTCTTGAATTTGCTTTAGGTGCAGATTGCGTTCTTGGCGCGACATCGCATCCCAACCAGACGGGATCAGGTCAATAGGGTGAAGATCAAAAGTGCATTTTGTAATATCGCCCGGCCACGACTTTGAACTCCAACCCGCCGGACTTACATTGTCGCACTTGAATTGCAACACATCTTCAATGATCCCGGTTAGCTTCCAATAATCTCGTTTGGTGTAAATGCCGGTTTTAACCTCCGGCACTTTTTCTCCTTTGTTAATGGTTAGGTCAACATTAATGCTTTCGCGACTAATTCGAATCAGTCCTTTGCCGTGAAATTCTTCAGAGCCAGTGTTGAAAACAACATCGTCAACGCGCAATTTATCAGACCCTTTGCAAACAATTTTTACGAATTCATCAGCTGTCATTTCTTCAAGTCCTGATTTGCCCGTTGCCGATGCCCAGCCACTTGTAGCTGGTCAGTTCGTCCAGGCCCATCGGGCCGCGCGCGCCGATTTTGTCGGTGCTGATGCCAATCTCCGCGCCCATGCCGAACTCGCCGCCGTCGGTGAAGCGCGTCGAGGCGTTCCAATACACCGCCGCGGAATCCACTTCGGCCAGGAATTGCTTCGCGTGCGTCTCGTTCTTCGTAACGATGCTGTCTGAATGCGCCGAGCCGTATTGATTGATGTGGTCAATCGCCGCCTTCACGCCGTCCACGACTCGCACATTCAGGATGTAGTCGTTGTATTCGGTGTAAAAATCCTGCTCGGTCGCTGCACGAAGTTGAGGGTTGAGGGTTGAGAGTTGAGAGTTGAGAATCTCGCGTGTCTTTTCGTCAACACGAAGCTCGACGTGTTTCTCATAAAGTTTTTGCGCAATCGCAGGTAGAAATTTTCCCGCCACCGCCTGGTCCACGAGCAGCGTTTCCATGGCGTTGCACACGGCGGGGCGCTGGATCTTCGCGTTCAACGCGATTTCCCCGGCCATTTTCAAATCCGCGTCGGCGTCCACAAAAACGTGGCAGACACCCTTGTAATGTTTGATGACCGGCACCTTGGAGCATTCGGTCACGGCGCGAATCAATCCCTCGCCGCCGCGGGGCATGCACAGGTCAATGTATTGCGTGAGCGAAAGCAAAATGGGAATCGCCTCGCGGTCGGCCACGGGCACGACCTGGATGGCGTGTTCGGGAAATTTCGCGAGCGCCTGTTTCCCAGCCTCAATCATGATTTGCGCGATGGCTTGATTTGAATTCAACGCTTCCTTGCCGCCACGCAAAATCACCGCGTTGCCGGATTTGAAGCACAGGCTCGCCGCGTCCGCCGTCACATTGGGACGTGATTCGTAAATGATGACGACCACACCGATGGGCGTGGAAATTTTTTTGAGCTTCAAACCGTTGGGCCGGACGCGCTCATCCAGAATTCTTCCCACCGGATCCGCCAGCGCCGCCACTTCGCGCAAACCTTTCGCCATCGCCGCGATGCGTTTGTCGTCGAGCTTGAGGCGGTCGAGCATGGCCGAGGAGAGGCCGGACTTCGCGACGGCGTCCATGTCCAGCGCGTTGGCCGATTTGATGGCGTCGGCGTTTTTTTCGAGCGCGGCCGCCATCGCGAGCAGACACGAATTTTTCCCCGCCGTCGTGAGTTGGGCGAGTTCGCGCGACGCCACCCTGGCCTGCCGGGCCAGTTGCGTCATCTGCTCGTTCAAGGTCATGGGCAGGAAGGTAAGCCAAAAAGCCAAAGTGAAAAGTGCGAAGTTTCCGGTGCTCTTCGCAACCGGTGGCCGTTCTTCCTTCACCAAGGTCTGGCAGGCCGGTCGGATTGATTCCGCAATTATTGCTAAAATGTTGCCAAAAAATGGCGAGCATATTTCGGTCTGGAAGCGGATGGTCGTAACATGATTGCTGGCAATCAATTAGCGAAGCGCCACGTTGAACAAACGACGTCTGCGTCGTCTGCCAGTACTCTGCGGATTGCATGGCATGAGGTCAGTTTTCCGGTTCGAATCATAGCGAAATTGCGCGCCGCAATCGAAGCCCGGGCCCCGGTGGGTTATGAGGATGAAACCGGTTTTCATTACAGCCTGAAAGCGTCCGATTGGCTCTTTTCAATTTAAGGCTTGCCGCGCAAATGGCTTTTTGATGCGCGGCGGAGACCATATGGGTTTTGGATTTTGGTTCGGGCGGACAGTCGTTTTTTCCGCGGGATCCTTCATCCCCACCTCCTTGGCGACTGTCGCCCGAACCGGTTTTAATGAGGAAGACCCGACCCGGCTGACCGGCAGAGGGCCGATGGAAAAACAAGACTGTCACTTTGAGCCGGGCTTCCGTCCTGAAACCGCACCCTTTTTGGAACCGGCCTTCTCGTTCAACGCGTAGCCGGATGGGCGGTGAACCGGATAACGGCTTTGGGAGGAAACACCCCCGCCCTTTCCAATACGATGCGGCGGCAAAGCCAGGTCTTTGGAAAGGGAAATGTCCGCGCGCAATAATTTTTCAACGATGGCGTCCCGGATGAATTGTGAACGGTTCCGGTAACCGGCCTGCCCCAGCCCGGCGTCCAATTCCCGGAGAAATTTCTCGTCCACGGCAATGGGCAGCAATTTTTGACCTGGTGCGCGCTGATTGGGCATGACGATTCATATATACTTCTTTGCCGCCGAAAAAACCAAAATAAAATGTTGACTTGGATATAGATTTAATATATACACCATGTCATGAAGCACGGCTCAGGGAAAAAGCCAAAGGGCAAACTGCTGGCAGTTTGGGTGCCGGGAAAGCTCATGCCGTGCCTGGATCAGGGCGCCAGAAAGGAAGATTCGGACCGTTCCAAATTCGTCCGCAACGCCATTCGCGAAAAACTGACCCGCCATAATGCTCCCGGGAAAAAATGACCGAATCATGACCGCACCCCTTCCCAAACCAAAAATCCTGGTCGTGGAAGACCAGCCGGACGTTCTGGCCACGATGATTTACCTGTTAAAACGCGCCGGTTGCGAAACGACGGGCGCCAAAACCGGCGCGGAAGCCCTGCGCCTGACGCAGGAGGGGAAGTTTGACCTGATCACGCTGGATATTGATCTGCCGGACACCAACGGCCTGGAGCTTTGCCGTTGTTTCAAACAGGATTTTCAGTTGGTCCATATCCCGGTCATTTTTGTTTCCGGACGATTGTGCGAGGGAAACCGGCAACGTTGCTTTGAATCTGGCGCCGCCGATTATATCGCCAAGCCGTTTGACGCTTCCGCGTTCGTCTCCTGCATCTTTTCCCATCTCGGAACCGCCGCGTGAACGCAGCGTAGATTCGGAAATCCGGCAACGGAACAACCTGGATGGGGCGAGGCTGCCGACGAGCCGGCCTTGGCGCGTCAAAGCGCAGCGACGACGGCTCGCGGGGATCGGTCTTCGTTTGACTTCGACCCGACAGGCGCTCGCCCCACCGAACTGCCAATCAATTATCTCAGCGTTCGCCAATCCAAACCAGCGTGCCGCTGGGCAGTCTGTCGAAGAGCGGAATCAAATCGGCGTCGGCCAGATGGATGCAGCCGCACGACATGGGTTTGCCAATCGTTGTCTGGTCGCCGGTGCCATGAATGTAAATGTAGCGGGCGTGGGAATCCACGTTGCCACCGCGGTTGAAGCCGGGTTCGAGTCCTTCCAGCCAGAGAATGCGCGTGGTGATTTTGGCATCCGGCATTCCCTGCCAGGTGTAGCCCCCCGGCTGGCGGCCCTTGAAAACCGTCCCCACCGGCCAGCCACCGCCGATTTTTTCCACGACGCGATGCAATCCGAGCGGCGTGCCGTTCGAGCCGGCGACCTGGCTGATGCCAAAAAGGGAAGTGGAGCAGCGGAATGTCCGGACAAAACCGTATCCGTTTGGAGTTCCGGCTTTAGCCGGTCCTGGCCGCCTGAAGGCGGAACTCCGAACTTTCCCAAAAAATGAAACGGTTTGGTCTGCGACGCTTACGATGAGAACAAAGCGCGCTGGTATAATGCCGCGTCGTTTGCAAACTTGAAGAAAATTGTGAGGCAATTTCATTTCAATCTATAGGTTAAAAACCAATAATATTGCAGTTCGGTCCAGGAAATTTCCCCCGCTAAATCCGTTATAACTTCCCGGACTTCCTTTTCGCTTGGGAAATTTTTCAGAACCTCATGCTCGTCTCCGTTTTCAAGCTTCCGCAACTGATAAGTATTCCCTTCGGCATCCGTCCGGGCGATGGGCGTATTGCTGCCCGGAACAAATCGGTTGTCCATAAAGGCGATGATTGAGCCGGGTGAAAACAGCCGGTGAAATTGGAAAAGAAAATCCCGGATTTGTGCCTTTCTCAAATGCGACCACCATGCGGCGGCGAGTCCAGCGGTAAAACTATTTTTGGGGAACGATAAATTAAATGCGTCAACTCTTTGAAAACTGATGCTACCGGCATAATTTTTGGCCCGGGCAATCTGAAGAACTTCGTCGTTGATGTCGGTCGCCGTGATCGATTTTGCGGTCTCCGCAACGACCTGCGTCCAATAGCCGGTGCCGCAGGCAATTTCCAAAACGCTGTGCCTTGCAAAAGTCTGCTGGAAAAGTTTTCGCAGGCTGGCTAAATCCTTTTGACGTTCCGGCTTTTGGTAAATGCGTTCGTACTCGTTTGCGCGTTTGGCGTAATAATCAACCAAATCGGTTTTCGCTGACATATCACACTGGTTTCGCCAATTTCTTCACCAGCACCTTGGAATTTCTTCCGCTTTGCTCGTATTTTTCGCGGCGGGCGGATGGCAAATCGTCGGGCGTACCCTCGGCAAAGCCGCCTTTGGACTGAAAATAAGTGAACGCCTGGGTCGAAAGCGTGATGAGTTCGCCCAGGGCCATTTCGCGCGCCTTGTTTTCCACAAACTGAATCAGCTTCCGTCCAATGCCCTGGTTTTCAAACGACGGGTTGACGTACAGGCACGCCAGCTCGCCCTTTTTCTGTTCGGGATAAATATGCAACGCCACGCACGCGACCGGATTTTTATCAATCTCGAAGAGGTAATAATCGCCCAGGCTTTTCTCGATGCTCGCCCGGGTGCGCTTGACCAGTTCATCCGCTTCGACCGCCGCCTTGGTCAGCAATTGGATGGCCCGGATATCCTTTTTCTTCGCGGGCCGGATTTGCTGGTATTCGTTCGCGTAAATGAGCGTGCCGATGCCGTCGTTGGAAAACACCTCGGCGAGCAGGCCCTCATCCACCCGGCCATTGATGATGTGGACGCGCGGAATGCCGGCCTTGCAGGCGGCGGCGGCGTGCTGTGCCTTCGATAAAATCTCCGGCAAAAATCCGGCGCTGTTTTGCGACAACAGTTTTTCCAGTTCCGCCACGAGCATCTGACGGATGAGTTTGCCGCTGTAAACCAGCCCATCCTGCGTCGTGATGAAAATCAATTTGATGGCCTTGAGCGCGTCCGCCACCGCCAGCGCCACACCGTCGGAATTCACGCGATACGTCTTGCCATCGCCGTCAAACCCAAGCGGCGGGATGACCGGCACCACGCCCTGGTTGAGCAGCGACTGGAGCATTTCCACGTCCACGCGCTCGACCTTGCCGGTGAACAAATGGTCCACGCCCTGGATGATGCCCATGGGATGGGCGATGATGGCATTCGTGCTGGTGGCGCGAAGATCGTTGGCCGAAAGGCCTTCGAGAATTTCGTGCGTGAGCCGGTTCGCGGCGGTGAGCGCCAGATTGAGCGTGGCCGCGTCCGTGACGCCGCCGCCGCCGAGATCGGAGGCCTGGATTTTCTGGTCATCGGCCAGCGCCTTGATTTGCGCGGACGCGCCGTGAACGAGCACGACGCGGATGTTCAACGACCGCAGCACCGCCACGTCCAGCAGCAGCGTGGCAAAGTTCTCGTCGGTGACAATCGCGCCGTCCACCGCGAGGATGAACGTCTTTTCGCGAAATTGCGGAATGTATTGCAGGATGCCCCGCAGGTCGGTCAGTTTCACTTTGGCTCGTTATGGTGTTTCAACGCGGAGATAAGTATTCGGTTTTCGGCCGGATTCAAATAATTATTTTGGGCGAAATTTCTGTCAGTCCGGAAAATGCTTCACTGGGCCGGTGCGGAAAAAGCGGGGATAAACGCGGAGGCGCGGAGAACGCGGAGACGCGCAAAGTTTTTTGAAAGCCCGTCAGGGCTGGCATCTTTGTAGAAACCGGAATCATTGTATTTCAAGCTCCGTCAGGAGCGACACCTTTGGGCCGACGGACGGAACATGTCGCTCCTGACGGAGCTTGAAAATATTCTATGGGACGGTTTCTACAACGATGCCGCGCCGACGGCGCTAAAACAAACCGTTGCAATCCGCCTGCCACTTGCGTTAGCTGGCGGTCTGGCTCTGCCCGAGCACGGATTTCAACGCTTCGAGGCACCGCTGGTTTTCCTTTGGCGTACCGATGGAGATACGGATCCATTCCGGCAGTTGGTAGCCGCCCATCGGACGCACGATCACGCCCAGCTTTTGCAATTCCCCGAACACGCGCTGGCCGTCGCCCACGCGCACCAGGATGAAATTCGCCTGCGACGGAATGAATTCCAGCTTCAGCTTGCGGAAGGTGCGTGCGTAAAGTCTGAGTCCGCGCGAGTTGACTTTGCGCGTCTTTTCGACGTGTTTGCTGTCGTCCAGCGCCGCGAGCGCGCCCGCCTGCGCCACCGAGTTGATGTTAAACGGCTGGCGGATTTTTTCCAGCGCGGCAATGAAGTCAGGATGCCCGATGCCGTAGCCAATCCGCAAACCAGCGAGGCCGTAAATCTTCGAGAACGTCCGCATCAACAGCAGGTTTGGTTTGCTGCCGTTCCGGATTTCCGAAACCAAGTCGAGCGGTTCGTTCAGGAACTCGATGTAGGCCTCGTCCAGGGCCAGCAGGACGTTTGCGGGCACGGCGTTGACGAAGCGCGCCAGTTCCTCGCGGCCAACGGTGGTGCCGGTGGGATTGTTCGGATTGGCGACAAAAACAATGCGCGTGTTCGGCGTGATGGCAGCCAGCATCGCGTCGAGGTCGTGGGCATGATTTTTCGCCGGCACGACGACGAGTTTTGCGCCGAACAGGGCGGTCACGATGGGATAAACCGCGAAGCAGTATTGCGACACGACGACTTCCGCAGTAGCGGCGACGCCCCCGTCGCCAAGCGAGGTGGCCGTGGCGCCTTCGCCACCGAGCAGCGCGTGCCCGACCAGTTCGATGACTTCATTGGAGCCGTTGCCGAGAATAAGATTGGCCGGGGTCACACCAAGTTTGGCGGCCAGCTTTTGTTTCAGATAAAACGCGTTGCCATCGGGGTAAAGGTTGACCTGCTTGAGCGCCTGGCGCATGGCGACGATCCCAAGGCGCGACGGGCCGAGCGGGTTTTCGTTCGACGCAAGCTTGATGATGCTGTCGGGGTCCAGGCCGAGTTCGCGTGCGACTTCCTCGATGGGCCGGCCCGGTTGATACACGGGCAGATGGTTCAGCGCGGGATTGATGGGCAGCGGAGTTGTCATATTACAAGGATTGGATGATTTTTTCGATGTTCACGTTTTTGGCGACGATGTCACGAATGAGGGAAATTTTTTTGGCGTCGGCTGGCCGCGTTTTGACGGTGAGGTTGTGGACCCTGGACGCGACCTGATAGCTGTCCGCCTTCGCCAGCAAAACCGGAATCCGCATGGTCTGAATGACCTTGAGCACGCTCGCGCCGGGGCGCAAACCGCCGGTCAGGACGATGCCCGCCATTTTTTCGCTGCCCTGCCCGTCAGCGCCCGCGCCCGCGGCGAGCACGATGTCCTCGCGGTCGCCGGGGGTGATGAGCAGCGTGCCGGGCTTGAAGAATTGAACCGCATTTTGCGCACCCATCGCGCCGACGACCACGTCGTCCACGAGCGTGTCCAATGTGGGCGGCTGATTCAGCAATTCGGTGCGCAGTTCTTCGCGGATCAAATCCACCGTCGGGTTGCACAGCATTTGTTGATGGGGAATGACGCCAAGCAGCTCCAACCCTTTGCGTTTGAGGCCGCGGCCAACGAACCGGGCGATTTCGGGGATTCTTTCCTCGAGCACCTTGTTGATGATGACGCCGATGACTTCGACCCCTTCCTTTTCAAACAGCGCCTGGTTGAGGCAGACTTCGTCAATCGGTTTGCCGATGCCGCCCTGGGTGACGATGATGACCTTGCAACCGAGCGTTTTCGCGACCTGGGCGTTGGATAAATCGAAAACCGAGCCGACGCCCGCGTGCCCGGAACCTTCGCACAGCACAAAATCCTTTTCCCACGCCACGCGGTCGAAGGCGTCCTGGATGCGTTTGACCAGCGCTTCATTGTTCGCCGATTCAAGGTATCTGCGGGTAAAGGCCGGCTCGACGGCAATGGGGCTCATGTCCACCAGCGGACAATTCAGGCGATACACCGCGTCCATGAGCACAATGTCCTCGTCAATTTTTTGCTCCTCGATTTCAACAAACCGCTGGCCGACGGGCTTGATGTAGCCGATGCGCGGAAAATGTTCCTGCAACGCGGCAATCAGGCCCAGCGACGCGGTGGTCTTGCCCTCGTTCTGGCGCGTGGCGGCAATAAAAACACGCGGGGTGGTGGTGTTCATTTACTCGCCGGGCAAATGTGCATCAGCGCCCGGATAAAGTTTTTGATAATCCGTCGCCTGCACACCGATGATGGCCGCGACCCCGAGAATGTCGTGCGCGTTCGAGCCGCGCGAAACGTCCGCCGCCGGCCGGTTCAGGCCCAATAAAATCTGTCCGTAAGCGTTCGCATGGCCGACGATCCGGACGAGCTTGCTGGCAATGTTGCCGGAATTGAGATCGGGAAAAATCAGCACGTTCGCGCGGCCGGCGACCTTGCTGTCGTGCAATTTGCGCTCGGCGATTTCCGGCACGAGTGCGGCGTCCACCTGCAATTCACCGTCGAAGTCGGCTTCCAAAAACAACTGTTCCGCCTTGCGCCGGGCCATCGCGGTGGCGGCCTGCACTTTGCCGACGGACGGATGCGACGCGCTGCCCTTGGTGGAAAACGACAGCAATGCCACGCGCGGCCGGATGCCCAGCATGTGGCGCGCCAGCCGTGCGGTCGTCACGGCGATGTCCGCGAGCTGGTCCACCGTCGGATCGGGAACGACACCGCAATCGGCCATGAATAACACGCCATTTTCGCCGAAGCGCGTGTCTTCCACTTCCATGATCATGCAACTCGACACGGTGGCGATGTCCGGCGCAGCCTTGATGATTTGAAAAAGCGGCCGCAACGCGCTGCCGGTGAAGTGTGACGCGCCGGAAATCAACCCGTCCGCCTGGTGCATCGCCAGCATCATCGCGCCGTAATAATTCGGCTGCATCATCGCCTCGCGCGCTTCGGGGACGCGCAGCCCCTTCTCGCGGCGCAACCGGTAAAGCCGGTTGGCGAAATTATCGAGATCCTCGCTCTGGGCGGGATTGATGACGCGGATGCCGTCGAGCGAAACATTCAAGCCCTCGGCGACTTCCTTCACCTTCTCCGGCTCGCCCAGCACGATAGGCGCACCCAGCCGCAGCGCGTAAAACTGCCGGGCCGCCTGCAAGATGCGCGGCTCCGTGCCTTCGGGAAACACCACCCGCTTCGGATGCCGCTGCAATTTTTCGATGACATTGCCAATAAAACGCATGGCGACAGATTAAAGGCCGGAGGCGCAATCGCCAAATCATTTTATGAAAGCCATATCTGCTTCTCCACGCCGGAGCAAACCAAGGATGATTCCTTCCGCCGCCAGACGACGCAGACGGTGGAATTCTGCCAGAAACATAATCTCGCCCTCAACGAAACCCACTTTGAAGATTTGGGCGTGAGCGGGTGGCTATGAGAGTCCGACCGACTGTGCGCGGGTCAGCGCTATCGGGTCAGCATGAATCCACGAGCGCATTTCAATGGCCCCCAATGAAACAAGTTTGCATTGACTTTCGCTTGTCCACGGCGGGCAAACCCGTCACATTTTTCCCCCATGAGTTCACGCACCAAGCTGCAAACGAAAATCGCCGGCGTATTGGGTGGTTTGGGGCTGCTGGCGTTGGTTGGCTATGCTGATTACATCACGGGATACGAGCTCACCATGCTTGTATTTTATCTATTGCCCATCCTGTATGTTCTGCGATACGTGGGGCCGGGGTTTGCCTTTGTGATGGCGGTGATGTCGTCGTTCGTCTGGCTGTTTGCAGATATTGCGGCGGGGGAGCGTTATTCGGATTTTCTGACCCCGATTTGGAATACGAGCATCGTGTTGTCGATTTTTCTCCTGGTGGTCGTTTTGTTTTCCACCCGGAACCATTTGAAGAATCTGGTGGCTCAACGGACGGAAAGCTTGCGGCAGGAAATCCGGGAGTGCAGCCGTCTGGAGAAGGAACTCCTGGAAATCGCGGAAGCCGAGCAGCGGAGGATCGGCCATGATTTGCATGACAGTCTGGGACAGCATCTGACGGCCACCGCCCTGGCGGGCAAGGTGCTGGCAAAAAAACTGGCCAACAAATCCACGGTCGAACCGGCCATGGCTGACCGTGTGGTGGCCATGGTGGAAGAGGCGATTGAACTGACCCGGAACCTTGCCCGCACGTTGCATCCCATCGAGTTGGGGGCGGATGGCTTGGTAGGCGCGTTGCAGAACCTGGCGGCCAACCTGTCCAAAGCTTTCAATGTTTCCTGTCGCTTGCAACATTCCGGGGCGGTTGTTTTGAACGACCCCAGGGCGGGTATCCATTTGTATCGCATCGCCCAGGAGGCGGCGAGCAATGCCATCCGTCATGGCTGTGCCCGCAACCTTGTCATCTCGCTGGACGCCACCAGTAAAAGCATCATGCTGGCGGTGACGGATGATGGCACTGGATTGCCGGCGGACGCACGGACTAAAAAAGGCATGGGCTTGCGGATCATGGATTATCGCGCCGGCATGATTGGTGCGACTTTTGAAATCCAAAATTTGCCGTCGGGCGGCGCGCGCGCGGTTTGCGTTTTACACCCCCGGCTGACTGACACTGAAAACCATGCCGCCGAAAACTAAAATTCTGCTGGTGGACGACCATCCGCTGGTGCGTGAGTGGCTCACCAACCTGATCAATGAGGAGCCGGATTTTGAAGTCTGTGGCTCGGTCGGCAACACCCACGAGGCGCTCGGTTTGATCGGGACGCTTCTGCCCCGGATTGTCGTGGTGGACATTTCGTTGGATGGCGGTTCGGGCCTGGAACTTATCAAGGACGTCAAAGCGACTCATCCCCAAGTGGACATGATTGTCTTGTCCATGCACGACGAGATGCTCTATGCCGAACGGGCGATGCGGGCCGGGGCAGCGGGTTATGTCATGAAACGCGAAGCCACCGACAAGGTGCTGGAGGCCATCCGGGCGGTGCTCCAAGGCAGCCATTATTTCAGCAACGCCGTTAACGCCATGCTGGCGCAAAAGCTCGTCCAAGGTACCGGCGACCAGCCGACGGCCATCGCGGCCCTGAGTGATCGCGAACTCGAGGTGTTTCAATTGCTGGGGCGTGGCTACAGCACGCGTCAGATTTCTGAGCAGATGAATGTGGGTTTTAAGACAGTTCATGTCTATTGCGCCCGCATCAGAGAAAAGCTCAACCTGGCCAATATCCATGAACTGGTTTTTCAAGCCGTCCGCTGGCATGAAAGCCAGCAACCCCACTGAAGCCTCGTTCCTTCATACGTTGTAGGAAATTTTCCCACAAGTTAATTAGCAGAAGCTATACAGACGTTTTTTGCGTTTGGTTTTAGGGTTGCTGCTGTTTGAACCGTGGCGGTTGCGTCAGGCAATACCGGAACCAAATTGTCATTATCATAACCTGCCTGACGCTGAGTTCCACCGCATAAACAGAAAGCAAACAAATGAAACAGATCAAGAACCTCCGTAAGGCGGGTTTCACTCTGGTGGAAATCATGATCGTCGTGGCCATCATCGGCCTGTTGGCGGCCATCGCGATTCCCAACTTCGTGAAAGCCCGCGCCACCTCGCAACAGAATGCCTGCATCAACAACCTCCGCCAGATCGACGCGGCAGCTAATGAGTTCGCGCTGGAAAAGGGCAAATCCACCGGTGCCACCATCAACAATGACCATTGATCTTACGCCTTATATCAAGCTCAACTCAGCTGGCAGCCTTCCGCCTTGCCCGGCGGGTGGCACCTATACCTGCACTGCCGTGGGTACATCTCCGGCCTGCTCACTCAGCACTCAGACGGGCACGCCGCATAGATTGCCATAAAAGGTGGGGATGGACGCTGATATGACCGGCTGTTTCAATTTCACGAAAACCGCCGAGGAAAACAACACGGAAAACTTGCTTGTGATTGAGGACGCGAAACTGGCGGCACAATATGCCGCAAATTGGCAACGGCATTTAGCGCACTCGGAAGGCCACACCGGGAAGCCGGGAAAATGACGAATTTTCCGTAAATCATGTTTGCGGGCGGGATGGAGGCAGAAGAGTTTGGACAGAAAACACCGGAAAATTACAAGGTAGTGTCAAGAGTTGTGTGTAAAAGCATGGAGCGGGTGCTGGGTCCAATGTTGGTTCATACGATCAAAGACGCTGAAAAGTATTCGTTCACAACTGTCGCGGGTGGTAAAGGCG
>Ga0224555_1004485_pt1 | contig 12757 bp, 8 predicted proteins | sample 714S23034metaG_FD_180687 | JGI IMG/M metagenome (GOLD analysis project Ga0224555, IMG submission 180687) | Peat soil microbial communities from Stordalen Mire, Sweden - 717 S2 30-34 | ecosystem: Environmental > Terrestrial > Soil > Wetlands > Peat | place: Sweden: Norrbotten County, Stordalen...
TATGGGGGCAGTTGCTCGGCAGTCATCTTGGCTTGCGGAAAGGACTCAATCCCGACTCCCCTCGTCATCTTAGCCGCGTTGTCACGCTAGCAGGCAGGGCGATATGAAGAAGCGCTTCGATATAACGATTGCGGGTGAGATCAATCTGGACCTCATACTCTATGGACTCCCTGAAGTGATGCCGCTGGAACGGGAATTACTGGCCAGCGACTTTCGGTTGACCTTGGGTAGTTCCTCGGCAATTCTCGCGCACAACCTCGCGGCGCTTGGTGTTTCAGTCGGCTTCATCACCCGGCTTGGGGATGACGCACTCGGCAGCATTGCCCTGGAACGGCTGGCGGAAAAAGGGATCGACCTCACTCGCGTCAAGCGCATCTCCGGCAGCACATCCACAGGCGTCACGATCCTGCTGAACCATGATGGCAAGCGCCATATTCTTACCTATCCAGGAACCATGTTCGAGATGGCCGCCGCGGACCTCGATATGGCTTACCTGGCCTCGGGTCGGCACTTCCATCTCTCCTCGCTCTATCTCCATAAGACGCTTCAGCCCGACCTGCCCAGGATATGCAGACAACTGAAGTCCGAGGGTCTCACTCTTTCCCTCGATACCAATGACGATCCTGACGACAGGTGGGGCGGAGCGCTCGACGAACTGCTGGGCATCGTCGATATCTTCCTGCCCAATGAGGATGAGGCTTGCCGCATCAGCGGAAAAGCAAATGCCGAAAGCGCCATCGAAACTCTGGCAAAGCGCGTTCCGCTCGTTGCCGTTAAGTGTGGCAAGCGGGGTGCACTCGTACAGACGGGAAACCAGCACTGGCACGTTCCCACAGAAGTCGTCACTCCCATCGATACAATTGGCGCAGGTGATAGCTTTAATGCCGGATTCCTGGCCGCCTACCTGCGCGGCGAGGCACCTGATGCCTGCGCAGCTTTCGGCAATCGCACCGCGGCCCTCTCAACCCTGCGCCCAGGGGGCACCGAGTCTTTCCGCGATCCCAGCCTGGTCCAGGACCTACTGGCTGACGCCCGCTGAGAGGATGACCACGATCCATGCGCTTCACGGGCGATCTATCGACTTCTGGCATTACGCTCCACAATGAGCGCCTGCGTGTGCATGTTTTGCCTGAGGAAGGTGGCCGGATCACATCGTTTTTCGATGTGAGATCGAGAATCGAGTTCCTTCTTCAACCTTCAGAACCATATCGCCGGCCAAGATCGCTCGACCCGTGGGATCGCTTCGAGAACTCCGCCTGCGCCGGCATCGACGACTGCCTTCCCAGCGTTGGCGCCTGCGGCCCTGAAACTCCTGGCGGTCCGGTTCCCGACCATGGAGACTTCTGGCGCCTCCGCTGGAATGTTGTGAGCACATCTGAGAGCGATTCCGTATCGATGGCGGCCACCGGTTACAGCAGGCCACTGCTCTTTGAAAAGCAGCTGGTCCTTCATGACTCGTCTTTGGAAATTCGCTACCGCATCCGGAATATGGAGGATACGCCAGTCCCTTTCCTATATGCTTTGCATCCTCTTTTCGCTATTGATCCGGGAGATCGCATCGCCTTGCCTCCCGAGGTTTCCACCGTACAGGTCGAGTCTTCCCGGCTTGGCCGTGTTGGTGTTCCCCGCTCGGTGATTGACTGGCCGAAGCCCGGCGGCGCAGGTTCCTCGCTCGACCTGAGCCGCACGGAAGCAATCTCAGCGTCCACTGCGGAGATGCTTTACACTGGCCGACTTCGGACTGGATGCTGCGGTCTCTATCGCGCACAGAGTGGGCAGGGCATTGCAGTGCGGTTCGATGCCGAGCAGCTTCCCTATCTTGGCCTTTGGCTCTGTTATGGAGGCTGGCCTGAGGATGCCGCGCGGCCGCGTCAATTCGCAGTGGCCTTCGAACCCACTGTCGCTCCTTGGGGAACGCTAGCCGCTGCTTTGAAGCACGGGCAGGCACCGGTGATCGGTGCCTATGCTTCCTTCGAGTTTTCTATCGTCCTCGATCGAATTGGGATTGACCCAGTGGACTTTGATACATTCGCCGCACAGTGCTGCGAGAATGCTTACTTCTGAAGAGTTGTTTCCTGCTTCACGCTTATTCAGAACAGTAAATGCCCACCACACGGTGGGCATTCATGTTTGGCGACCGCTTATTCTAGTAGCGGTAATGTCAATAAGCCGTGAGAATATCGAGCAACAAAATGGGGCATGTTGAAGCGGTTTTCGCTTCAATATGCCCCAATGCAACTGTCCAACAAGTTATCCGACTCCCGCGCCACGATTACTCTGCGAGGTAGCGAGAACCTGACCGCCAGCAATCGAACTCAATGATGGCTGGCGGACCTGCGTGCGGTTAGAAGACGAACTTCAGAGCAGCCTGCAAATCACGAGGTTTAGCGGCGCTTGTAATCGTACCAAACAACGCTCCTGCACCTATACTGTTATTGGGCTGGCCCAGGTTCGGGTGATTGAAAAGGTTAAATGCCTCGAAGCGGAAATCCAGCCTCTGCTTTTCGCGGAACGGCCCGAAGGGCAGCGCGAAAGACTTGATCAAGGCAGCGTCTACATTCACAAACTTCGGCCCGCGCAGCATATTCCGCGCAGAATTACCGTTCGAGTTCGTCGGTTCCGCAAAGGCCTTGGTATTGAACCATTCCGAGATGGTCGAACCCCCTGTTACGGCTGGATCACCCACCAGGTTCGCGCGGCTCAAATTATCACCGTCCCCGTTGGGAGCGCCGGAGCCCATGATCGAGAATGGGAATCCGTCATGCCGGTCAAGAATCCCACTTACCGACCAGCCTCCCAGAACCTCCCGGCCAGCAATGCCAAGCGAATTGAACTTGGGGGTCTGCCAGACACCGGCCATCTTGAACTGCTGCGCCAGGTCGGAGTCGCAGATGCCGCGGTCCAGGCTAGGATGCCGAGGATCGGTGAATTCGTTGACGGCAAAGCTCGAGATTGAGCCGCCCACGTCAATGCACTTCGCCCAGCGGTAGCCACCGAGGAAAGACACGTTGTTCGACATGCGCTTTTCAACGGAGACAACCATGGAGTTATAGCTGGATGTGAGGAGGCTCTCATTCGCGATCACTTTTCCGCTAAAGCCTGCTCCGTTCGCGTACATAGGCCGGGTCGCAGAGGTCCCATCCGTCGCCGGATTGACATCACGGGAATCGAACATGTGATCGCTTTCAGAGGCTTCATAGCCAACGCTCGCCATGATTCCGTAGCCAATCTGATGCTCGGCGGTCAGGTTCCACTGCAGAGTGGCCGGCGCTTTAAAGTCGGGCGAGAAGCCGATGGCGAAGGAAAGCGGTTTGGGAAATACCGTGCTGCTCGTCGGCAGGTCAGGCGAAGGAGGAGTTCCGTTGAACGGAGCCGCAGCGTAGGGGTTGTAGGCGCTGATCGTTGTTCCGCTACTGGAATTGTCGATATCGACGCCCGAGTTAAAGGGCTCCGTATCGGTCATTTCGTTATACATTCTGCCGAAGGGCTGATCGTGATAAATGCCGAACCCGGCGCGAATGCTGGTGCGCCCGTCACCAAAGACATCCCAGGCCAAGCCCACCCGCGGATCGAGCAGCTTCCAGTTTGAGTTTACGAGACCTGCAGGCACACCGGGATCGCCGCGCACGAGCAAGCCCGCGGGAAGATTGGGAAAGCGCTGCGAGTGAACGCCGTTGGCGAAGTCCGCCAGGTTGATCTGGCTTCCAACCTTTCCTGCGCTGGCGTCTGCCCAAGGCAGCCAAGGCTCATAGCGAACGCCGAGGTTCAAGTTTAGCCTTGGCGTGACGTGCCAGGTATCGTTCGCGTAGAAGCCGGGACCGATGCCCCGCGGAGCCACGTTGGAAGGAACGTACTGTTCAAAGAATTCATTGGAGCCGAGCATGAAGTCCAGCGGCTCGGAGCCTGAATTGGAGCTATTGAAGTTGGGACCCTGCCACCAGCCCTCGTAACCGGCCGATACATACGCCTGGTAGTTGGAACTCTGGTAGAAGGGCAACTCACCGCCGAAGTCGAAGGTGTGATGACCCTTGACATAAGTCCAGTTGTTGGTGATGTCGGTCTGGTTGCGGACTACGTCGAGCGCGCCATTCCAGTAAGCTGAGATGCCCCAATCGCCGCCGATGTAGAAGCCGACCTCGTCCAAATTGGGAGCCCAGTTGGGATAGTTTGCCGGTGGAGTGAGGCTGGACAGGCCGTTCTTGAATTGCGGCAATCCGGACTCGATGTAGACAACGCGGCTCAAGGTACCGCCCAGAGTCGACAAGAGGTTGTTGCTGAAGCGATAGGCCAGGTTCAACGCAATGTGCTGGCTGGTAAAGACCTGATTGGCCGCGCCACTCTGACCGCCGCTCAGGATATTCCCGGCAATGGCAATATCCGGATTGCTATACCTGTCCCACAGATAACTGGCGGAAATGTTCAGATTTTCCCCGACATGCTGGTCCACCCTGGCGACATACTGTGTGTCGTCCTGTTTGGTGATCGTGGGGAAATTGAACTCTCCGGTGAGCGGATCGCCGGTGGGAATCAGTTTGAGCAGCGCGAGCGAAGTTGCGCTGTAGAGGCTTGTGTTCACTTGGTTACCCGTGAACGCTGCGCCGGTAAACGGGTTGGTCAACTGGTAGCATACGGTGGGATCGCAACCGGAAGTCACTGCTGGCACTTCGGCAGACCAGTCGCCGGCAAGTTCCTTAGCTGTAGGACCGAATCCAATATTGGCAGAGGTTTGATAGCGGAAGGGCGTGCGCTGGAACGAACCAAACCAGAAGGTCTTGTTCTTAAACAGCGGGCCGCCCAGGCTGAAACCATACTGATTGCGCTTGAGAGTATCTGCCGCCCCCGTAGCAAGGCCGGGGGTGTCCTGAGACGCGTTTACGGCGCCATTTCTCAGATATTCAAAGGCGCTACCGTGAATCGAGTTCGATCCGCCCTTTGTGATGCCATTGACGATGGCGCCGCCGCGGCCACCGAATTTCGCGTTGTAGGAGTTCGTCTCAACGGTGAATTCCTCAAGCGCGTCAGGATTGGGATAGACGTTGGCGACGTCGGTATAGGCGTCTTCGTTGAGGCCGCCATCCAGGTAGTAAGCGGTTGAATTCTCGCGCGCCTCGCCGCTGGCCGTGTTGAAGCCGGCTTGGGCATTTTCGGGACGCGATGAGATCTGATTGGAGTAGTTGTTTGCGGATGGATTGTGCCCACTTGTGTCGGGAGCTAGAGCAATCAACTGAAGCGCTTGACGATCGTCGAGCGGCATCTGCTCCGTAAACTCCGGAGTAATGGCGAAGCTCACCGTTTCGTCGCTGGTATTCACTAGTGGCATCTCGCCCGTAACCGTAACCTGCTGGTTGGCCGCGCCCACCTTCAAGATCACATCGATCGTGGCGGGCTGCCCGACCTGAAGAACGATTCCGGTCCGCTCGTACCCCTCGAAACCGGCTTTCTCAACATGCAGTTTGTACGAGCCTGCGTTCAAGTTGGAAACCACAAAGTAGCCTTGCTCGTTGGCCTGCGCCGACGTGCTGACGCCCGTTGCCGTTTCGGTTACCGTGACGTGCGCCTTGGGAATGACCGCGCTGCTCTGATCCGTGACCGTCCCGGATAGACTTGCCGCAGAGCGCTGGGCCGCTACTGGAACAGACATGCATAACGCCGTTAAGCATGCCGCAATCAGAAATGTGTTGAATTCTTTCAGTGACCATCCCACCCAAAGCCTGGGTAGACAGAACAACCGCCACTGCTCAGATTTGCTTTTCATTGCGCATCTCCCCCTGTTGAAAGTTTTTGCCGGCGGAATCGCGCCGCGAGGATCGCTCCCGCTAGTCAGCGCCCGCCCACACATTTGCCCATGCGCCATCTTATTGACGAGCGCATTTTTGAAGAGCGCTCTTAGAGGGCTACTTGGTTGTCAAGAACAATAAAACATAATAAAAGAAAAGTCAATAGAAATATTAAAATATATAAATTCGGCATAATCAACAGAAAAGAATAGCTAATTTGCGGATCTGCGAGAGTGGTTCCGGACACAATTTTGAGCAATCGCGCAAACGCCAGGTGAGGCCATTGGGTTGCAAGGGACAGCTGCGGGCGCGGGCATGGAGCTTTTAATCCATCTCGCCGGAGTGCCGCTTCAAGCTGGGCCGGATCGCGACCACCCACACGGCCGCTCGATAGCGTTGAGTGAAGGCTGCCATGGGCAAGCGGCGGATGCTACCGCCATCAATCGAGCTTCTTCTTCTGATTGGAGGTCAATCTCCGCAAAGATATCGGCCACAGCCGGCGCTGCCGCCACCAACAACTGCACCAGGGCTGCCTCACCGTCGGTTCTTGTCTGTAACCTATATTTATTCAAACACTTACAGCATAAGCAACCGCCTGGGACTCTTCGCATTCGCCATCCATGCACAGAGCCGGATGCGGATACCTACAGGGAATCCCCGGCTAACCCAGGAAAGCGATTCGCTCATGTGATCGTTTTGAGCCGCAATTCCACGCTTTTCGATGGCGAATGCAGGTATGATAAGAAACGATTCATAGGGATAAGAAACATGGAACCCATTACAAGAGACGGGAGCAATATGCTCATCGATGAGCGCCGCCAGCATATGCTCGCCAAGATTCAGCGCGATGGCCGTGTCCTGGTATCGGAACTCTCCGATGCGCTTGGCATCTCTCGCATCACGATCCGCAAAGATCTCGACTATCTTCAGTCGAAGGGACTGGTGCAGCGCACACACGGAGGAGCACTCTCCGCACAGAGCAGCGCGCTGCTCGATCCTTCTCTGCGAGAGAAGGAGCAAAAGCAGTCCAAGGAAAAACAGCGAATAGCCGAAGCGGCCGCCTTGCTTGTAGAAGAGGGCCTGTGCGTACTGCTCGACTCCGGCACCACAACCACGGCCATCGCTCGCGAACTGCGCCGCTTTTCGCGCCTGACGGTCATCACCAATGCGGTAAACATCGCCACCGAGTTGGCGGGGACGGACTTTGAAGTCATCCTGACCGGTGGAACGCTGCGCAAAAACTCGTTTTCCTTAGTAGGACCTCTGGCCGAAGAGGCGCTGAGCGAGATGCATGCAGACATTCTCTTTCTCGGCGTCGATGGATTTGATACAAGAGTTGGGCTTACTACACCGAATTTCCTCGAGTCGCGTGTGAACCGCGCCATGGTCAACGCTGCCACGCGTGTGGTCGTCGTCTGCGACTCCACAAAATTCGGCCGCCGCAGTCTGGCGCTAATCGTGCCGCCGACGGCCATCCACACTGTCATTACTGACAACCAGCTCGGCGATGAGGATGTGGAAACGCTGAAATCGGCAAGTATCGAAGTGATCCGCGTCTAGCGCAGTCACACCGCCTTGGCAGAAAACACTCTGGCTTATCGCAGAAGTAATAGATTCCGCAGGAGCGGTGTGATTGCTTCGACCCGCCTACGCACCGCAGGCGCCCGCATAAGCCCGCAGCACCTGCCGAATGCGGTGAGTAATCAAAGAATGAGCGTCAGGCTGCAGTGCATTGGCACGGACAGCGAGATACTGCTCGGGCAGGAAGGCGCTCAGCATCGTTTCCGGAATGGCTACTTGCCGCAGGTTCAACAGGAGCGTCGCCACCGCTTCCTTCACCAGCGGAGCGTTCCAGTAGTAGCGGACCCGGTCGCTGTAACTGTAGCGCCGCAGCAGATGCATGGCCTGTTCGTCTCCAGTGTAGTGATGCTCCCAGTTGCGCCGGTCCTCGACCATTACGCGCTCCAGAACATCCATCAGTAGCGAAGATTGCGCCGGTCCCACGAGCTCAGTCTCGATCGATGAGAGCGCGGCCAGAGCCTCGCGCATCGCAAAGGTGAGCGCCGGACCAACCTTCAAGATGGCAAACCCGTCACGCACTAAATTGCGGTATGCCTCGGGCCGCTGGTAGTCCGTGGAGTGCGCTTCATAAACCAGCCCTTCTTCCTCTTTTAGCAGTTCGGTGAGATGCACGGCGCGCGCAGGGTCATAATCGACCACACTGTCATGGTTGAATTCAACTCCCGGCTGAACCACCAGGGCGATCACCCGAGGCCATACATGGGCAAGTCCTGCCTCTTTGAAGACTCGCCGATGTACGGCAAGAGTCTCGGCTGCAGCTTCGCGGCTGGTCACTGCAAGCTCTGTCAGGCTCTCAGTCGCGCCCCCCGGAATGGGCACTTCGGTGCCAATCACGTAGACAGGCTTTTGCTCGCCACTCACCTGCTCCGCGGCGGCACAGAGGACCGCGGCGCGTCGTGCAATTGTCTCGCCTGTGAGCGGGCCGCGATCGTCCGCACAAGCCATACTGGCATCGAGGTGTATCTTCTGAAACCCTGCCCGCACATAGGCCTGCACAGTCCGTTCGGCTTCGCGCATGGCCTCAAGCGCCGGCTGCTTCTGCCATGGATTGGGTCCCAGGTGATCTCCGCCGAGGATCAGCCGAGACTCGTCGAATCCCTTGCTAGCGGCAATGTCGGTAACGCGCCGTCGAAAGTCTTCGGGCAGCATGCCCGTATAGCCACCATGGTGATTTACTTGGTTCGAGGTGGCCTCAATCAAAAGACATGACCCATCTTCAAGTGCTTGGTCAATGGCTGCTTCAAGCACCCAGTGATGCGCAGAGCAGACTGAGTAGATTCCCTTCGGTCGGCCTTGGCGCCGTGCAACGGCTAGCTGTTCCAAAACATTCGACACTGCTTTTCTCCATTCAGCGGCCCGTAATGGGCTTGTGTGCAAGCGGGGGCCGGGTTGACCTTAATGCTCACAAATCGAAGCCAGGGTGGATTGACTTAGATTTGTTGAAAAACCATGGTTGGCAAGTTAGTTTGCAGGTGTGGCCTCAAGCGTGAGCACCTGAAATGGCCGCAGCAGCATTCGTTGCTTATGTCCAGCGCGCAAGTAGAGCGAAGCCGCCGCCTGATCGCTCACCCACGGACTGTGTGCCCGGTAGCCGTGCGGTGCATGAAGCGGCAGTTCAAATGCCCTGCCTACATCGAGTGAAAACTTCTGAACCTGATCCGACGGATTGCGCAGCACCACGATACCTTTCCGTGGAGTCCACGAAGCCCAGCCATATACCTGGAGTTTCGCTGGATCCCCGCCGATCCAATGCGTGTCCTTCAGGATAGCGGCGTTGGATCGTGACCATCGCGCCGCCTCCGCCAGAACATCCCAATCCTGCGCGGAAAGCAGTGATGGAGTGATATACATCTCCTGCAGTTGCGTCCCGCTACCGAAATAGGAGTGCACCTCGTCAGGAAAGTCGTGGTTTGGATCGGTGCTGAGATGTTCCGCTTCCTTCGCGTAAATCAGACCGTGCAGCATGAGCGAACTCAACGGAAAGAGCGGCCCACCCTCAACCACATTGTGATAGGTTTGCTCATCGCGGTATGTGATCCATTTTTGGCGCCAACTTCCAACGCCGTCGAAGCTGTGATCCTCGCCACCGCGCCAGATGGAGTCCGCATATCGTAGCCAGAACGGCGAGGGCCAGGTACCCGTCGTTAGATTGATGAAGACGCTCGGGTCCTGCTGGCGCAATCGCTCGATGAGATGAATTGCCGCTGAAAAGTCACTGTCAAAAAGGCTGCCGGGGAAGACTTGATTGACATTTCCCGTACCGTCGATCTTGAACTGGTTCACGTCATACTTTGTGACCATTTCCAGCAGACTCGTCTCGAAGAGCTTGTAGTACCGCGGTCCAGAGAGCGCGAAACCGCCTTTCACCGTCTCGAAGCCAGCCTTCTCGCCCGTGGCGATTCGCTCCTCCTTCTCCTTGTCATATCCTCCCCACGGAGAGAACCAGACACCGATGCCAAAACCATATTGCGCCGCGGCATTGCGGACGTTCGTGAAGCCGTCTGGAAACCCGGAGTCGAAGGACCAGAGATCGCCCGTATTATCCCAGCCGTCGTCGAAGAGAAACGAGTCGATGGTGACGCCACGCTTGCGGACCAACTCTTCTCCGAAGGCGTGTATACGGTTGAGAGCCTGAGCTTCGCTATAGCGTCCACCCTCGCCCAAGTCATACCAGGTGTTGTAATGCAGGAATGTTCGGTACGGATGCGCCCGCTCCAGTTCCTCATACGCGAGAAAATCACGCCGCAGTTGGCCTGGAGTAGATACGCCAATCACCGAGGAATAGGTGATGGATTTCCCTGCGGCAAGAGGCAGTGTACGTGTCATGATCGCTGTCGCCCGCCCATTCTCTACCGAACTTGCCGACAGCGGAAATTCGAAGCCGAAGAAGAAGTCACCCGCCACAATCGGCGAACCTGCAACCTTCCCCGCCACACGCGCGCCGGGAGCCTTGAAGTCGAACAGCCGCACCTCGGCAACATCCAAAGGTTGCGCCAGGGCCCGCAACGTGACCTCCTGGCGTAGATAATTTGTGCCGTCTCGCACAACCGCGCACCAATGCACCGCAAACGAGTTGTCCTTTGCGCTCAGATCGGCGCAGAGCTTTCGTCCGGCAATCTGCTCCGCCTGCCGCGAAGCCAATGGGTTCGGCGACACGGCCTCCTCCTCAGGCGTTGCATCCATCTTCAGTTGGGAGGCGGCAATCACATGTCCATCGCGAAGAAGAAGAGAAAATAGCTCGCCCGGCCGCAGCTTTGCCCGACTCGTGAGATCCTCGACTTCCGTAGCCTTGATGCTGCCATTCGCCACTTGAAAGCGAGCCGTGAGGCTGTCTCCACGCAGTTCATATCTGCCCGTAACGTGCTCATCGAGCGTGTTCGGGGCAGCAACAAGAGCCCCAGAAAGTGGGAACAAAAGGACTAAAGGATACGCTGCAGATCGCAAGATCGGCAGTATTTGCCTCCCCGAAGAACTCCTCATCAGTGCCGGCCAGATGATTTCTCCCATATGATGCAGAAGCAAGAACAAGGGCTTGCACCGCCGCTCTGCTAGAGAACAGAACTCCGGGCGAACCGGCTCCCAGGGGTAGAAGGAACGGCAATTCATCATCACTCTCGCCACCTCACGAAGCTTAGGGAAGTGCTCTAATGAGCAAAGTATACATCAAAAGAAATTAAACGAAATAAAAAGTTGAATTAAGAATAACCGCGGACTATACTCGATTACGCAGAACCGGTTCGCAAAATAGCAGTGGAGGAGCAGGTATGTGTAGCGAGGATGCAAACCGCGAGGACATGTTTGTCGCCCTGGTCAACGCCAAGGCCGAAGTCAATCTCCGACTCAGCGACTTTACCCCCCGCTCGGAGCTGAAGCTGACGGCCCACCCCATCGAGAAGCCGCTATTCCCTGTTATCGACTATCACACCCATCTAGATTCGCAGTCGCCTCAAGAAGTGCTTCGCATCATGGATGCGTGCGGCGTCGAGAAGATCGTGAACATCACCATGCAGGTAGGCCAGGCTGCCATCGAGTCCATCGAGCGGTTTCATCGCGCCGCGCCGGATCGCTTTGCCACCATCGGGTGGATGGACTGGAGCGGCGTCGAGCGCAGCGACTTTGTTGAGCTCAGCCTGGACCGGCTGGAGCGCCTTGTCGAGCACGGCGCCGTTGGCATCAAGTTCTGGAAAGATTTGGGCCTCCACATCCGCGACGCCAGCGGCCAACTGCTGCACATTGACGACGAACGACTGGCGCCTCTGTTCGACAAGGCCGCCGAACTCGGCATTCCGGTCATGTTCCACACCGCCGATCCCGACGCCTTCTTTACCCCTATCGACCAGTTCAACGAGCGCTACGAGGAACTGGCAGCGCACCCGGACTGGAGCTTTTACGGCTCGGAGATTCCCAAGCCGGAGCTGCTGGCGCAGCGCGACCGCGTGATTGCGCGCCATCCGAAGACCACCTTCGTCTGCGCGCACCTTGCGGAAAGCGGTGAGAACCTGGCCTACGTGGCCAAGCTGCTGGACAGCAACCCTAATCTGTCGATCGACATCAGCGCCCGCACCCCGGAGTTGGGCCGCCAGCCCTACACGGCGCGCGAGTTCCTGATTAAATACGCCGACCGCATCATCTTCGGCACCGACCTGCTGCCCGACGTGGAGATGTATCGCCTCTACTATCGAGTCCTCGAGACCGCCGACGAGTACTTCGACTACCCGTCGCACGCCTCGCGCCAGGGCCGTTGGATGGTCTACGGACTCTTCCTGCCTGCGGATGTGCTGCAGAAGGTATACCGCGCCAATGCGCTCAAGCTTCTTCGCGCCAACTCCCACTAGGCCTGTTCACACTGACCGTGGCGTCCGCATCGGCGCATCGGCGCAGCGAAGTGCGTGGACTCAAGTGGGCAGACATCGATTTGGACAAGTGCTGGTTCAATCTCCAGCGTGGCTGTGAGTGGGCATCGACGAACCCAATCACCGCCGTCCGTACTTCGGCCAAACGGGTTCGCACCCCAGACATTCTCTCCCCTGAGGAGTTCCAGGCACTTTTGCTTGAACTGTCTCAGCGTGAGCGTGTGATGGTCATGCTGGACGGCAGCACCGGTCTGCGCCGCGGAGAGCTGATCGCTCTTCGTTGGCGCGACATCGACTTTGAACTCATGCAGGCTAACGTTACCCATTCCATTTGGCGCAATGTCGAGGGCGACGCCAAAACGGAAGCATCCCTCAAGCGAGTTCCACTGCGCAAAAACCGCGCACCTCTACAGTAATTACGGAGATGCTGAAACGCACAGGAGTATATGCAGACTATCTGAGGAAAAGCCGGAGTCCGACTCCACCCATGGATGGAGGCAGGAGTCATTCGCTTGGCTCAAGACACGGCATGGAGTTGCCGGCAGT
>Ga0224555_1004486_pt1 | contig 12757 bp, 7 predicted proteins | sample 714S23034metaG_FD_180687 | JGI IMG/M metagenome (GOLD analysis project Ga0224555, IMG submission 180687) | Peat soil microbial communities from Stordalen Mire, Sweden - 717 S2 30-34 | ecosystem: Environmental > Terrestrial > Soil > Wetlands > Peat | place: Sweden: Norrbotten County, Stordalen...
CGGTGCTTCAATACCTGATATTGCCAATCTTGCGGCGGGTAATTATGTTGTTACGATAACAGATGCAAATGGATGTTCGATAACAAATTCGGAAGTAATAGTTCAACCGGCCAGCTCTTTAAGCGTTTCGGCTTCGGCCAATAACATAAGCTGTTTTGGTGCAAATAACGGTGCTATTAATCTTACAACAACAGGAGGCACACCGGCTTATGCTTATAGCTGGACGGGCGGTGTCACTACACAAAACCGAACTAATCTTGCTGCCGGGAGTTATGATGTAACAGTGACGGATAGCAAAGAATGTTCGGCAACTGCGGCGGCAACAATTACACAGCCGGTGGCTGCTTTGAATGTAGCGGCAACAACTACTAACATTAATTGCTATGGCGGGAACACCGGCAATGTTAATCTAACCGTTTCAGGAGGAACAACGCCTTATACTTATAGCTGGACCGGTGGCGTAACCACGCAAAACCGGAACAACCTAACTGCGGGAAATTATAGTGTAACTGTTACAGATGCGAATGGGTGTTCCACTTCAGTTGCAACAACAGTTACCCAGCCAACGGCGGCGTTAAATGCAACTGTAGCCAGCTTGAATCCGGTGCTTTGTTTTGGGGGCAGTAGTGGTAGCATACATTTGAACGTAAGTGGTGGTTCTTCGCCTTATGATTTTGTCTGGAGCAATGGCGCTACTTCGCAGGCATTATTAAATGCAGCTGCGGGAAACTACACGGTTTCAGTTACTGATAGCCATGCATGTTCGGTTACGGCATCGGGGGTAATTACGCAACCTGCTGCGGCTTTATCAGCCAGCTTATCGACATCGGCGGTAAACTGTAATGGAGGTAGCAATGGCGTAATTACTTCAAGTGTAAGCGGGGGAACTGCCCCTTATTCATTTCATTGGAATGACGGAAGCGTAGTTCAAAACCGGAACAATTTAGGTGCCGGAAATTACCAGGTTGTTGTTACCGATGCTAATGGGTGTTCTATCCAGGAATCAACTGTGATTACTCAACCTGCATCAGCATTAAATGTTACGGAAGGTTCAAATAATGTGGTTTGTTATGGAGGCAATAATGGCACTATCCAGGTGAACGTAAGCGGAGGTAGCTCCCCTTACAGCTATAACTGGAGTGACGGTTCAACTGCACAAAACAGGGCCGGTTTGCAAGCTGGAAATTATGTTGTTACCGTAAAGGACGCCAATACCTGTATAGCAACTATATCTGTTGCTATTGCTCAACCGGCCAGCGCACTTTCCGTTACTCCTCAGTCTTCAGCAATTAAATGTTTTGGGGGAGCAACCGGAAGCATCAGCTTAAATGTGGAGGGGGGCACCTTGCCGTATTCCTATAATTGGGGTGGGGGAGTAACTTCAGCAGCGCGTAATAATCTTACAACGGGAGTTTATACCGCCAGCGTAACAGATGCGAACGGATGCAGTACTGTTCTTACGGATTCTATTGCTCAACCTGCATCAGCGGTTCATGTTTCTGTGATTCAAAACAATGTTGGCTGTTATGGCGATATGAATGGAAGTATTACTACTACCACCAATGGGGGCGTTGAGCCATATAATTACACCTGGAGCGATGGTTCGAATGCTGCAAACCAAACTAATCTGAGCCCCGGCAATTATTTGTTGACGGTAACAGATGCTAATGCCTGCACCGCTACTACCGAAGGGCAAATATCGCAGCCTGCCCAGACTTTAAAAGCACTGGCCGCTGTTATTAATGTAACGTGTAATGCCGAAAACAATGGTGCCATCTCTTTAAATGTAACCGGTGGTACGCCGCCCTATTTCTTTAAATGGGATGGCAATAACACCAGTGAGAACCGCACGCAATTAACAGCTGGCAATTACCAGGTAACGGTTACAGACGCCAATGGATGCAATGTGGTTGAGCAAAATACCGTTACCCAACCGGCACCGTTAGTTGTTGCATTAACGGCAACGGCAGTTTCCTGTAATAACGGAAATAACGGCAGTATAAATTTATCGGCCATTGGTGGAACACCGGCATATACCTACCATTGGGAAAATGGGGGTTTGGCTCAGAATCTTAATCAGTTAACTGCCGGTAGTTATGCGGTGACTTTAACTGATGCAAATTTATGCACTACAACTGCATCGGCCAATGTCAGTCAACCTGTAACCGGCGTAACCGTATTGCCAACCGTAGGCAATGTGAGCTGCCTGGGTGGAAATAACGGAACTATACAATTGAGTATAAGCGGCGGAAACGCACCTTATACTTTTAACTGGAACGGAGGAATAACAACGCAGAACAGAACCGGATTGGTTGCCGGTAATTATGTAGTATCAGTTTCGGACGGCCATGGTTGTAATGCAACTGCTTCTGCCACCGTGGACCAACCTGTTAGCGCAGTAAATGCTGCAGCCACATCGAATAATGTAAGCTGCTTTAATGGTAATAATGGTGCTGTTAATCTGACTGTTGGGGGAGGAACTGCGCCTTATGCTTTTGGATGGAATTCGGGCCAGCGGTTTCAGGATATAACAAATTTGGTATCAGGGTTCTATTCAGTAACTGTAAACGATGCGAATGGATGTTCGGCGGAGGCATCGGCAATGGTAACTCAACCCACAGCAGGAATTAGTTCTTCCATAGCAACTCATAATATTAATTGTTACGGCGAAAACGACGGCAGCCTGAATTTGACTGTAACCGGTGGAACATCTCCTTACTCTTACGCATGGTCTAACGGCGCTACAACACAAATCATACAAGCCCTTACTACAGGAATTTATCATGTTACTATTACCGATGCAAAGGGATGTAACGCTATAGCAGTATCGTCAATAACCCAGCCACAATCGGCAGTTGCTGCCGCGGTAGCTGCATCCGGGGTTAATTGCTTTGGTGGTGCTAATGGGTCGCTTACTGTACAAGCTTCAGGAGGTACTGCCCCTTATACATTTAATTGGGGAAATGGCGTAACGTCACAAAATCGCACCGCGCTAACATCCGGAAATTACACCGTAACGGTAACGGATGCTAACTTATGCAACACCACTGTGCAAGGTATAGTTACCCAACCGTCGTCTGCTATAACAGTTGCTTTAACTACGAATAATGTTAGCTGCAACAATGGTAATAATGGCTCTGTAAATCTGAACGTAAGCGGTGGCACTGCGCCATACAATTATAACTGGGGAGGTGGAGTTACATCACAAAACCGCAGCGGCCTGAGTGCCGGCAATTATGAAGTAACTATAACAGATAGCAAAGGCTGCTCAGCAGCTGGCCAGGAAACTATCAGCCAGCCCCAACATGCGGTATCGGCTATTGCCAGCGTTGCTAACGAGGTTAGCTGTTATAACGGTAACAACGGCAGTATTACGCTGAACGTATCCGGCGGAACATCTCCCTATACCTTTGATTGGAACGGCGGGGTAGCCACAGAAAACAGAGGTAATTTACCGGCAGGCACATACATGGTAACTGTTACCGACAAAAACGGTTGCACCGGTACGGCAGCCGCGGTAATCACCCAACCTGTATCAGCATTATCTGTTGCCGACCAGGTAACCAATATCGCCTGCTTTGGTGGGGCAAACGGTGCGGTGAATATTAATGTAACCGGTGGAACCGGCCCATATACTTACAACTGGGGCGAAGGCATAAACACTGAAAACAGAAGCAGCCTTGCAGCAGGTAATTACGCAGTAACTATTTCAGACAGCAAAGGTTGCGAAGTTTCCATTTCGGCCACGGTGGCCCAGGCTACGGGTGCAATAACCCTGGGCGATGTAGCAAGCGCGGTAAGTTGTTTTGGTGGAGATAACGGAAGTATAAAATTAGCTATAAGCGGTGGTGCCAATCCGTATAGTTTTGATTGGAATAGCGGAGTAACAACGCAAGACAGGCAAACGCTTGCAGCCGGTACCTATTCTGTTACTGTTACGGATGCGCATGATTGCACGGCTACAACCAGCATAACAATAGCTTCCCCGGATTCAATTTCATTAACGGTTACGGAGACAAGTCCAACCTGTTATGGAACTGACAATGGTAAAGTTCAGGTTAATGCAACCGGCGGAACTCCGGGTTATCAATTTGCATGGAGCACTGGTGCGGGTAGTTCGAAAATTTCAAATGTTGGCGGAGGTACTTATTCGGTAACGGTTACAGACTTGAATGGATGCACAGCAAAATTGAGCAGCATTGTGCTTAGCCAGCCTGCGCAAATTAATCTGGCGGTAAGTGTAATCAGCGGAGCGTGTGCAGGTGAAAATAACGGCCAGCTTAGTGCTGTTACTACAGGTGGCAATGCACCTTATCAATACCAATGGAGCAACGGCGCAGTAGTTTCGAATGTGAGTCACCTTAATGCAGGTAATTATGTTGTTACTGTTACAGATGCAAATTTTTGCACCCAGGTGGCCACAGCAATTATCAGCAATTTTGCCGGAGTAGCGGGCAATGCGGTAACCAATCCGTTGCCTTGTCAGAACGCTAAAGAGGAAATTGACCTTAGCATTACCAGCGGAACCGGGCCATATACTTTTAAATGGAGTGACGGGACGACCACGGAAAACCTGAGCAACGTTCACCCGGGTAGCTATGCAGTTACCGTGCAGGATGCTAACGGATGCACGTTTGATACCACTTTGGTTGTTGAGAACCTGAATAATTTTAGTGTAACAGCAAGCGGCGGGGGAACGATTACCCTGGGCGGAAACAGCGAACTACATGCTACAGGCACTGGTTCGGCCCAAACGGTTTTTAACTGGACACCCGGAAGCAGTTTAAGTTGCATTACCTGCGCCAATACTTTAGCCCAACCAGCAGAAACAACCACATACACAGTTGTTGGAACAGATACAAATGGTTGCAGCGCCAGTGACACCGTTTCTGTAATAGTAATTGAAGATTATACGATTTTTACCCCGAACGCTTTTACTCCGAATGGAGATGGAAACAACGATTATTTCCAGATATTCGGCAACCTGGCGGGTATAAACTATATTGATATAAAGATATTTGACCGGTGGGGAGAAAAGGTATTTGAATCGGAAGAACCAACCTTTAAATGGGATGGAACTTATAAAGGAGTGCTGCAGGCGCCACAGGTATTTGCCTACGAAATGAAGATAGTATTCAACGACGGGCATAGTGATTTGCTGAAGAAGGGGAGTATTACGTTGATAAGATAGGGCAGTTTGCGGTATTTAGTTTACCCTCCTAGGTGTAACGTAATCCGTTTATACGCGTGTTTCAGCCCTTCCGTCCCTGCTGCGCCTTGGCCAAATTTTGAGCTCAATCTGCTAACAATCATTGCCTTGTGATTTTAAGTCTCTCTATGGGAAATTCAGAAAGGCTTTGGGGTTCCCTTCGCTCGCGCTCAGGGCGGGCTTTCCGCTTCAACTCCTCCTTCGCAAAGCCTCAGTCCGGGGTTTCCACTTCAATCCCTAACCCGAAAAGACAAGGGGGGGGTAGGTAGCAGAAAAAAATCATTAATTAATTGATTATGAATTATTTACGTTAAATTTTAACAAAAAAGTGATACCCACCCACTTAAGGATAAATTGGTCAGTGTACCGTCCTAAAATAAGTTTACAGGTAAGTGTAACTAAATATTATTGCTGTATTATCAATTTCCCCAAAGCCGAGCGCCCCGCACTATCAATTACCCGCACAAAATATAAGCCCGATGAAAACTGCGCAGTAGCAAGCTGAATATTCTGCTGCTCATAAGGCGCATTTAAAATAACCCTGCCCGTGGCATCCATTAACTGTACCGTTCCACCGGTTACGCTGGCGTCAACAATAACTGTTACGTAATCTTTGGTTGGGTTAGGCATTAGTTGCAGGCCAAAACTATTGCTGGCGCCGGGCAACAAAATACCTGCAACGGCCGAAAATTCAGCGCTGGCAACATTGGTAACTACCGGTGGGTTATAATCAAAATAAATGCTGGCCTGGTTGTTTACCGCCGGCCCGCGGTTACTGCTAAGGTTATTGGTTACATTAACCATAAATTCAACAAAACCATGGCTGCCTGCCTGGCTGGTGGTGCTATCGGGTAACATAATATCATAAAAATAAAACTCTAAAATACCTGCCCCCTTTAAACTGTATTTAACCGGGTTACTGCTACCCAGCAACCTGAAACTTGCTGCATTCAGGTTACTATCTAAAGTATCGCGCACCACTATGTTTTGGGCTGCAGCGGTGCCTGTATTCTGAAAGTGTATAGTATAAGTTAAAGCCTCGCCCTGTATAATATTGCTGTTAGGCGAAACCGTTTTCTCATTCGGGTCATAACTGTTAACGGCAACCTCTACAAGTGTATCCACATTATTTAGTGGGGTATAATCACTTGAAACATTACCTACAGTAGCTATTGATTTAATACTATCCGTAGCCTGCGCCGCCGTATCAAACACCAGCGTTACTGCAATATTGCCTAAGCCAAACGGTGTTAGGCTATAAGCCCATTTAGCCGTATGGCCTGTAACATAAGCAGGCGAAGGCACCGCCGAAACAAAACGATAAGCCGTATCAAAAACATAACTAATGGTATCGGTAACCGTAAGAGTGCCGTTGTTTTGATAACATAACCAGTGGATATTGGTATCTCCCGGAAAAGGTGGGTACGCAGAACATACAGTTATTGACATATCCTGTATTGCACTATCAGGCGCAATGCCAAAATTATTGCCTGTTAAAACACCACCCGGGGCAATGGTATATGATGAAGCCGTTGAAATATGGTAATACAATGGCGCAGTAGTTGAAATGGTATGCGATACCGTAGTATCCACCTCGTCAATAACATAATACCCGGTGCTATCGGGGCTAACCACAAAACCATCAGGCGATTCTGAAACATTGCTGATAGTAAACCCCGGCTCACCAATATCCTGTACCCCGTTATTATTAGCATCGCTAAAAACAGTGCCGCTTATTGAATTAAAGCCGGTAGGGTCATAAATACCAACCACATTAGGGCTTCCGGCATTGCACGGCATCCAGTAAAGGCCATGCCTATCAAAATAACCCGATAAAGTTGAGGCAGCATTTTCCACGCCTGTTGCCCCCCATTGTAATTGAAAATTGTTTAACAATAAGGGTGTCCAGCTAAGGTCTGCGTTAAGCCTGTAAAAATACTCGAAGGTATCTCCCAAAGCATAAAGCGAACTATCGGGCCCCGGCAAATAAAGAAAGAGGCCGCTCGAATCATTTTGCAAGGGCGCTGGCAACGCAACAGAATCAAATGTGCTGCCATTAAACCTTACAATGTTATTCGAATTTTCAGCTAAAAAATAAAGCTTATTACTGCCGTCAACAATTAAGTTATCAGTTAAATAGTTAAATGTGGTGGTTGGGTAATGTGTCCAGCTTCCGCTGGCATATTTCATTAACCCGTAATGCCCACAGTTCAAATAAAGTGCGCCGGTATAATCGCACATACCGGTTATTGTTGATACGAAAGTATCAATACTGCTGGTATCATTAACCGGAATACCCAACGCATTAAGGTATATGCGTGCGTAGGTGCTACCATCAAATTTAGTAGCAAAAAAAGAATCAACCTGGTAGTTAGAATTTACATGTGTTGAAAGAATATAATCGTTACCATGATGGTCATCTATAACCTGCGTAATACTATAACTTGAAGTAGTTTGATAGGGTAAAGCGAACAGGCTAATACTACCAGCCACCCCCCGGTAAGTATTGGTATCTGCACTATACCACATATCATTCCGGCTGTCAATAATAAAATAATTCACCTGGTTAAAACCTGCACTATCAGTAAAATTATAATCAATACTACCGCTATGGTTAACAAAATGTTGTACATTAACCGTGTCGCTTTCAAACGCGCTAAACCAGGTTTGCCCACTTGTATCTACCGCCATGCAAACCGGTAAAATGGTTTGTGTAGCAGGGTCAAAGGTAAATGGGTTAAAAAATTGCATATTGTTCTGGCCGTAAGCAAAACAACTAATAGCAAAAAGTAAAGCAAACAGAATAGTTTTCATTGGGCAAATTTTTCGTTATTGTATCACTAATTTTTGACTAATCGTATTACCATTATTATCTACCAACTGCAACAAATAAACGCCTCCTGCTAAATTATTTCTGCCAAACTCTATTTTATGCCCACCCATTGCTTCATCTGTGTTTTCAGCAATGGTGCTCACCTTTCTACCCATAAAATCATATAATAGTATTGAAACAGTTGTAGCATTAGGCAAATTAAACTCAATGGTGCATGAACTGTTAAAAGGGTTGGGATAAACTTTTAGATTAATCTTATTTATTACCTCATTCAATACTGCCGTAAATTCATCCATGTTAAGTAATGTATCGGCGTACATAGCATTAACTTCCCTTAAATGATCTATCATCATTTGCCTCTCATCAGATGTAAGCGTGGTATCCCGGAACGTTTCTTTTATCAAAGCCAGGCAGACTTTTAATGAGTCGTCATTAAATAGCTCATCGTCAGTTACTTTTGCTTGCGGGGCGCTATGATGCCTGGGTCCATCTACTTGAACGAGCGTGCCTCCCAAGGACAACTCCTCTACCGAACAGTCCATTCTTTTACAGGTAAGTAATGCATGGCCTCCCCCTATTCCTATCAAAGTTGGAGAGCCAAGAGGCCCTGGGAGCAAATCAATATGCGGTGCATTGCAATTGACATATCCACCTGTAGTCATTTGCATACCAGCAATTAAGAGTGTATCGGCAGCCTGAATAGTTACAGGGTTAGCAATATTGCCAATAGTGTTGCCGCCAATAGTCATTGGAAAAGTTGTAGTTACAACACGTTTCATCAGGTTTGTATAACTAAAAGAAATTGTGCTGCTCTGTGCGAGATCGGTATAATGGGGTACATCATATTGTAAAGCATACAGATTAAAAAGCAGCATCCAGCTAAGGTTATTATGAACATCAATATAACCCCATTCATCTTGGTTGGGTTGTGGGAAGCAGGGGTATTTATAAATTTCACTTAAAATATTATCATAACTGGTTTGGTCGCAAAATGGTACTCTGTTATTGATTACGGCATTTAATAAATCTAATTGAATACCACACCAAGTATCGCTTAGATTAAAACCGCCATGTACGAAATCACGTGCAGCTTGCTTACCTGCCCCTTCATCACTCTCAAAAGCATCGCATGCAATAGCAATTTCGTCAGCCATGTGCAAATTATCCTGCGTCTCAATCCCAATTGTTGGATATGAATGAGTTGGGGAGTTATTGTTGCTTGGGTTTTGGAAAAAATTATGCCAATCAAATTTCCCAATGCCTCCGGTATAACCATTCTGAAGATTTATGCTTTGTCCATTTTCTTCAGCAATTTTGCTGGCGGTTAATGCCAACAAATAAGAATAGGATTGTGAGTATGAGCCTTGGCAAACCAATTGCCCATTAGGATCCCTGGTTAACCAGTGGCCCTTCGTTCCCTTCATCCACTTTATCATGGCCAAAGCCTCATTGGTAGCATTATTTCTAATCTGTTGTTCAAAAGAATTAGGTGTAAAGCCCGGGTACCGGCTTGAATTAGCAACCAATTCCATAACCGTGCGGAAGGCCAAAATTAGCGGATATGCCACATCCTGGCTTTCTTCCATGCCGCATCCAGTCGTTACAGAACAACTAATGCCAACCCCATCGCATCCTTGAGGAGGCCCGTCAGTACAATCAATACTTCCGGTAACTAAATTAGTCTTCGGCCCGAAATTGTTTAAAGTGTACTGACCGCTAGCGTTCTTAGGGCCGATAGCAAGATCCCACGGCGCATCACTTCTAATGAAGAACCCGTCAGGCTCTGATGATTCTCCCGTAAATATCTTGGAACTGGACATATCAAGCCTTATTACAGCATTAACGGCATCATTTAATTCATTTTCTGTTCTGAGCAGCACAGTGGGATCCTGGTTATTTTCTTTTAGCAAAGCCCATTCAGTGGCAAGCACCATAATATACTCTGAAAGCCCATGTGGTGATTCCGATGAAAACACAACTTCGCCACCATAATTCTCGCTACCCAATATATCATTAAAGTCTACCGCTTCAGGAAAACATCCCCCTTGCCCGTTATGGGCGTTCCCATATAGGTCATAAGGCCAAAACGTAGTCCCATCAACTGTTAGAGTTGGACTATTACTCGAATTCCACAAACTCGGTGTGCATCCAGCAATAGGGTCATAGCAAGTTGGGCAAGTTAAGTTTATTGCTGTCCCATCCCAACCAGGCCATGGGGCCCCTACTAAAACCCCACCAGGATTAGCCCCGCCTCTTGCTGGAGGTGCTGTTTGCAAATATGTTCGGATGTAATCCGCCGGTAGCGAATAGCCTTGATCAGTTCCTATTACAAGTACACCAGGTTCACCTAAACCACTTGACTGCATAAAATTACAATCCGAGGGAAAATGTTGTGTACGATTAATAATATCGCCATCTAAATGATAACGGTAATTCCAGTACCCCCTTAACCAGTTTAAATATGTAGAACCGGCTATATTATCTGAATAAGGGTCATTGCTATGAGGTAACCGGTATTGACCAAATTGACCAAAGGAAGTTAAGGGTAGAAGTAATTCCAGGCATATCAATATAAAAAACAAATTATTTTTATTCATTTTTTATTGTTTATAATATGAAAAAATGCATGAATCAGGAAAAGGATCAAGTACTTGAGGTGTATCGCAAATGATTCCAACATTCCGGTAAAAACCAAAAACCGTATCCATTGAATAGCCACGGCTGATATAGAGAGTTACTGAATCCTGTAGCCATTTGCGATTACTTATTAAAGGAGATACATAAGTATACCCATTTTTAGAACATTGAAAACCGCCATCCAAAATATAACAATTAAAGCATGGTTGCCTTTTACATCCTGCAATAGCCAGTGCAAAAATCCCCAAAGTAAGTAGTGTAATTTTTACATTATATTTCATAACCATTATTTTATTTTCTTCAACAACTCTTCAATCTGCGCATCCTGCTTTTTATTCTCCTTCTCTAACTGTATTACATACAGGTTTAATTCCACCGTTCTTCCAAGTGTGCCTTCAGGCCAACTTGGAAGTTAAAATGAACGTTTGGGTCTCCCGACCCAAACATCTTGCAGTATCTGCTACTCCAAAATCAATCAACAACTCATACCGTTCTTCCAAGTGTGCCTTCAGGCCAACTTGGAAGTTTAAATGAATGTTTGGGTCTGTGACCCAAACAACTTGCAATATCAACTACTTCAAAATCTATCAGCCCCGTTTTCGTATAAAAGTTTCCATTCGGTAGCAAGCGTCATAATATACATAGCCATGCCGTGTGGCGCTTCGGTACTAAATTGTACCACTCCACCTTTCCCCAATATGAGCGAAGGCCCTAATCCTGAGTTGAGCTGGTTAGTACAACCGCCACATTTAGTACAACTGCCAACAGGTTTCCAAGCCTGCTCACTATTGGGATCAGTAGGGTTACAATAGGTCCAATTGGAAGCTCCTGTTTGGAATATAGAGCTATTACAACCAGTAGGACGAGGGCTACCATTTTGCGTAGGATAAGGTCCTTCATATAAATGTATACCATCTGAGGCAGGAGGTGGGTAAACAAGCCCATCCATAGTTGCTGGAGACCAACCTGGCGATGTATTATTATAGCCCAGACTATATATAGCGATTCCATCAGATAGTAAAGACATTCCAGGATCAGTACCAATGACTGTCATCCCAGATTCACCAATGCCAGAAGGTTCTAAAAAATCGCAATCTGACGGAAAATGTTGTGAGCGGTTAATATTATCACCCATTAAATGATATCTGTAATTCCAATAAACACGTAGGCAACTTAAATAATCAAAAGTTTGTGCGTGCACGTTGAGAAAAAACAGTGAAAATATCGCTATTGCATTAATTTTATTCATAACTATATGATTATGGCACATGAATCACGTACAGGTTGTCCGTTGTAAACGGAATTCGTATCACAAACATCATAGCTAGGTCCACCATCTGGATAGTAGCCACAAAATAATGTATCTATATTAATTTTATAACCTAAATTATTATATTTATTGATTGAATCATGATACTCTGTGCTAGAAAATATGTTTCCAACATAGAGAGTATCACCCATTTTAGACGCATCGAAAGAACATACATAATAATAACAATGATAACAATGGCTTTTTTTACAACTCCCTACGGCTAACAACGTTAAAAGCGCTAAACCAAAAACTATTTGTTTTATATTTTTCATCCTATTTAATTTTACCCCTCTTCAAAAGTTCCTCAATCTCCGCATCCTGCTTTTTATTCTCTTTCTCCAACTGTATTACATACAGGTTCAGTTCCTCAATTTTTTGTAGCAGTTTGGCATCCATTTTAGCTACATCAACCCCGCCATCGCAAACCACACCGTTCTTCCAAGTGTGCCTTCAGGCCAACTTGGAAGTTTAAATGAACGTTTGGGTCTCCCGACCCAAACATCTTGCAATATCTGCTACTCCAAAATCTATCAGCCACCTTTCGCTAAAGGCTGTAATCAAATATTCAATCTGCCCACACCGCACATTGTTTGAGTCGTGAGACTCAAACCCTTCATTTGAAGTTCCAAGTTGGCCTGAAGGCACACTTGGAACAACGGGTAGAAGTAATTCCAGGCATATCAATATAAAAAACAAATTATTTTTATTCATTTTTTATTGTTTATAATATGAAAAAATGCATGAATCAGGAAAAGGATCAAGTACT
>Ga0224555_1004487_pt1 | contig 12753 bp, 11 predicted proteins | sample 714S23034metaG_FD_180687 | JGI IMG/M metagenome (GOLD analysis project Ga0224555, IMG submission 180687) | Peat soil microbial communities from Stordalen Mire, Sweden - 717 S2 30-34 | ecosystem: Environmental > Terrestrial > Soil > Wetlands > Peat | place: Sweden: Norrbotten County, Stordalen...
CGGGCCCGAAGCTGAGCGCCCAGGCCTCGAGGGCACGGTGCCCGTCCCCCGACACGTTGTAGTGGCCGGTGGCGACGATGCCGCCCCGCTCGTCGACCACCGTGGCCGACAGGGTGTGCCGGTGGGGATCGACCCCGACCACGCTGCCTCGCCTGCCTGTTCCTCCCGTCATCACCTCAGCCCTCCGCGTGATAGGTTGTGCAGAGGATCGGCCGACAATTCCCGGTAGAGGGCAGCTGCAAGGCGACGCTCCTATCCAGTCAGACCGGTCCCAGAGCCGCTGGCCGGGGTCGACACTTCAAGATGAGGCCACCCGATTCTCGAGGGCTGACAGTTTGGGAGTCAGGCCCCGGCTGACGGCTCCTACCGTACCGGCGTCCCCGCCCGTCCGGTGCCCCCATTGGACACCGGGACAGTTTCGTTCACGTTCACAAGAGCAGGGCTCGCGATCCACCGCGCCGACGGATAGTGGCCTCGGCGCGGACGCGCTGCGCGAAGGGATAGCTGGCAATAACCGTCGACCACGCCCACCAGCCAGGTGGCTCACGGCTACAAGCCGTACTCCTCGAGCAGGCGCAGCCACACTTCGCTGACAGTGGGGAACGACGGCACCGCGTGCCAGAGTGTGTCGACCGGCACGCGGCCCGCAATAGCAACGGTTGCGGAGTGCAGCAACTCCTGCGTCGCGGGCCCCGTGAACGTGGCGCCAACGATCACGCGCCGAGACTCGTCCACCAGGATCTGCGACGTTCCTCTGATGCCCTCGCCTTGCGTCGATGCGCCTGACACGTCGCCGGTGGGAAAGCGCACCACGCGCACATCGATGCCGCGTTCGCGCGCCTGCGCCTCGCTAGGGCCGACCGCGCACACCTGCGGGTCGGTGAACGTGACGCGAGTCACAACGTCGCGGCTGGCACGATCGCGCGCGTCCTTGCCGGCGATAACGTCGCCCGCGATTCGCGCCTGGTACTTGCCCATGTGCGTTAGCAGCGCGAGCCCGTTGCAGTCACCCACCGCGTACAACCAGCCACCCGCAACACCGGTGGCACGCAGCGTATCGTCCACCTCCACGTAGCGTCCGGGCTCCAGGCCCACGTTGTCGACACCGAGCGACGCCGTGGCTGGCTCACGGCCCGTGGCCACCAGGATCTCGTCGCCGACCACTTCGCTGCCGTCGCTCAGCCTCGCGAAGACTGCGCCCAAATCATCGCGGCGTACCGACGTGAGCTGAGCACCCAGCAACACGCGAATGCCCTCCGTCTCGAACGCCACGCGCACCTCGTCACCCGCGAACGGCTCCTCGCGGGCGAGCAGACGCTGCGCGCCCTCCAGCACGGTTACCTCCTGGCTGCCGAGGCGCCGAAAGCACTGGGCCATCTCGCAACCCACGGCCCCGCCGCCGAGCACGAGCAGACGGCGCGGAACGGTGTGCGTCTCGGTCGCCTCGCGGTTCGTCCACGGACCCACTCCGTCCAGCCCGGGCACCGGCGGCAGGGCGGCGCGCGTCCCCGTCGCCAACACCACCGCAGTGCGTGCGCGCAGCGACAGCATGGCGCCATCAGACCCCGACACATCGACGCGCCGCTCGCCGGCGAGGCGCCCGTTACCGCGATGCAGAACGATGAGCTTCGAGGCCAGCCACGGCACCTGCCCGTCGTCGTGCCGGTCTGACGTCATGTAGTCGCGGCGCGCAAACACCTGCCCCAGGTCGATGGCTCCTTTGACCGCCTCGCGGGCGCCGGGCACGCGCCGGGTCGCCGCCAGCACATCGCCAGAACGGAGCAGCGTCTTACTGGGGATGCATCCCCAGTAAGAGCACTCACCCCCCACCAGTTCACGCTCGACGATGGCAGTGCTCATGCCGTGGTCGGCGCACCGACCGGCGACGTTCTCACCAGCAGGCCCTGCACCAATAACAACGACGTCATACTCAAGAACCTGACCGTCCGCCTCGCTCATCCCCGCGCCTCCTGTCCGCTCCTGTCACCATCGCACACGATTGTGCAGCACTGCGCCGGGGGCTCCGCGTCTCCCGGAGCCGGCCTGCAGCCGAAGCCCAAACTCGGGTTGAGGCGCCCGGATCAGAACCCACTGAAGCGGGTCCGATTCTTGTCGTTCACGGCTGTGTGGCTGCGATCGGTGCGTTCGGCTTCGCCTCCCCGTGGACCTCTGCCCTTCCCTCAGCCAGCCCACCCCGGCATCCCTGCGGGTCGCGAAGTGTGAATTGAGGGCGAGTTGGAGGGTTCAGGGACGCTTCTCTAAATCCTCTTCCTCTTTGGCTTACCCGACTCCCCTAGCGCCCCACTCACATCGCTCTCAGCAAAAGGCTTAATCCGTGCAAACAAGGTCATATCGGGCGGCTGTGGCTGCGGTTCTGTATTCCGCCGTCCAGGGCTCGCGACGGTTCGTATCAACCGGTGACGCTCCCGCAGGGGTACGCAAAGGGGTACGGGTCACTCCTCGTGATGGTCGCTCAACGGCGAGGCTCGCATTGTGGCGACGCCCCCAGCGGCCCGGAGCGATGAAAAGGCCATACATGTCGAGGATGGCGGCGAGGAGAGGCGGGTGGGCTGAGGGTGGGCCGTGATCATCTCGGGGACTCTCGCCGGCCGACGCCGGCAGGCGATCAAGGGGGGTCCCAGGGTGGCAGACTTATCCTCGAGCATGGATGGCGCGCAGCTCTTCCGCCGAGCTCTCGAGCAGGCAACGGCGCTCGTCGGGGGCGTCCGCCCCTCCCAGCTCGGCCTGGCCACGCCCTGCACAGCGTGGAATGTGCGGGCCCTCGCGAGCCACATGCTCTACGAGCTCAGCTGGGTTCCCGACCTCACCCTGGGAGCCACCATCGCCGAGGTCGGCGACCGCTACGACGGTGACCTCATCGGCGACGACCTTGTGGCGAGCTGGCGGCGGGCTGCGGACGCCGCGCTCATCGCCGTCGACCGCTGCGAGCCCGTCGCCATCGCACATCTCTCCTACGCCGACGTGAGCAACGACGCCTATCTCCGGCAGGTGGGGGGCGACGAGCTCATCCATTCCTGGGATCTCGGAGCCGCCACTGGCGCCCTCGTGCGCTTCGATCCCGAGCTGGCCGAGGCGGTGTACGAGAACACCCTGCCTGACATGAAGGGCATACAGGCGAGCGGTCTCTTCGCTCCTCCGGTTCCGGTGCCAGAGAACGCCGACACCCAGACGCGGCTAATCGCGCTCTTCGGTCGCGACCCCGGCTGGCCGCCACCGCACTGATGCTCGCCGCCTCGGTGGCGGCACGGCGTCAGCGAATCGTGTCCGAGGCGTCGAGACTGCCGGCGAGCACATCCAGCACGTCCGTTGAAGAAGCGGCGCGCTCCCGGCACCCCACTTGTCCACCGTGGTATGCCCTCTACCTGGCCAACGCCCAAGAGCAACGCTGCCTTGCTTCGTGCGAACCGGACGTCTCCAGGCCATCGTCAGGAGGATCTCCCGACGCCAAGCAAACGCAGCATCTGAGTTCAGAATCGCCGTCCGGGGGAAGGCTGGTCGGGGCGCCCAGACTCGAACTGGGGACCTCTTGCTCCCAAAGCAAGCGCCTTCGACTTTCGTCGTTCGCATAGGCCTATTTGAATTGGCTTGGTGCACTTGCTTCGCTATCCGTACCTCCACTCAGCACTTGCTTCAAAGGTCCGGCGAAGGTCCGGAAGCAAAAGGACGGGCAGTAGGACCGATCAGGTGTTCGCGCCTCGCTGTCAGTCCTGAAACAGTTCTTCGGCCACCGGCACAGCGAGAACGCCAAGCGCATCGAGATCCCCGCGGCTACGATCTTCCACAGCGTGATCGTCGATGCTGTGAGGCAACCTCGACCTCAGCCGGGGGCTGAAGCGGACCGGGGGCCAGAGTGTAGCCGATGACTTCGGTAGGAGCTGCCCGATGAGCGTCGTGATGATCATTGGGATGGGCGACATGGGTGAACGGCTGGCATCCGGGCTCGCGGTCAGCGGTCAGGTGGGCCGCCTGGTCCTGGTGGGTCGTTCGTCACCAGGGCTCTCCGCTGCCGCAGCCACTGTCGCCAGCATGTCGGACTGCCCGGTCCAGTCCATCCAGGTCGACGCGATGCAACAGGGCGATGTCGCGGATCTCCTCGCCCGGACAATGCCGGATCTGGTGGTGCAGTGCGCGAGCCTGCGCAGCCCCTGGGCACTTGCCGGTCGCGAGGACGCGGCAGCACAGGCAATCATTGCCGCCGGCCTTGGTTTACGTCTGCCTTACCAGCTACCAGTGGTGCTGAGCGTCATGCGCGCCGCAAGAGACGCCGGGTACGCGGGTCCCATTGCGAATCTCTCCTTTCCGGATGTGACGGGGCCCATCCTGCAGCGCCTTGGTCTCGCGCCCACCGTCGGGCTCGGCAACGCCGGCATGATCGTGGAGCGTGTCCGCGCTGCGCTGCGCGTGGCCGCGCCGGACGCCGACCTGCCCCTGGTGCGGGTAGTCGCACACCATTCCCAGGTCGCCGCCGCAATGCAGGCACGCGAACCTGCGGACCCGGGCGAACGCTGTCGTGTCTATCTCGGCGACGGCGGCCAGCGCGACGACGCCATCGCCTACCAGGGACCGGCGCTGGCTCCGGGTCTGCGCTACAACGCTGTCACGGCTGCGGCAGCCATTCCCGTCTTGGAAGCGCTGCTTCCCGGATCGGCTCCCCTGCGCTGTTCAACTCCCGCGCCCGCTGGGCTGGACGGCGGATACCCTGTGCTGATCGCCAATGGCGCCGTCACCCTCGACCTGCCCCCCGGGCTTGGACAGGAAGACGCGCTCGCTTTTAACCAGCGGATGGCCCATGACGACGGGATCGACCATGTTGACGAGGATGGAACTGTCCACTTCACGGCTGCCAGCCGGCGAGCAGTCGCTAGCTTCGGTGCCGGACTCGCCGAGCCGCTTGCGATAGACGACCTGGAGGCTCGAGCCGCCATGCTCGACGCTGCACTCGGCTAATCCGTCGCGGCGATTGTTTGGTGCGGGCGCCACAGCGCCGGGCAGCTGAGTACGGGCTCGATCCGCTGACCGGAGGGAACTGCGATCGAAGCTGCTCTGCCCTGGCGCTGAGAGTTGTGTCCCGTACCGTGGTGGGAATTGAGGGCCTTCCTCGCAACGCCTTGAGCTGAAGGGCAGACAATGAAGACTACCGCGGGGATTCCTCGTCGGAAGTCCCCCCAACCCGAAGGACCCGGACGGTTCTAGTCGGCGACCAGCTCAGGGTCGGATAACCGGAAACCCGGCGGCCTGGGCTCCCACGATGACGCGCTGATCGTACGTGACCACGCCCTCGAGGTCGGGGCCGAGCTCACCGGCGGCGGCCAGGTGGATGGCGTCGAGGAAGCGCAACTCGGCGGGAGCGATCCGCCCAGCCACGTTGAAGGTCGAAGCGGATGGCAGGACCAACGAGACACCGTCCAGCAGCTCATCGATGACGTCCGGGTTGACCCCGAGCCGGGCGCCTGCGCGGTATGCCTCGGTGGTGAGCAACTGGGATGACCAGCAGGGGCGGTGGCCGGTGAACCACCGGCGCATGGCCGGCGAATCGTCCTCCGCGACCGCCAGCTTGAGGAATGCGGAGGTCTCCAGGTAGAAGGCCACCTCACCGCTCGCCGCGCAGCTCGTCGAGGACGCTTCCGATCGAGCGGGAGGCCGCGACCGGCGCCGGGAGCGGCCCCTGGATCCGGCGGGCGAGGCTCACCCGGCCAGCAGCGATGAGGTTCCCCGTGCCGACGGTCACCGACGGCGGAGCGAGGACGGCCACCAGCTGACCGCGGTCGGTGACGCCAAGGATCTCCCCCCGGCGGACCCTCCTGATGGCGGCCGATGCTCGCTGCTGCAGTTCCCGAACCCCAATCGTCTCCATGTGCGTCGATTGTAGCACGTGACCGGACGGCTCGGCCCAGAAGCCGGGAGCCCGAGGCCTGGCTGGTTGATCTGAGCCGAAGCAGACGGACGACCTCTCATTGTGAACTTGGCCTCCGGTCCACCTGTGCACGCGGAAACCAGCGGCGACAAGAGCGGTGTCCACGAGCGTCGTCCTCGGGCCCGCGTCGGCCGGACGCGGCCCGGCTTCGGTTCCGGCTCGCCAGCAGGCAGGAGGGGCCGCGAACAGACATGCGGGGCTCGGCGGTCATGGCGAACTCACCGATAGAAAGCAGCTATTGACAGAGCCAATAGAATAGCAGTAGCGTTCTAATAAGAAGCTGATTCAGATAGATAAATGCGTTGGATCGGTCCGACTCTCAAACCGAGGACACTGCCATGACCGGAGTAGTGACGCGGCGCTGGTGGGCGCTCGGCGCCATGGTCCTCGCGGTGCTGACGGTGACCCTCGACGTCACCGTGTTGACGGTCGCCCTGCCGACACTGGCTGGGGCGCTCAAGGCCTCGGAATCACAGCTGCAGTGGTTCGTCACCTCCTACACCCTGGCCCTCGTGGCAGGCATGCTACCGGCCGGGCTGGTCGGTGACCGGTACGGGCGCAAGGGGCTGCTGGTCGGCGCCCTGGTCCTCTTCGCAGCCGGCTCGTTGGGCTGCGCGTACGCCCCCTCCCCGGACGCGTTCATCGCCGCTCGCGTGGTGCTGGGGCTCGCTGGAGCGGCGCTCATCGTCACCGTGCTCTCGCTTCTCACCGTACTGTTCAGCGAGGCGGAGCGGCCGCGAGCCATCGGCATCTGGGGCGCCGCCAACTTCGTGGGCCTGCCCCTCGGACCGATCATCGGCGGGTGGCTCCTCACCAACTTCTGGTGGGGCTGGATCTTCCTGATGAATGTTCCGGTGGCGCTCCTGGCCCTGATCGCGGTGCTGGTCCTCGTGCCCGACTCCCGATCGGCTGAGCGACCCGGCATTGACCTCCTGGCGGTGCTGCTCTCGAGCGCCGGCTTGGTGGCTCTCATGTACGGCGTCGTCGAGGCCGGCAGCAACGGCTGGGGCAGCGCGAGCGCCATCGTGCCCGCCCTCGTCGGCCTTGCGGTCCTCGCTGGCTTCGTGCTCTGGGAGCGCTGGCTCTCCGCACGCCCGGGAATGCAGCCCCTGGTGGATCTGGGCCTCTTCCGCTCACGCAGCTTTACCTGGGGCACGATCTGCACCGCGTTCGGCGTCTTCGCACTCTTCGGTGTGATGTTCGCGCTGCCCCAGTACTTTCAGGCGATCCTCCGGGTCAACCCGCAGGGCTCCGGCTTCCGTCTGCTGCCGCTGGTGGCCGGCCTGATCGTCGGTACTGTGTCGGCCGACCGGGTTGCGGGGCGGCTCGGCACCAAGCTGACCGTGGCGATCGGCTTCGCGGTGGCCGCCGCGGGCTGCTTCATCGGCACGGGCATGACAGCGACCAGCGGCGATGGGTTCATGGCCGCCTGGACGGTCGTTGTCGGCGCCGGAGGGGGCCTGGGCTTCGCAACAGCGGCCTCGGCCGCGCTCGTCGAGGTCTCCGCTGACCGCAGCGGTGTCGCCTCCGCGCTCCTCCAGGCGGTCATCAAGCTTGGCCCTGCGTTCGGCGCCTCGATCCTGGGCAGCCTCCTCAACTCCACATACCAGGCCCAGGTGCAGGTCGCGGTCTTGCCGCCGAGCTTGGCTGCGGCCGTGAAGGCGAGTGTTTTCAGCGGGCTCGCGGTGGCGCAGAAGCTCGGGTCGTCGGCGCTCCTCGACTCAGTGCGGACGTCATTCGTCGCCGGCATCGACGACGCTGTGCGGCTCACCGCGGGCGTGGCCGTGGCGGCCATCGTGCTCGCCCTCCTCTTCCTCCCGCGCCACAAACGGGTCGGAGCGACGGACGCGGCCGCACCGGTCGCGACCCGCGTGGCCGCGAGCGAGAGTGAGAGGTGAGCGGGGCCAGGACCGAGGGCAACCGTGACCGCGGAGGACGCCGATCCACTTGAGAGCGACACACTTCCTGACAGATAAGCGGTTCGGAGAGGTGAAACGTGGACGCAAAGCGAAATGACGGTCCATCGAGGTTAGGCCTGCGGGAGCGCAAGCAGGTCAAGACCCGTCGCCTACTCCAAGCGGAGGCCTTGCGCCTCTTTCGCGAGCAGGGTTATGCGGAGACTTCCGTGAACGAGATCGCGGAGGCGGCGGAGGTTTCGCCCAGCACTTTCTACCGTTACTTCCCGACGAAGGAGGACGTGGTCCTCTACGACGCCTTCGACCCGATCCTCATCGAGGCACTGCGTGCCCAGCCCTCCGAGCTCAGCCTAATCGGCGCAGTCCGAGCGGCCATGACGTCAGTGCTCGGCTCCTCGTCCGACGCAATGGCGACACAAATGCAGGAGCGCTCCGATCTCATGCTCTCGGTGCCTGAACTCCGGAGAGGGATGCTCGACGCACTGCTCGCGTCGGTGGAGCCCCTCGCCCAAGTGCTGGGCGAGCGGGTGGGGCGATCGCCGGATGATTTCGGCGTGCGCAACGTGGTGGCGGCGGTCATCGGGGTCGGGCTCTTCGCCTGGTTTGACGCCGGAGGTAGGGCTCACGACTTTCTAGCGCGGATCGACGCGGCTCTGGCCCACTTGGAGGCCGGCTTGCCGCTGACCAACCTAGGCTCCAGCTGAGCCGCGGGTGTAGACGGCCTCGAGCTGGTGAGGCAGAGGGGCCGGTGCAGCGGTGGCAGAGCACTTGCTTCGATGATCGTGGCCCGGAGCAGCACTTGCCCCTGCCGTCGGGATCCCCTTCGGGGCCCGGCTTGGCCCAGACGACATCAAAGCAAGTGCACCAGGTGAATTCAGAACTGACCACTGGCTGACCCGCTGGTCGGGGCGGCGGGACTCGAACCCGCGACCTCATGCTCCCAAAGCAAGCGCCTTCGACTTTCGTCGCCCGCATAGGCCATCGCGAATTCGCTTGGTCCACTTGCTTCGCTATCCGTGCCTACGGCTGGCACTTGCTTCGAGCGTCAGGCGAAGGTCCGGAAGCAATGAGGTAACTCCAGCACCGCCCGCACCGCCGCGACAGCGTAGGCCAGGATTGGCATGGAGAAGCCGCCTGAGGCTGGCCGCCGCACGACACGGTGGCCAGCCTCGACATACCCCCTATCCGGCGTGCGCTACGAGGGGCTCCTCCTCGTGGCGTCCCGGCGGCGCCTCTACTCCCTCCTTCGGGAACCACGCCAAGACTACGAAGTCATAGAAGAAACCGCCGGCAATCGCACCCGCGGTTGGCCCGAGCGTCGTCACCCAGAAGTCTCCGCGCGGCCCGGGGAAGGCCTGCTGACCCCAGCCGATCAACCAGATGAAGATTCGAGGTCCGAGATCACGGGCCGCGTTGAGCGAGACCATGGTCGCCGGTCCCTCAAGCACCACCAGCATCATCACGCCGAGTCCCAGCGCCAGCGGGAAGAACCACGCGGCCGGCCCGAACGTGTTGCGCTTCTCGAGCAGTACCAGAATGAACACGATCAACAAGGCGGTGGCGATGAACTCGCCGACGAACCCCTGCCAGAGGCTGATTTGTGTCCACCCATCCGGCACATGGAGCTTCGCGGCCACGCTAGCGGGACCTATGCCGACGTAGCCGGGGTTGGGAGTGACCGGGACGAAGACCATCGCCACCAGTTGGCTCCCCGCAGCCCCCTTGGCCAGGCCGAGCTCGGCCAGCTTGTGGACGATCTCTTGCCCGTATATGAGGTCAAGTGTTGCAGCTGCGATAAAGCCCCCGGCAATCTGAAACACGAAGTATGGCACCACATGCTTCCAAGGAAACTTCCGCCTGAGGGCCATTACTAGCGTGACGCCCGGGTTGAAATGCGCACCCGAGATCGTCGCATTGGCCCAGACTGCAAGGCCGACCGCTAAGCCCCACCCAAGGCCAGCGGTGATGATGTCTGGCACGGCCCCCGATAGGACGGCCGCGAACATGACCGCATCACCGAAGAGCACGATTAGGAAGACTCCCGCCGCCTCCCCTAGGTAGTGACCGAGCCACGATCTGTCCACTACATCACCTCCAAAATAAAGTCAAATGACCCCTATGGCAGGTCACCTGTCATAGGAGCGAGAAGATGCCGAGCCACCTGACGGCTGATGATCAGGTGGGCTCGGCAATAGAGGGTTTAGCCCCTTACGGCACCAGCACCCCACGCCCCCGGACGTGGCCGGCGTCCAGCTCATCAAGAGCGTGCGCATATTCCTTCAGGGGGAATGTCGTCGACGTAATGTGGACCCGGCCCTGCCGATTGAGCTCCATCAGCTCGGAGAGCTCAGCGTAGGTGCCCACGATGCTCCCGATGACGTTGATCTCGTTGGCGATCATGTCCAGGGTGGTCGGTGCGACGGTCCCGCCGTAGCCGATCACGATGTAGGTACCGCCACGCGCTGGCCGCAGGTACTTGAGGGCATACTGCGGAGTGTTGTTCTCAGCCACGAAGTCGAGGATGACATCCGCCCCTCGTCCCTCGGTCAGCTTGAGGATCTCGGCGACCCCGCCATCCTCACCCGCGAACGCAACGTGATCGGCGCCGATCTCCTTGGCAAAGCTCAGTCGGTCGCGGTTGGCGTCGAGGGCGATCACGGTGGCCGTGCTCATCACCTTGAGGAGCTGCACGCCAAAGTGCCCGAGGCCGCCGACTCCCACCACTACAACGTTGGTCCCAGGATGGATGTAGGGCACAGCCTTCTTCACGGCATGATAGGCGGTGATGCCGGCGTCGGCGAACGGTGCCAACGGCACCGGGTCAGTCCCGGGAGCGAGCTTGATGACGTTCCGTACCGACGTCTTCAGGTATTCCGCCCAGCCCCCGTCGGCTCCGTCCAGGCCTGGGAACACGCCCTTCTCGCAAGCCATGTCATAGGCGGTGCGGCACGGGTAGCACAGGCCGCATGTGATCAGCGGGTGCAGGATAACAGGGTCGCCTTTGGTCAGGCCAGTGACCGCGGAGCCCACCTCTTCAATGTAACCGGCGTTCTCATGGCCGATCGTGTAAGGAAGTTTCGGATCTCCGAGAGCTTGCTGCCAGACCGCTTGGACGATATGGATGTCCGTGCGGCAGACCCCGGCTCCGGCAATCTTGACGATGACGTCAAAGGGCCCAGTGATCTCGGGGTCGGGAACGTCGACCAGCTTCACCGATTCGGCAAACGGCTTGTTGTATGCAAAGATACGAGCTGCCTTCATAGGTCATCCTCCAATGTCGTATTTCGTCGTTGCGCGTGGCCAACGCCGCAGTTCCACGTGGCCGTGTATGCTCGAACGAACGAGGGTGGTGTCTCGGCCACCCCCTCTCTGCTCACCCTTTCTCTCCCAGGTCTCCAGTGGTGCCACGGTCTGCGGATAGTTGTCGCTCAGGTGCAGGCAGTGCAGAAGGCGCCGACAAGAGTCGGCCGATAGCAGTCACAGAGTCTATTAGACTGGGCCCTACGACAGAGAAGGCTTTGGACGTAGTGGAAACGCCAATCGTTCCAGCGAGCTTGCCAGTCGAGTCAAGGAAAGGCGCGGCTACGCAGCAGAAGCCCTCCACACGCTCCTCGAGGTCCAAGCCATAGCCTAGGGACCGCACTCGCGCCAACTCGTCAAGTAATGCGCCTGGTTCAACTATAGTGGCGCGCGTGAAGGCGTGAAGCCCGTGCTCTGCCACATAAGCCTCTACATCCGCCTCGGCGAGATTGGCCAGCAGCACCTTCCCGAGTGCAAGCGCGTGAAGCTCCCGCTTGATGCCCGGACGGACGCCGGGCAAGACGGGCTGCCCTTGATGCCCGAGCACGTCGACGATCTCGGCTTCAGGATTTGGCAGGGCCAGGTAGGCTCGTTGGCGAGTGCGCTTAGACAATTCGGAGAGGGCGTCTTGCATCCGTACCTGCGGGGTGAGGCCATCGGTCTGTGTGGCGGAGGAGCCGACTCGCTGCATGGACGGTGCAGCCGAGTAACGCTGGCCGATGCGAATTGCGAAGGCCTCCTGACAAAGGCTGCTTAGAAGGTAGCGCGCCGTGGAGGGACTCTTGCCAATCATGCGAGCCACCTCAGCTGTTGTCAGCCCATCGGGTTCGGCGAGCAGGAGGTCAAGAACTCGAAGCACTGATCGAGCCGTGGCCAAACTCCGTCCCCGTTCCACGGGCCGCACCTCCTGCCGCGCTAGCCTTTTCTGTACCGCATCGGCACGCAGCGTGGACGTAGGGCCAGCCGGTGTCAAGAAACCAGGAATGTTGGCAAATAGTGCACCGCCAAGCCCGAGTTCAACGGTCGCAGGTCCGGAGCGCGATGCGGACGCGTCACTCGGGGCACCGGGCCGCCCGCTGGGCCACGGCCTCGCGCTGCGCCGGCGGATCCGTGCGCACGCAACAGACGCTCGCTTCAGCCAGACGGAAGGTCTCCCGCAGCTCCCCCTCAAGCCCCAGCCGGAGCCAGGGCGGCGCCTAGATGTGGATGGCGACGACGCCCGCCAGGCAAGCCTGGTTAGGGAGACGCTGGACTTTCGGGTGAACACGTACGAACTCGCGGGTGTCTCCGATCAACGGCAACACGGGCCGCGTGTTCACAAGGGGATCCAAGTCTCTTGTCAACCTATCGCAGATGCGGGCGGCCGGCCGTCCCTGGCGGGCCGAACGCCTGCAAACCAGTTCTCACCTATTCGCGATTGATTCCTACCCTTAGGCTGATCGCGGCCTAGCAGTCTTGACGTATAGGCGTCAAGTCGTCAAAATGGTGCCATGGCGATGGCTCGACGCAAGACCACCGTGTATCTCGACGAGGACGTCGTCCGCGCCTCGAGGGTGCTCGCGGCCCGCACCGGTCAGCACGAGTACGAGATCGTGAACGCGG
>Ga0224555_1004488_pt1 | contig 12742 bp, 15 predicted proteins | sample 714S23034metaG_FD_180687 | JGI IMG/M metagenome (GOLD analysis project Ga0224555, IMG submission 180687) | Peat soil microbial communities from Stordalen Mire, Sweden - 717 S2 30-34 | ecosystem: Environmental > Terrestrial > Soil > Wetlands > Peat | place: Sweden: Norrbotten County, Stordalen...
CGACACGGTCGATGGTGGTCTTTACAAAATCTTCATTCTGACTGACCTTGCCGGCGGCGTTGCGCTTAAGATCGCCGAGGATGCGGCTGCCGTTTTTCACTTTGGCGTGCACGATGCGGAAACGATCGTAAGGGACGATTGCTGCTTCGGGTTGTTGCGGCTGCTGCGGGCCTTGGGGCTGGGCGCGGGGCGCATCGAGGCTGGGCATGGATGGTTTGGCGGAAGCGGTCTCGCCCGCCGGCGGCTGTTTTTTGGAGTCGTCGTCCACTTTGAGGTAGATCGAAGGAACGGCGACATGCGAGTGGATGGTGGCGTGTTCGCCGGCGAGTTCGACGGTCTGCTTCGAGCCGGCAGGATTGAGAGGTGTACGAAAGATATTGCCGCGGCTCTTGGCGTCGATGTCGCCTTCCATCTGCTGCAGTTCGACCAGTTGCGGCTCGCCTCCATAATTATCCAGCAGGAAGACGCCGGAATCTTCGGGCAGGCGCAGGCCAGGGGCAACCTGGGGAAGCTTCACCAGTTCGGCTTCGCGCTCGGCGTCGGTTTCCTTGTCGAGAGCGGCGGCCTCGGGAATCGCGGAGGCGGCGCGATCTTTCTCATACTTTTCGGTGGCGGGCCAGTCGACGAGCGAGGAGGGAAGTTCCTCCCACTCATTGCGCTCGGCGCTCATGTAGCGAACGCGGTCGCCTTTGACCTCGAATTTGGTTACCAATTGGTATGAGCCATCTTTGAGGATCAGACGGTGTGAGAGTTCCTGGGCTGGAGCGGGCGGGGAAAGAAATGCAACCAGCGATGCGATGGTTACGAGAACGGCGAGGAGTTTCGGGAAGCGCGGTTGGCGGCGGAATGGAGTTGGGTGCTGCATGGGGTGATTATTTCACGGACTGAAGATGCGGGGAGTGTTTCAAGATTGCAGCCCAGACTCTGAAGCGCGAAGGACCTAGAAACGATCCTGGCGTCCCACGGAGAAATCCAAACCGAACTACCTTGAGATTCTTGTCTCAGCCTGAGACGGTGATTGTTTTCCGCTCCTGCACGCGGACTAAATTGTCCTCTAAGCTACTGAAAAATATAGCGCCTGGGTGCTAATCCTTCCGTTCCGCGCGGTGGTCTCGATCGTGCTTCTATTTCTGGCGAAACCGCGTGTTTTGGCTCCCCGGTCCATTCCTCCTAACCGGGAAGAGGGGAGCCCAACCCGCACTTTCTTGGTGGAACTTGACCGTTGCTGAGAAAAGACAGCAGGTTCCTCCACTTCGCTTCCCCTTCCCATCGGTCCGGGGAAGCTTCGGTCGGAATGACAGGTTTTAATCGGTCGGAACGAAAGGTTCTTACTAGGAGATTTGATTGGCGCATCCAGGGACAGCTTTATCGCGTACGCCGCAGAGCAGCGTGGTGGCGGAGTTGGCGCGCTTTTTCCCGGAGGCTACGCCGGTACGGATTCCGGTTCAATTTACTTGTTGCAATCACACCCGCGGGGCTGACCGAGCCGACGCCGCCGATCTTCGGGAGAGCGTGCGAGAGAATATTCGGGAGAACGTGCAGGAAAATACGGTGATTGAATTCGGTACCTCGCGGGAGGTTTTGTTTGCCTGCACCACGCCGCTGGAGTTTGCCGACGTGCTGCGGCTGAGGAATTCAGACGGCTCGCTCGATACCGAAGCGGCGGTGGTCGCGGTGCAATATCATCCCGGCAAAACCATCGTGGCCGCGCGCTTTACCCAAGCAGTTCCCAACTGGATCGTGAAATCATGACATCCCCGGAAGCTTCGCAGAATTCAGAAAGCCCGGAGTCGACTCCGGAACTGGCGGGGGTGTGGGCGAATGCCCGCCGCCTGCATCCCATTTACACCGAATTGGCGCGTGAGTTTGTGCTTGAGGTGCCGGTTTGCGCCGATCTTGAAAGCGCCGTGGAGGCGCCGGGACCGGAGTCGGTGGAGCAGGCGCAGCTGTGGCTGGATGCCATCGACAACAAGGTGCAGGTGCATCAATTGCGGCAGTTTTTGCAGACCAGTTCGGTGGTGGATGCCGAGGGGCTGGTTCTGCTGTTGCAGCATTTCTTGGCGAAGACGCCGCACAGTGACGCGCAGCGCGACAAAGCGGACTTCCTGCTGGTGCAGTATTTCAGCCAGGCTGCGCCGACCGATCTGGATGACAACCGCGTGGATGTTGCCTGCGTCGCGAAAGGTTTGGAGCCGGTGCTGGGTGCGGTGGAGCTTAAAACTCCGGTCTGGCTGAACGCGCTGGATCGCGTGCTGGAATCGGCACGGCGTTGCCGCTCGCTCGACGAACTGCTGCACGGCGGCGTGCTGGAGCAGGGAAGAAAAGCGAAGGCGCAGACCGGCGATCTGTTTTACCTGCCGATCGCGCTGGTGGCATTTACCCGCTTTGGATATCTCATGCGGCGGGTCTTCTTCCGCCTGATGCTGGCCGATCTCAACGACATTATCGACGGCCTGGGCGAGCTGGAAGACAAGGGAATTGAGACCATCGACTGCCGCAGGGCACAATTTTCCGAACAGGAACCGATCCTGCGGTTGCGCTTGATTTGCCAGTCGTGGAAGGTGATGTTCCAGGCGGAATATTCTTCGGGACAGCCGCTGCGCATGCTGGTGGACCTGCGGGCGTCGGTGAAAGAGGCGCTGAATTTGGTGGCGAAGGGCGAGGCCGAGGCAGTGTCTTCGGGGGCGGGCGAGTCGATTGCCGGAAGGGCGAAAGCTGCCGCCGCGGTTGCGGCTGGCGCGGGCGGCGGCGTGACGGCCGCGGCGCCGGTGGAAGCCGAAGCCGCGGAATTCGAAATCTCGGTCGAGCCGCAGGAGTGGAATCCTGACCAGGACTCGCCAACCAACGGTGAGAAATAGCCGCTAGCGACTACAGATCGCGCAAGCGTAGTGCTGCAAAGAGGAGTTAGGTGGATCAACCGACCGTACTTGTTATCTCCGACGATGTGGAATTTTCGCGCAGCATTACGGCGCGCTGGCAGATGGAGCGTCATGTGCCGATGTTCACGCTGCTGAGCGGCGACCTCTGGCCGCGCTCGATCGAGAGTTTTGCGGTTGCGATTGTGGGGCCAGTGCGGCGCGAGCTGCTGTCGGTGATTCTGGAGCCCTTGCACGCGACGCAGCAGCCGCTTTTTTGTGTGTGCGAGGATGCGGCCACGGTGCAACTGGTGCGGGAGCGTTGGCCGCGCACGTCGGTGCTGCGCAGAGAAGATAACTGGATGAATGTTTTGGTGCCAGCGGCGAGCGAAGCGGTATTGCGAGCGGGAGCGGAAGCTCGCGCCCGCGCCGCCGAAGAAGCCTGCGCCACGCTGGAGCGCCAGGCCATGCTGGGCCGCTATGTGATCGAAATGCGGCACGGATTGAACAATGCGCTCACCTCGTTGCTGGGAAATTCCGATCTGTTGCTGCTCGAACCGGGAATCCTTTCGGCGCAGGCGCGGGCGCAGATTGAAACCATTCGCAATATGACGTTGCGCATCCACGAAGTTCTGCAGCGGTTTTCCTCGTTAGAAAAAGAAATGAACGTGGTGGCGCAACAGATGGAACGAGATTCCGGGAAACACAGGACGGTAGCGGCCGGAATCTGAAGGAAGCGATGGCGAACGGGACGTGCCAACCGAATGCTGAGAAATAACAGCTGATCACCGATCACTGAAAACTGAGAACCGAGAACCGAGAGCCGCTATGCCCAAGCTAACCGCGACCAGCACCATCCTCGAACATGAACTATCCGAGCTGCGCCTGCTGATCGAGCGGCAGACCGGAGTGGTTCTCGACGGCACTAACAGCACGCTGGCCGCGCGCCTGGCTGAATATATTGAGGCGCAAGATTTAGGATCGGCAGCCACGCTGTTGGATCGGGTTCGATCGAGCGAAGGCGACGCTTGCGCTATGCCGTCGCTGCTCGAGGGGCTGGTAAATAACAACACGGGATTTTTTCGGCATCAAGGGGCGCTCAATGCGCTGAGGCAGCAGGTGATGCCGCAGATCTGTGCGCGCAAGTCGGCGGATGGGCCCAGCCCATTGCGCATATGGAGCGCGGGCTGCTCGAGCGGGGAAGAAACCTACTCGATTGCAATCGCGGTGTGCGATGGATTGAGCCAAATCGCGGCGAATCAGGGGAGCGCTTCGAGCCATAGTAATGGGAACGGCAAGTCTGGGGCGCGGAACGGCGGGATCGCCGAGAGCGCTTCCAGTGCGATCCCTGGCGCGGCGGTGTCGATCCATATTGTAGGGAGCGATCTGTTACCGCGGAATATTGAAGTGGCGGACCGGGGAATTTATCCGCAGTCCGCGCTGGAGGGGCTGCCACCGGCGACCATCCGCAATTATTTTTCGAAGATCAGTTCGCCGGTGATGGTGGCGCAGGATGTGGAGAATGATGCGGAAGAGGAAGACCGGTTCCAAGCGCAGACGCAAGGGAGGAATGGCGCGGGTGAATCAGCGCCGGCGGCTACGGCCAGCATTCCGCATTTGATGGTGAAGCCACGACTGCGCAGCATGGTGACTTTTAATTGCATGAATCTGGCGCGTCCGGGCTACATCGGGCGCTTTGACTGCATCCTGTGCATGGATGTGCTGCCGCATTTTTCGCGCGCGCAACGCAACGCGCTGCTGGAGCGCTTGCATCTTTATCTGGAACCGGGCGGATATCTTTTTTTGAGCCAAACTGAAAAGCTGGGGTCGACCAACCTGAATTTCCGGTCGGAAACTTTTGATGGATATACCTTTCACCGCAAGCCGCTGGCGGCGAGCGCGGCGTATGGAAGGTGAGTAAAAGCACCGGTTCCAGGATCAAAGGATTGAGCTGGGCCCGTGCAGAAATGGATTTACGACTTCAATTCCCTCCAACGTTTGTCCGTCTTGTAAATCTTCAGTGAGCAGGTGACGGCAGGAGGCCGCTTTAGCCGCGGCCACGATCAGCGCATCCCAGAAGGAAAAGTGGAACCGGTCCTGTACCTTCCAAGCCTGTTCTAAAAGAGCCGCATCGGTGGGTATTGGACTCCAGGCCATCAGGTCGCGCACTTCGGCACGAAGTGCATCGCGAGCGGACGGCTGTTTCCGCACCGCATTCACATAAAACTCGCTCAGCACCTGGAAGCTAATGCGCCCACGGCGACTTTTCCATAACGCTCTGCGCCAGTCCCGGGCTGCCTGCTGTTTGCTGGAGTCGGCATCCTCCATTGCGTAGAGAAAGACATTTGAATCAACGAAGATGGGCGCCGGTCATGGACCTCCTCTCGCGTCAGATAGCGACCACCGCTGTGCAGAAACGGCTTGCGCGCCAGCGACCGCCGCATCGATTTTTCATACGCATCCTGGGCCGCCATGCGTTCTTTGAGGAGTGAGCCAAGAAGCCGGGAAACGCTGGTATCGCACAGTGCAGCTTCGATGCGCGCCCACTGGGCGACGTCTTCTTCAAGCGTCACGGTAACGTTGCGTAAACGGTTAGCGCCTGGCACGAATACAGTGTAACACGAGATTCGTGTAGGAAAAATCTTGGGAAAGTGGTGGGGGCTGGTCCAGCCTTTCGCTCAGAATACGGGGCTGCCCCGTCCTTGTCCCTGCTTCTTTGCAGGGACAGGGCGGGGAATTTGACTTCGAGCCTTCCTTGTTATCGCAAAGGGCAAACTGGCCCCTAAGTCAATGTTGATTTCGGCTGGGAGTCGGAGGCTTTCAGATCGCCGATCAGCCGCGAGAAAGCTTCCTGGTAGGAGTCGTGGTTTTTCCAGTGCTGAAGTCGGGGATGAAGTACTCGCGAATCTCGCGGGCGGAATCTTTGCCGGTGTCGGCGTCGAAGCACTCCCAGTCGCGCAGGGTTGCGAAGGGCGCGAGGCGGATGGGGAACAGGACTCGGCGCTGGTCGCGCACCTCGCGCTTGCGGGCCTTGGCGATTTCCGTCTTCACCCACTCGCTCTCCATGCTGTGCGGCGACAGGATCAGCAGCAGCTTGTCGTGCAGGCGGATGGCTTCGTCGATCTGCTCGTGGAGCTTCCTGCCGCCTTGAACATCGTGCGGAGCAAACCAGCAGCGCACGCCTTTGTTCTGCAGGTCGGCGTAGAGGCGGTCGGCGAAGGCTTGGTCTTTGGTGGAGTAGCTGATGAAGCGCTGCATCAAAGCCAGAATCGTCTCGCGACAGAGAGCATCGCGCATCGCAACCGGGCGGAATTCTGCTTCTTAGTTGCCACCGTTCGAGCTATACTTTGCAAATGGATCACGAATATTTTTTGCGGCTGCTAACTGCATTTGGAGAAGCCCCGAATGCGACAACAGACATCCAGGAATTGCAACAAGCAGGCTTTTCGCTTGGCGACCCAAAGTTTGAACTTCATCTGCGGCTTCTGTATGAGGAGCGTTTCATTACCAGTGATTCTCGAGGAATAGGGCTAGACACAGCCGCAGACGGCCACAAAATGTGGTCCGTTATACCCCTGCGCCTTACCGCTGCTGGCCACGCGGAAATCGAAGCGACGAACTCCGACGTGCCGGTTGGCAAGATTGGGTTTGGCTATTCAAAATGAAAAGGCCCGGCACGGGGCCGGGCTGGATAATTTTCTCTCCTTACAAGGCTTATTTCGGGCCGTATCGGTACTTCCAATATTCAAGCTCTTTATCGACCAACTTTGTTGCGTGCTCGATTGCCGCTAGCGTCGGTCGGGCGAGCGGGTCCTTCTGCAGTTCCGTAAAAAGAGTCCAGTCCCCTTTGCCTTTCTGATCGAAAGCGTGAAAACCTTTGATGTCCAAGGTGACGGCACGGGTAACAATCATCTTTTTGCCACGCGTGTCCACGTCGACCCAGCGCACCTTATAGCCCATTAGCTTGCACTCACGCTGATATTCTTCGGCATACTTGTTCTGAAACTCGTGTCGTTCCGCCTCAGACATGGATCTCAGCCCGTCTTCGAGCGCGATCTTGCAAGGGTATTCGCTGCTTTTGTAGTGTGTGTACATCGCGACCATGTACTTACCGCTTTGTTCATAGCCCGTTTGCACCGCCGCGATTATGCAGTTTTTATCAACAAACATGTCCATCAGCGAGTCTTCATAAACCAGCATCGGGGCCACCCACGTCTGGTCCCCAAATTCAGCTGGTTCCGCGCAAGGCGTTGCTACTAGTATTGGGCGGCCGCTATCCGGGTCGGGCCTAACAAGCTGAAGACCCGGAAATGTTTGTCCGGTGCATTGAATCGCCATGAGGAACCAAATGAAGATTCCTGTTTGACATGCGAATATGCGGCGAGACATGCCGGAATTTTAGCATCTGAAGTGTGGAATAGAAACAGCCCGGCGCGTGTGGGGGGCTGGCCCAGCCTTTCGCAAGAAGAACAAGGGGCTGCCCCGTCCTTGTCCCTGCGTTCTTTGCAGGGACAGGGCGGGGAAATTGACTTTGAGCTTGCGCGTTGCATGGAGGAAATCAAAATCCCCGCCCCTTCGGCAAGCTCAGGGCAGGCTCTGTCGCGAAAGACGCGACAAGGGCAGGGCACCCTCGAGATCAGCATTAATTCTCTTCTTCTTCCGAATCCATCACATGTCTCTCCGGCAACATGCGCTGATGGAGGATGCGGGAAATCAGGATTCCGCAGGGCTCCTGGCGATAGAACAGGACATGCTTGCCGTGTTCAAAGCGGCGCAAGCCGGGACGAATATGCTCACAAAGGCGGCCTAGAGCCGGATTGCGGGCCAGCATCTGGCAACAAGCCTCCAGTTCGCCGAGGTAGGGGGTGGCTTGGGACTCGCCCCATCTGTGGAGGGTATATTCGCCGATGCTCAGAAGGTCGGCCTCGGCGCGGCGCGAAAATCGAAACTTCGCGACGGCTAGCTAGCGCGATGCGGAGAGTTTGAGCGTCTTACGGATCCGGCCAAAAACATTCCCGGCTGCCACGCCGCTGGCATCGCCTTCGTCAATCGCGCGGCGCAGGGCGGCCAACTTTGCCGCGTGCTCCTGTTCCTCACGCTCTAGGTTCCGCAGGCCGGCGCGGACAACTTCGCTCGCGTCTTCGTAACGCCCGCTCTTTATCTTCGTAGCCACGAAGGTTAGATTGACGTTGCGTGTGGGCATAGCGAACCTTCCGACACATTCGTTCCAAAATATTATGGCATGGCTGGCAAGGATCGGGGCGGGGCATCTGCAAACTGCCGGGCTTTGCCCGGCTGGACAGCCCCTTCGACTCCGCTCAGGGCAGGCTCGCGGGATCTGTCCCCACGTGGCTCTTGCCTGGCACTTCGCCTACAACCTATTGACCTGTATATACGAATCACCTACCATGTATATATAAGCAAAGAGGGGGCTCTATGGCCGTAACCATGACATCGATCCGCCTGGACACGGACTTGGCCGATGAGGCTGTGAAAGTGCTCAAGGCGAAATCGCGCACCGATGCGGTGCACATCGCGCTGCGCGAAATTGTTGGGCTGAAGCGCTTCAAGGCCCTGATGAAAAAGAACTCCGGCAAGCTCAATTTTTCCGGACTCGATGAGTGACGTTGTAATCTTCGACACATCCGTGCTGGTGGACGAGGCCCGCACCGGTCGCCACCGTAAGAGGGTCGAGACCGTCGAAGGCCCGGTTCGCATGTCGTCGGTGGTGCTCGCAGAATTGTTGCGCGGAGTAAGCGCGCCGGCGGAGCACAAATTCCTACGCACTCTGGCGAGAAACCACCCGATCTTGACTCCGACCACAGAGAATTGGCTTGAGTCCGGCGAGATACTGGCCAAAATCCGTGCCGATCAGGGCTTCGAAGCGCATAAACTGCGTGATCTGCACTTCGACGTTCTTATTGCCCTCACCGCCCGCTCTCACGGCGCCCGTCTGATCACTACCAACCGGGCGGACTTTGAGCTCATCAACCGGTACCGCCAGATTAAGCTTGAGGTGTGGTGAGCGCCGGAGCCATCAAGTACCGGCCAGCAATTCGCTTCGACCGATGGGACTGCCGGGCTTTGCCCGGCTGGACAGCCGAGGGCGGCTGTCCCCACATGGATTTGCTGCTTACTTCTTGCGGCTGCGGATGGCTTCTCTGGCTTCTTTGTCGGCGGTGCGGCGGCGTTCGGTTTCTCGTTTGTCCCAGAGTTGCTTGCCTTTGGCCAGGGCTAGTTCGACTTTTACTTTGCCATTTTTGAAGTACAGGCGGACCGGAATTAACGTCAGACCTTTCTGCTGCGTCTTGCCGATCAGCTTCTTGATTTCTTCTTTGTGCATCAGCAGCTTTCGCGTGCGCAGCGGGGCGTGGTTGTGGATGTTGCCGTGCTCGTAGGGGCCGATGTGGGCGTTGAGGAGCCAGAGTTCTCCGTCTTTGACGAGGCCGTAGGAATCTTTGAGGTTGGCCAGGCCACCGCGGACGGATTTGGCCTCGGTTCCGGTAAGAACTACGCCGCACTCAAATTTTTCCAGCAAGAAGTAGTTATGTGAAGCGATCCTATTAACGGCGGCATCGCGCTGGCCGGAGGCGGTGGGTTCGCGCTTGGGAGATTTCTCCGGGCTGGGTTTGGTTTGATGTGTGGACTGACGGGGCATGGCTTGGGTTCATCTTAACAGCGTAATGGGGCTGCCGGAACCCGGCTTCCGGCAAGCGGACGCCGGCGGTCGTTATTTCCCCGACAGGGCTAAGACCAAAGAGTGTAACTCCCGTGCGGACAATCACATGGGGAGGCCGGATTGGCGATGTTATAATCGCTGCCAAAGCACATTTTAGCTTGAATTTTGTGGTACGACCCTCCCAGGGTTCGCTGGCCTTCGGGGAACGAGTGTGCGTCCGGCGAAGATTTTTAGATGAGGACTGACGAATGAGACGTCTGATGCCCGCGGCAGTTGTGGCTCTGGTTATCTTTACCATCCTGCCTGCCATCGCCGATAAGGCCAAGATCGCCTATGCCAAAGGCGAGGACGCCGAGGCCCGCCAGAACTATGAAGGAGCCTACGAGTTCTACAAGCAGGCCTACGATCTGAAGCCGAAAGATCTGCGGTACCGGACGTCGTTCGAGCGCCTGCGCTCGAAGACCGCTATGTTCATCGTGCATCAGGGGGTTGTGTTGCGGGATGCGGGAAAGCTGGAAGAAGCCCTGGCTCAATTTCAGAAGGCGGCGCAGATCGATCCCTCGCTGTTCAGTGCGCAGCAAGAGATGAAGCGCACCCTGCAGATAATTGAGGAGAAGCTGAATCCGCCTCCGCAGGCTGCGGGCCCTCCGCCTGGCATTGAGCGCAGGCTGCGGGAAGCCGGCGGTCCGGTTGAACTTGCGCCCATCTCAAATACTCCGCTGACAATTCACTCTACCGATGATGCCAAGCTGATCTACGAGACGGTCGGCAAACTGGCGGGAATCAACGTGCTGTTCGATCCGGATTATGTTTCGAAGCGCATCAAAGTGGAGTTGAATGGAGTAACGCTGGAAGAGGCGCTGAGGATTGTCGCACTGGCCTCGAAGACTTTCTGGCGGCCGGTGACTCCGAACACGATCTTTGTGGCGCAGGATAATCCGGCGAAGCGCAAGGAGTTGGAGCAGAGCGTCCTCAAGACCTTTTATTTGTCGAACATTTCGCAGCCTACCGAGTTGCAGGACGTAGTGAATGCGATCCGCAGCGTGCTGGATGTGCAACGGGTGCAGCAGTTGCTCTCGCAGAATGCGCTGGTGGTGCGGGGCACGCCGGACCAGATCGCGCTGGCGGAAAAGTTGGTTGACGATCTGGATAAGGCGCGGCCGGAAGTGCTGGTTGACATCGCGGTGCTGCAGATCAGCAGAGACAAATCGCGCACTCTGGGACTTCTGCCGCCGAGCAGCGCTACGGTTGCTTTGCAGAGCAATATCAACACCACGTCATCGAGTACCACAAGCACGACTTCGACTACCACTTCGGGTTCATCCGGCGGGCTGGAGTTGAATACGCTGGGCAATCTGAACGCTACGGATTTCCAGGTCACGATTCCTTCGGCGAATCTTTCCGCGGTGATGGGCGACAGCGATACCAAGATGTTGCAGAACCCGCAGGTGCGGGCGCTGGATAATCAGAAGGCGACGTTGAAGATCGGCGAACGGGTGCCGGTGGCGACAGGATCGTTCCAGCCGGGTATTGGCGGCGTAGGTATTAATCCACTGGTAAATACGCAGTTTCAATATCTGGATGTGGGCGTGAACATCGATGTCACCCCGCACGTGCACAACGATCGCGAAATCACATTGAAGATCACCATGGAAATCTCTTCCGTGGTGGGGCAGTCGAGCATTGGCGGAATCAGCCAGCCCATCATTGGGCAGAAGAAAGTGGAGCATGAAATCCGCTTGCGGGATGGGGAATCGAGCATGATCGGCGGAATCATGGATGATTCGCAAACCAAGTCGCTGGCGGGCATTCCGGGGCTGGCGCAGATTCCAATCCTGCGCTACCTGTTTGGCCAGGTGACGCAGGATCATTCCTCGGATGAAACGGTGTTCGCCATCACTCCGCACATTATTCGCGCGGCCTCGGTAAGTGAGATGAACCAGCGGGCGATCGATATTGGCACGGCGAACTCGATTGAGTTGCGGCATGTAAGCCGGCCACCGGCGGGTGCCGCTGCTCCGGCGGTGCCGACGCAGATGAATCCGGCTCCGGCAACTCCGGCCCCTGGGACGCAATCGCCTGCGGGGCAAAGCCCGAACGCGGCAGTGAATCCGGCGGCCCAGGGGGCGAATTTCCTGTTCGATCCGGGGCAGATTACCGCCTCCAAGGGCGGCACATTTGTGGTGAACCTGGAAATCTCTGGGGCGCAGAATGTGCATTCTGTGCCGGTGCAGATGAGCTACGATCCGTCGAAACTGGAGTTGGTGAATGTTTCCAACGGCGGCTTTCTTTCGCAGGATGGGCAAATCGTGACCCTGGTGCACCGCGAAGATGAAGCAACCGGAACGTTGCAGATTACGGCGTCGCGGCCGAATGGCGCGGGTGGAGTTTCCGGGCAGGGAACTGTGGTGACGCTTACGTTCCAGGCCAAGGCCACCGGACAAACTCCGCTGACCATTACACGTGGTGGGGCGCGCGATCCGGCTTTGCAATCCATCGCAGTGAACGGGGCGCAGGCGTCGGTGACCGTGCAATAGATCGTGAGTCGTCGCGATCCGGGCTCGAGAAGGTCTGGGATTCAGATTGTGATTTCGAAAATGAAGTTATGCAGAATAAATTCTTGCGGAGCACGTTGCGGGCAAGGTGCAAAGTCCGAACGGGGATTTACTCTTCTTGAATTGATTATCGCCACGGCGATCCTGGTGATCCTCTCGACGATGGCGGTGCCCATGGCGCGGCTCACCATCCAGCGGGAACGCGAAAAGATGCTGCGCAGAGATTTGTGGGATATGCGCGACGCCATCGATCGCTATAAGGCGGATGCGGACCGGAACGCGTTTCAGATTAAGGTCGACAGCCAGGGTTATCCGCCCGATATGGAGACTTTGGTAAAGGGCGTCGATGTGCAGGGAAAGAAAGTTCGGTACCTGCGAAAAATTCCTGTCGATCCCATGACCGGGACGACGGAATGGGGATTGCGCTCGATGCAGGATGATCCGGATTCCGATTCGTTTGGCGGGCAGAGTGTCTTCGACGTCTATACCAAATCGACGGGCGAAGCTTTGGATGGCTCCAAGTACAAGGATTGGTAATGGTAAGCAAGTATAAAATTCGGAGCGATTCGGGGTTCACGCTGCTCGAGATGATGATCGTGATCATCATCATGGGCATTTTGTTGTCGATTGCGCTGCCGATTTATAACCAATCG
>Ga0224555_1004489_pt1 | contig 12741 bp, 10 predicted proteins | sample 714S23034metaG_FD_180687 | JGI IMG/M metagenome (GOLD analysis project Ga0224555, IMG submission 180687) | Peat soil microbial communities from Stordalen Mire, Sweden - 717 S2 30-34 | ecosystem: Environmental > Terrestrial > Soil > Wetlands > Peat | place: Sweden: Norrbotten County, Stordalen...
CCCGCACCGGCATCGACCGGCTCCGGCACGATCGGGAGCAGGTGGGCGCCCAAACCGCCGAATTGCTCGCGCAAAAGCAATCGCAGGAATCGGACATCGCCGGCCGGGAAGAGAAACTCCGCGAGCGTCGGCGCCAATTGACGGAGCTGCAGCAGCAGCGGGGGGCGTTGGAGGTGGAACTGGCGCAAAAAAACATGTCCGTCCAAAACCTGCGCGAGCGCATCCAGCAGAAGTATCACGTCCGGCTCGACGACGTGCGCAGCGAATGCATCACGATCACATTCGCCGAGGAGGGCCCGGCCAAAGTGCATGTCATGACGCCGGAAGAGATGGCGGCGGCGGGCGCGGCGACCGACTGGGACGCGGTGGGGCGGCAGATCGAGGAGCTGCAGAAGCGTCTGGATGAAATCGGGCCGGTGAACCTCGTCGCGATCGAAGAATATGAGGAGACGGAGCAACGGTATCAATTCCTCAGCAAACAGAACGATGACCTGATCCAGGCCAAGGCGCAACTGCTCGAAGTCATCAACCGCATCAACGCCCAGACGAAGCAGATGTTCACCGAGACGTTCGCCAGGATCCGTGAGAATTTTCGCACCCTCTTCACCGAAGTCTTCGGCGGCGGCAAAGCCGACCTGGTTCTGGTGGACGAAAACGACGTCCTGGAAAGCGGCATCGACATCGTCGCGCGTCCTCCGGGCAAACAGCTCCAGTCGATTTCTTTGCTGTCCGGCGGCGAACAGACCATGACGGCCGTGGCCTTGCTCTTTTCGATTTACCAGGTCAAGCCGAGTCCGTTCTGCGTCCTGGACGAACTGGACGCGCCCCTGGACGAGTCGAACATCAACCGGTTCATCCTCATTCTACAGCGTTTCCTCGCCGACTCGCAGTTCATCATCATCACCCATAACAAACGCACCATCGGCATGGCCGACATTCTCTATGGGGTCACCATGGAAGAGCATGGCGTGAGCAAGATCGTCAGCGTGAAATTCCGCAAATCCGATGCCACCGTCCCGCAGTCCGCGGCTTCAACGGAAGCGCCCGCCTCCGCAACCCCCGCGGACGAGGGAGAACAGAATCTGAAGAAACGCGACGAGCCCATCGAAATCGTGCTGGCGAATTAGAGCGGCTGCTCCGGCCGGGGGTTATTCCTGGAAACACGGTCGCGACGCGGAGCAAGCCTGAACGCCCGCCCGTTTGTCGTCGGGACCGGCTTCGGCAAGGGTTCGATTGCACCAGCAATGGGAGGAATCGGTGAACTTGCCGTTTTGTTGCTCGAACACCTCGTCCGCCTGCGCAGGGATGAACATTTTTTTCGTGCGGAGATGTTTGCAGACAAGGGATGGCTTCATGACTGGGCCTTGAGTTGCAGGAGCGACCGCTGAATCAGGGCGCGCGCGATCGGGATTTTGTAGCCGTTCTGCGCCTGCGCGTGGGCCCGCGCCAGAACCAGATCGGCCGCCCTGGCCGCAGTCTCGGCGTCCAACGATTTGCCCTCGAGAGAATCGTTCGCCGCCGCGGCCTCATAGGGCATCGGGGATACCGCTCCCAGAACGATCCGGGCGCCGGTGATCGTGCCGCCTTTGACCCTGCCGGCGACGGCGCAACTGACGAGCGCCCAATCGAAGGCCGACTTCTCGCTCGCCTGCAGATAGGCGCTGCTCCCGCCCCGGACCGGAATTTCGACCGCGAGAATCAGATCGCCGGGTTCGAGCGAGTTGTGCGCCGTCGGATTGTCCCAGGCCCTGGCGTACAGCTCCTTCAGGGTCATTCTCTTTTGTTCGTCGCCGCGCTGCACGAGGACGGTCGCCTCCAGGGCCGTCAGGGCGACGGACAGGTTGGACACGACCGGGCTGATGCAGGTGTTGCCGGTGAACAGGCTGTGATATTTGTTCTCGCCATGGCGGGCGTAGCACGTGTCGCCGCCCCTTTTCAGGCACAGAATGTCGCGATGGCGGTAATACCAGCACCGCGAATGCTGCGCGAGGTTGCCGCCCAGGGTGGCCACGTTTCGAATCTGCCGCGAGCCGACTTCCGCCGCGGCCTGTTGCAATCCGGGAAAGACCTTCTTCACACCTTCGTGATCTTCGAGCTCCGCCACGGTCACCCCCGCGCCGAGGGTCCAGACCTTCGCGCCCGGTTTGACCCGGTTCAGGCCCGGCAGCGATTTGATGTTCACCAGAATCCTCGGCTCGACGAGATACTCCTTCATCAGGGCCAGCAGATCGTTGCCGCCGGCCAGATAAGCGCCGTCTTCTCCGGCCAGTTCGCGGGCGCCGGCGGGTGAAAGCGCGGTGGCGTATTGAAAGGGTTTCATGCGGTCGTGAGTTTGTCCTTCCCCAGGGCGGCGAGCACTTTCTGCGGAGTGATGGGCAGGCTGCCGACCCGCACGCCGATGGCGTTGGCGACGGCGTTGGCAATTGCGCCGGCGGTCGGAATGGTGACGGGTTCGCCGATGCCGATGACGCCGCGCTCGGGCATGTCGAGGAGCACGAGGTCGATTTCCGGCGCATCCGCCAGCCCGGCGAGTTTGTAAGTCTCGAAGTTCGGATTGAGCACAAAGCCGGTTTGCCGGTCCATGATGCGCTCCTCGTAAAGCGCGTAGCCGATGCCCATGAGGATGCCGCCGTGGACCTGGCTTTCGGCGGTGAGCTGGCTCACGATCAACCCGCCATCCTGGACGCAGGTGATCTTCCTGACTTTGACGAAACCGGTGTCCGTATCCACCTCGACTTCGGCGAACTGCACGCCGCCGGCGCCGCTGGAGGACAGGCCCTCTTGCCACGCGCCGTGGACTACGAGCGGATTGAGTCCGAGCTTTTTGCACGCCGCCATCCAGTTTTCACCGCGCGCGTCGGCAATACCCGTTTGTTTCTGCAATTCTTCCAGCGCCCGGGTGCAGACATTGTGAATGGCCGGCGAAACGGATGCCGCCGTGGTGCTGCCGCCGCTGCCCCCCGACGGCGGATAGCGCGTGTCCCCGATGCGCACGAGGATCTGCTCCGGTTTGAGGCCGAGCATGTCCGCCCCGATGAGGGCGATGAGCGTCTTGGTGCCGGTCCCCAGGTCCTGCGTGCCGCACCGGATTTCGATGCTGCCGTCCGGATTGATTTGCGCCTCGGCCTGGGTGCCCCGGCCGCCGCCGCCCCACGTCGCACCCGCGCAACCAACGCCGGTTTTGACCGGTCCGGGTGAACTGCCGGGCGTCTTGTACTTTTCCTTCCAGCCGAATCGCTCCGCCGCCAGCCGGTATTCCTTCCGGCGAACCTCGGAGGGGTCATTCTTCAAACGGATTTCGACCGGGTCCATGCCGAGTTTCACCGCAAGGTCATCCATGATCGACTCCATGCCGAACGAAGCCGGGGGATGGCCGGGAGCACGGAAGGCGCGGGCCGATCCGGCATTGACGGCGACGGAAGATTGCTTCACCCGGATGTTCGGCACCGTGTAAATGTAAGGCGCGGGAAAACCGGCGCCGCCGCCCCCGCCCGCCGTCGAGCCGCCGGCACCGATGCCGGCCGTGCCGTAGGACTCCAATTCGAAGGCGCGCAATATTCCATCCGCCGTGGCACCGAGCTTGATTTTTTGAAAACTGGAAGGCCGGTTGCCGACGGCGAGCGATTGATCGAACCGGGTCAGCATCAATTTCACGGGGGCTTTGGCCTGCCGGGACAGTCGTGCCGCCAGACCGCCCTCCACGCCGGGCCCAAACTTCGAGCCGAACCCGCCGCCCATGAATTCGGAGAGGACCCGAATCCGGCTTTGGGGGACGTTCAAATTGTCCGCCAGCCCCTCCGCCACGCTGGTGATGCCTTGCGTCGAGGCCCAGCACGTAATCCCGTCGTCCGCCCAGGAAACCGTGTTGCCGTGAGTCTCGAGGGGGTGATGGATCTGGACGGGCGTGCTGAAAGAACCCTCCACCACGGTCGCGCATTCCGCGAACGCCTTGTCCACCTCGCCTTTTTCATTCACGTGCGGCGCGGCGGCATTGGGAGAATCCTCCCAGACGCGGGGAGCCGAATCCCCCATCGCCTCATCTTCACGAACCACGAAAGGCAGCTCGGTGGCCTCGACCTCGATGGCCCGCAAGGCGTCGAGACAGGCCTGTTTGGTGCTGCCCGCGACCGCCGCGAGTTCCTCGCCGTAGTAGCGCACCGTGCGTTCCCCCTCGCGCGCGAGCACTGCGGCCTTGATTCCCGGCAGCTTCAGCGCCTTGTCCAGATCGATCTTCGTGATTTTTGCCTTTGCCCATTTCGATCGAAGAATCATGCCGTAAAGCCATCCTTCCGGCTGGACATCCGAAGTGTATTTGGCCGCGCCGGTCACCTTGGCGGGGGCATCGATGCGCCGGGTGTGGCTGCCGATATAAACTCTCTTTTCAGGCCAGCCTGGCATAAGAAATCACCTCGGTTTTGGCGGTGGTGGAAACTCCGGCGGCTTTCAGGGCCGCTTGCAGGATCCCAGGGTAGGCGCCGCAACGGCACAGGTTGCCGGAACACGCGTGCCTGACTTCGTCCGCCGTGGGGTGGGGATTCGCCTTCAACAGCGCCGTCACGCTCATCACAAATCCGGGTGTGCAGTAACCGCACATCAAGGCGTCCTTGTCGATGAACGCCTCCTGCACCTTGCTCAGCTTCCCGTTTGCCGCAAGGCCCTCGATGGTCGTGATCGCGCGGCGTTGCGCCTCGATGGCGAGCATCGAGCAGGAATAGACCGGCTTGTCGTCGAGCAACACCGTGCAGGCGCCGCACGTCGCCCGATCGCAGACTTCCTTCGAGCCCGTCAGCGGCAGATGGTTTCTCAGCGCGTCCAGCAGGGTCGTGCGCGGTTCGACCTGCACCTTCATCGGTTTGCCGTTTATTTGAAGCGTGATGGGCAGCGGTTCCGGGCCAAGAACCTTCTCCGCGTTGGCCTTTTCCAATTCCTTCGCAACGGCATCCATCTGCGCGGTCGCGGCCACGGCCGCGCTCGTGCCAAACGTCTTGAGGAAGGAGCGGCGCGAGATGGAAAAGCCATCGTTTGACTTGAACTCACTCATGGTTTCAGAGTGGATTGTGGGCGGAACTGCACAGGTCCGCAAGGGTTACATACAGGCTTTTCGCGGCGGCCGGTTCGCCGAAGCGGGCGAGAAATACACTGCGTTTCCCGGCGTCAGCCCATTTCAATTCGAGCAGCGGTTCCGTGATCTGTGAGCCCTGGTCCTCGGCAACCGTGAACAGGCTGGTGACGGAGCGGGGCTGGTACCAGAGCGATTCACCGCAGGCAAAGGCTTGGCAGCGCGCGAACGACGACGCTTTCACTGAGATGAAATCCCCGGCTGAAAACGTGTCGCCCGTCTGGGATCTCGCAAAACGCAGTGGCACGACGCGCGTGCGGGCCGTTGCGGGATGGAAATCCGGCTGGCTGGATTTCAGCCATGCGACCAGCGCGTCGAGCTGGGCCCGGGTTGCGCCCTGGGGCAGATAGATGACGGCATCCCCGGATTTGGATTCCGGGATGGCGAGGTTATCGGACGAAGACTGCAGCACGGCGACTCCGAGTCCTGACAGGCTGGTTCCGTTGAAGGTGCCGCTTGTGAAATTCCATGCGCGCAGCATGTAACGTCCTTCGAGGGTCGCCTCGCTGGACACCACGCAACCGCCGGCATAAAGCGCGCACGAATGCAGTTCCAGAAGGTTGCCGCGCGGCGGCATGTCCCCGGCAACGGCAAGGTTCAGGCCGAATCCTGCCAGCCCGCTAACGAGATAAACGAGTCGTTTCATAAATGTGAACTTCATTTCATCCGAACGCTTGGGAACGAACTCGAGCCAGGGCGACACGCCTGCCTGCTCGAGTGGGTTCTTGGAAAACAGATACACCAGGTCCGGATCCCGCGCCACTGCAATTTTCTCGGTTTGCGGCTGCGGGGTGCGATTGGAACTGGGGGTTAACACGCACACCGGACCGCGGCTGTGGCGAAGCCCAGCCGCAGAGCGCCAAGCCATTTCACACCCGGTAATTGACTCCCGGGCGCCATCAACCTGCTTACCCGCTGCGGCTGATGCTTCGCATACAGCCGCGCTCCCTGACCCCACATTTAGTCACGCCCGCGCCTGCGAGATCAAGATCGAGTATGCCCGCAATCATGGCCTCGGCGGCGTGATGATCTGGTAACTGGCCCAGGATTATTTCCCGGCGGAACTCGCGGGCCGGCGCCACCCGCTGCTCCAGTCGATCGGGGTGCGAAATAGCCTTGCAAAACAGATGTCGTTTACTAATGTTTATTTGCGAAGTTAAAAATGAAACTAACCGGATATCGCGGGTGTTTTCTCCAAAACCCCGGCCTGATCATGAATGTCCTGATTGCGGTCAACAATGGATTGGAGCGATGAAAGCGGTTGCGATCAATGGGAGTCCGCGAAAGGGTGGGAATACGGAGATCCTGCTCAAGAAAGTGCTCGCACCCCTCGTCGCCGCCGGCTGGCAGACGGAGTTCATTCAATTGGGGGGAACGCCCATCCGCGGATGCATGGCCTGCTACCAGTGTTTCACCAGGAAAAACTCCCGCTGCAGCCAAAAGGATGATTTCTTCGACCGGTGCCTGGAGAAAATGATCCGGGCGGACGCAATCGTCCTGGGATCGCCGACCTATTTCACCGACGTGAGCTCCGAAATGAAGGCCCTGATCGATCGCAGCGGTCTTGTCGCCATCGCCAACGGCGGATTGTTCCGCGGAAAGATCGGAGCCGCGGTCGTGGCCGTGCGACGCGGCGGCGGCACCCACGCTTTCGACACCATGAACCACATGTTCCTCATGTCCGGCGCCATCGTTCCGGGATCCACCTATTGGAACCTCGGATTCGGCCTGGACAAGGGCGATGTTGAGAAGGACGACGAGGCGTCGCGGAACATGACCGATCTGGGCCGGACCATCGACTGGCTTGGCCGGGCGATTCGCGAGCACATCGACGCTCATCCGTACGCCGATGTTTCCGAACACCCTGGGTAACCCGATAATCCGGCTGTGGGGCAGGATTGGCAAAAAAGGGTTAAAAAAAGCCAAAAAAACTTGGTGACGCGCACGCAGGTTGGAGGCAACATTTTTGTGCCGGCTTTGTCCGACAAAACTGGAACTGCTATGCAAACACGCTTTGACCTTCGTCAGGCCGATATTCCACAGTCTTGGTACAACTTGCTCGCTGATTTCCCCGAACCGCTGCCTCCGCCGCTGCATCCCGGCACGAAACAGCCGATACCGTCCGAGGCGCTGGAAGCCATTTTCCCGAAAAACCTGATCGCGCAGGAGATGAGTCCGGACCGGTGGATTGAGGTCCCTGAACCAGTGCGGGATGTCTATGCCCTGTGGCGACCCACGCCTTTGATGCGCGCGTTGCGGTTCGAGAAGGCGCTGCAGACTCCAGCCCATATTTACTATAAATACGAGGGCGCAAGCCCCGCCGGCAGCCACAAACCCAACACCGCCGTCGCCCAGGCCTATTTCAACAAGATCGCCGGCACCAAACGCCTCGCCACGGAAACCGGGGCCGGCCAGTGGGGGGCATCGCTCGCGTTGGCATCGAAGCTGTTCGACCTGGAATGCAATATTTACATGGTCAAGGTGAGCTACCAGCAGAAGCCGTATCGCCGCATGCTCATGCATACCTGGGGCGCCACGGTCCACCCCAGCCCGAGCGACCAGACGGAATTCGGCCGCAAGCTGCTGGCCGAAGATCCGAATTGTCCCGGCAGCCTCGGCATCGCCATCAGCGAAGCGATCGAGGATACCGTCAACCATCCGCACACCAAATACGCCCTGGGCAGCGTCCTCAACCACGTCTGCCTCCACCAGACGGTCATCGGCCAGGAAGCCATCAAACAAATGGAGTTGGCCGGCGAAGAGCCGGATGCGATCATCGCCTGCTGTGGGGGCGGCAGCAATTTTGCAGGACTCGCGTTTCCGTTCATCGGCAAAAAGATCAAGGAGAAAAAGAAGTATCGCATCGTTGCCGTCGAACCCTCCGCCTGCCCGACTTTGACCAAAGGCGAACTGCGCTACGATTTCGGTGATACGGCGGAAACCACGCCGCTGTTGATGATGTATACCCTCGGCCACAAATTCATGCCGCCGTCGATCCACGCCGGAGGCTTGCGCTATCACGGCATGTCGCCCATGGTCAGCCACGCGCTCAAACTCGGCCTGATCGAAGCCGAAGCCTATCACCAGACCCGGGTCTTTGAAGTGGCAACCCTCTTCGCCCGCACCGAAGGCATTGTCCCGGCGCCCGAATCCGCCCACGCCATCGCCTCGGTCGCCCAGGAAGCGATCAAGGCCCGCGAAACTGGAAAAAATCGCGTGCTCCTGTTTAATCTCTCGGGACACGGCTTGCTCGACCTGAGCGCGTACGAAACCTATCTCACCGGAAAGATGCAGGATGTTTGATCCCGTGCGGCCGGGTGATCCCTCCGCCGCGGGAAGCCCACGGTACCCTTTAACCCAAAGAACCATGAAGTCTCAAACCCTCAAACCAATTCGCACTCACAAACTTCTGCTTTTCACTTGCCTGCTGGCATTGCCGGCCATCACACAGGCGCAACCCACGGCCCATTATGTGCCGGGCGTCGAAGGGATCAAAGGCGCCTCCCTGCCGCCGCCCGGAATCTATTTCCGCGACTACAATTACTTCTATACCGCCGACCAGTTGAACGACGCGGCTGGAAACAAAATCGCCCCGGCGGACCTGGATGCTTTCACGTATGGCAATATTCCCCGCGTGCTGTGGATCACCGATACCCGCTTCCTGGGTGGATTCGTCGGGGTCGATGCCCTCCTGCCGCTCGTGTACCAGCAGGCCAGCGCGAATACTGCGCCGCCGCGATTCAACAATAGCACTTTCGGCGTCGGTGACCTGTTCGCCGAAGGCACGCTTTCATGGCACCTCAATCAGTTTGACTTCTCCGTCGGCAGCGGCGTTTGGGCGCCCACCGGCAACTCTCCGACCAGTCCCGGCCCCTCAACAATGCCGGGGCAGGGCTATTGGGACTTCATGCAAACCGCGGGGGCCACATGGTATATCGATACGAACAAAACCTGGGCCGTGTCCGCCTTGAATCGATACGAGTTCAACACCGAACAGCGCCATACGCACATCAGCCCCGGCCAGGCTTACACGCTCGAGTGGGGGATCAGCAAAACTCTCGCGCAGGTCATCGATGTGGGCCCGGTGGGATATTACCAGCAAAAGGTGACGACCGATCGGGGCCCGGGAGCGTCGGGAGCTCGCGACCGCGTTGCCGCCGTGGGCCCCGAAATCAACGTGGCATTTCCAAAACCCATGCTCTTTGTCTCCGTGCGCTACCTGTATGAATTCATGGCGGAGAGCCGCGCCCAGGGCCAGGCGGTCACGCTGACTTTGACAAAGCGGTTCTGAAGAGCCTGTGTCAAAAATGGGTGGAACAGGCGACCCGCGCGTTCCGGTCGGCGACCCGCCGACCGGAAGACTTAGACTATTGATGACACTTTGGCCTGAATTTCGAGGTCGGACACCTGTTTCCGTGCCGTCCGGCGGGTCGCCGGACGGCACGGGCCAGTGGCCCGTGCTACCCGTTCCGGTTTTTCACACGGGCTCCTCATAACGGTACCGGGAGCCAGCTCCGTCCACGCGGAAATTCAATTCGCGCCCTGGTCGATCCACGCGCTCACCAGGCCGACTTGTTCCGGAGTCAATGGCTTCGGGGGCGGTGGCATCCTCCTCGGCGATCCGCTTGCGGCAGCGTTGGTGTTTCCGTCAGGCGGCATTTGAGCGGAGTTGAACGGGTTGGGTCCCTTGGGAGGCCGCGGCTTCGGAGGCATGGCGGTTTTGGGATCGAGCCGCGATATCGCGAGGACCAGCGGACTCTTCACGCTGTTTCCAACCACCACCACTTTACCATCCTTGCTTCCGTTGAGCACGCCCTCCAGCGTGTCGAGGTGCAGACCGGCTTTGGCTCTCTCGCCCCCGTGACATCGAATGCAGGAGGCCTGAAAGAGCGGACGAATGTCCTTCGCATAAGTCACGCCCTGCTGCGAGGAGGGCGGGGGAAGTTTGCTGAGATCGATGCTGGCGGCCGAAGCCGATCCGGCGATCAGCAGGCCGGCGAGTGCTGAAGCGAATGTGTGGTTCATGGTGGTTTGTCTTGTAGCTGCGGTGGTCATTGGCGCGTAAGAAAACGGCAACCCAGGGATGGTTTCAAGGATTCTTTTCGGATTTGTTTTCCAAGGGCGCATTCTGACACGGCCCACGCTCGCAAACAGGCACACGAGCGCGGCGTGAGGAGCCTGTGTGGAAAATGAGTGGAACGGAGGAAGCGTGTTTGGAAAGGATAAGCTTTCCCTTTTGTCAACTCCCCGGTATAAGAACCGCTAGACGGGTCTCAACATCACTTTATGTGCGGCATCATTGGATATGTTGGTCATAAGACGGCAGTGCCGATCCTCCTCGAGGGATTGCGGCGGCTGGAGTACCGCGGCTACGACAGCGCCGGCGTGGCGGTGTTGCGGGGGACGGAGTTGCTGGTCCGGAAAAAGAAGGGAAAGATCAATGAGGGCCTCGCGGTGGCGTTGACGAAGGATCCCGCAGACGGGGATCTTGGCATCGGCCACACCCGCTGGGCTACCCATGGCCCGCCCTCCGACGAAAACTCCCATCCGCACCTCGATCAATCGGGCAAAATCGCCGTCGCCCACAACGGCGTGATCGAGAATTACGACCGCCTCAGAGAGAGACTTCTCAAGGCCGGCCACACGTTCCGCTCCGCGACTGATACCGAGGTTCTCGCCCATTTGATCGGGGAACATTACAAGAAATATCAGAACAAGAATTTCCCCGCCGGATCGGGCAAGCATCCGCGCAAGTCGAAAAAGTCGTCAGCCGACGCTGCGCTGGCAGCGCCGCCCCAACAGGCTGACAACAATTCCAATCCCCTGACCTTGGCCGTCTGCGACGCGCTGCGTGAGGTGATCGGCACCTACGGCATCGCCGTCATGTGCACCGAACAGCCCGACACTCTTGTCGGCGCGCGGCGCGGCTCGCCCCTCATCATCGGCATCGGCGCCGGCGAAAACTTCCTCGCCAGCGACGCCAACGCCATCGTCGCCCACACGCGCCAGGTCGTTTATCTCAACGACTACGACGTGGCGACGGTCACGGCTGACCGTTTCGACGTTCAAAATCTCGGCGCCAACGGCGCCAACGTACAGGTCAGCCGCATCGAGTTCAGTTCCGAAGATGCCGATCGCGGCAAATTCCCGCACTTCATGCTCAAGGAAATCTTCGAGCAGCCGCGCGCGGTGGAAAACGCATTGCGAGGGAGGGTGGATTTTGAAGGCGCGACGGCGAAGTTCGGCGGCTTGAACATGACGCCGGGCGAGATGCGGTCGATCGATCGCATCGTCATCGCCGCCAGCGGCACGAGCTGGCACGCGGCGTTGGTGGGCGAGTACCTCATCGAAGAACTCGCGCACATGCCTGTCGAAGTCGAGTTCGCCCACGAATTCTGCTACCGCAACGCGCCGCTCGAGCGCGACACCGTCCTGCTGGTCATCTCGCAGTCGGGCGAAACCGCGGACACGCTGGCCGCGTTGCGCGAGGCCAAACGCCGCGGACACCGGGCGCTCGCCATCGTCAACGTCGTCGGCAGCACCATCGCGCGGGAATCCGACGGCGGCATTTATATGCACGCGGGTCCCGAGATCGGCGTGGCTTCCACCAAGGCGTTTCTCTCAACGCTGACCATCCTGTCCCTGCTGGCCGTGCATTTTGGCCGGATGCGAATGTTGTCCGCGAATCGGGCGCTGGAAATCCTGCGCGCGCTCGAGGCCGCGCCCAAACAGATCGAATCGCTCCTGGCGCAAACTGACGGTTTGAAGCGGCTGGCGACGAAGTATGCCAAGGCCGACGATTTCTTTTTCCTGAGCCGCGGATACATGATGCCGATTGCGTTCGAAGGCGCACTGAAACTCAAGGAAATTTCCTACATCCACGCCGAGGGCTATTCCGCGGCCGAAATGAAACACGGCCCGATCGCGCTCATCGATCCGCGGACACCGACGGTTTTTCTCGTGCCGCAGGATTCGATGTATGACAAGACGATGGCGAACCTGGCGATGATCCGGGCGCGCAAAGGCCCGATCATCGCGGTGGCGACCGAAGGCGACAAACAGATCAGGAAAGTGGCTGACGACGTGATTTATCTGCCGCCGACGTTGGAGGCGGTGTGTCCAATCCTGGCCACCGTGCCGCTGCAATTGTTCGCCTACCACATCGCCGTTGCACGCGGCTGCGACGTTGACAAACCCCGCAACCTCGCGAAAAGCGTGACCGTCGAGTAGCCCGTTGGGTCAATTGTTCGTCCGATGTGCTTGGAAAATAAAGTCTGCAACTATAAAACTGGAGAGTGAAACGTTCTGGCTGAAAATCAAGCCGGCAATTTACGCTTTTCCTTGGCCAAACGCAGGGCTAATCCCACCCAGGCTTCGGTTAGTTTTCGGAGTCGTTTGTAATTGGCCAGTTCGGCGCGAACCGCCGTCACCTGCGGCCGGGGAACGAAACGGGAGGTGAAGCGGCCACGAAAGACGTAGCTCACCTTGTAATAGGGTGTACTATGTAAATACTCGGATGGCGATCGAGTATTGGGTTTCGACGTTTCTCATCTTCAACGGAGTTTGCGTCAGCTAAACTTGACTGAATGAAATCCCGTATTTACCGCACCGCCGTTCCGCTC
>Ga0224555_1004490_pt1 | contig 12741 bp, 13 predicted proteins | sample 714S23034metaG_FD_180687 | JGI IMG/M metagenome (GOLD analysis project Ga0224555, IMG submission 180687) | Peat soil microbial communities from Stordalen Mire, Sweden - 717 S2 30-34 | ecosystem: Environmental > Terrestrial > Soil > Wetlands > Peat | place: Sweden: Norrbotten County, Stordalen...
CGAAGTAGCTGCCTCCGAAATGGCTAAACTCAACCTGAAACCTGACGCCTTTCATGGCGATTGGAACTACTCTCTGCTGCCTCAATAATACCGCGCTTGTGCGGCTTATTTATGCGCGAGCCCTAAGTACCGAGTTGCGGTCGCATTATCCACCGATTTGGCGGCATTGCTAAATTTGGGCTGCGCAGCTTCGGTGTTGAGCTTACTGATGTCAATTGTCTTAAAAAATGGTGTCTCACGGAAGTGCGTGAGGTAGAAGGCAAGGCAGGCTACACGCTCAACATCCGTCTTTGGCTGCTTTTGAAGCAGAAACTCCTTCGGAGAAACTGAACTCGTTTGGGAAATCGCTTGATAGCCGGCTACTGTCTGGCCTACTCGTGGCACAACAAGGCCGCGTAGAGACACATCTGTGAGACCGCCCAACTTAAGAAAGGAGGCAGCGGCTTTGATGATCCGTGCTTGGGCCTCGGAATCTCCAATCTCGTGCAATACCTCCATTACTGCAGTTAATGCGTGCAGCTCCTCCATCGGGGTAGGGCCACTTTCCACGTCTCGATAATCCGAGTCAATTACAGAGTCATCTTCTCCAAGTACCTTTATAACCATGCCAATCGCCTCAAGAGAAGTGTAGTCGAATTTGTTCCCAGAATGTACAACAAATTGGAGATGGGGCTTCAAACCCTGCCCTCGACCTCGCTGCCCGCTGAGTCAAGAATCGGAAGGGCCGGGTGCCCCATCTTCGCGACGGTCTCATCGTCGCTAATGTGGGGACCGAACCCCGCCCCGCCCAAAACCTACCGCCCCTCCAAATCCTTCAGCATCCGTTCCCGCAGCATCCGGTTGGCGCGCGTCTGATACCCCTGCCCATCCTTCTTCAGCCACGCAAAGCCATCCGCATCCAGCCGCAGGCTCACCGCCTGCTTCACCAGTCCCCGCCCGTTCTTACAACTCACAACTTACAACTCACAACTGCAATTCCTGTCAAGACCCTCAGCACCCCAAAAATCCCTCAACCTACTCAATCCAAACCACTAAATAGTTAAAAATAGTTGGCATAGTAGTTATGTCCAACCAGCTACAATAGAAGTAGAGATCGAAACAGGAGGCACACGCGTCCGCTCATTCGCAGCCCAACCCGCCGCGAATAAGTCACGCAGAATCAAATTGATAGCATCTAACCCGTTTGAATCGAAGATCTTGGCGGCAGAAATCTCATATCTATTGATTCTAAATATTTTATCGATCAAAAAAATAATTTTCTTTGCAGCGCATATAGGTACTAAAGAGTAAACATCCGCGCCCAGGGGACATCCCCACTCCCCCAATCCTCATCCACCTATATGGAAGAACCCGCAAAGAGGAGACCCGGAATGTCCGAACATCACGACGCACCCAAGGCACACGAGTTCCACACCCAGCACGAGGACCACGCCGCCAAGGGCCCCCACAACCCCAGGGAGATTAACCCCAAGATGGCCTCCGACATCGCCTACTGGGCCAAAGAGTTCAACGTCTCCGGCGACGCGCTCCACGAAGCCATCCGCGCCCACGGCACCCACACCGACAAACTCCGCGCCGCCCTCGCCCACCGCCCCGCCTGACCGAAGCGAGCTATCCCTTATGCTCCCCGGCCGCCTGATCGCGGATGTCTGTGTACTCTTTAGTAAACGGCGTCTTCCCGAAGATCGTCCAGAAGTAATTGATCGTATATCGCAGCGCGATGCGCAGCGTCCCTTCCTTCTTCAGCCGCCGCGCCGATGAGAACATCTTCAGGTCGAACGTGAACTTCACCTCGCCAACCTGGTTCATTCGCCGCGCGATGTCCGTGTCTTCGCCGTAGAACGCGATCGCCGTGTTGAAGCCGCCGATCTTCTCCAGCGCCGTCCGTCGCAGCACGAAGTTGCCGCCCTGCACCATCGATCCCGCGCGCAGCACCCAGCGGTTCACCGCGTACACCAGATACGCAATCGCATAGAACACGCGCACGCTGACGCGCTGGCTCGGCGACATGTCGTAGTAGATGAACGGCCCGCTCAGCGCCACCAGTTTAGGCTCGGCGGCAAACTCCTTCAGCACCGTTGCGACCCAGCCCTCAGTCAGCCGCGAGTCCGAATCCACGTTGGCGATCAGCTCGCCCGTGCTGGCCGCGAATCCAGCCTGCCTCGCAAACGTCAGCCCTTTGCGCGGCTCGTCCACCACGCGCACGCCTTTGAAGCCCATCGCAACCTCGCGCGTGCGGTCCGTACTTGCGTTGTTGACCATGATGATCTCAACCGCATCGCCCAGCTCGCCGGTCTGCGCCATTATCGACTCCAGACACGCCGGGAGATAAGCCTCTTCGTTGTACGCCGGAACCACAAAGCTCAGCCGCATACTTCCACGCTAGCCTCCGAATGTTACAGTACGCTGACAATCCAGCCCGCGAACCCGCGCAGATACCTCCTGCTGACCGAAGGAGAGGAGGAGATCCGGCTCGCCCGACTTAAGTCACAGCTCCGGGGATCGTCATCCGGTAATCTACATCTATCAGTGGAGGACAGAGATGAGCGAGCGTGCGGGAAAGATCGGGATCGTGGGCGCGGGCAGCGTGGGAGCGACCATCGCCTACGCGTGCATGGTGCGCGGCGTGGGCAAGCACATCAGCCTGTACGACGTGGCCAAGTCGAAGGTGGAGGCGGAGGTGCTGGACCTCAACCACGGGTTGATGTTTGTGCCCATGGCGAAGGTGGACGGGTCGGATGACCTGAATGTGCTGGAGCACTCCGACGTGATCGTGGTGACGGCGGGCGCGAAGCAGAAGCCTGGACAGACACGCATCGACCTGGCCGCGACCAACGCTGCGATCTGCCGCACGCTGATCCCCGAGCTGTTGCGCGTCGCGCCTCACGCAACGCTGCTGATGGTGACCAACCCGGTGGACGTGCTGACCTACGTCGCGCTGAAGCTCAGCGGGCTGGAGAGCCGGCGCGTTCTGGGCAGCGGCACGGTGCTGGACAGCTCGCGCTTCCGCTTCCTGATCGCGCAGCGTTGCGCGGTTGCGGTGCAGAACGTCCACGCCTACATCGCCGGCGAGCACGGCGACAGCGAGATACCGCTGTGGTCGAGCGCGAGCATCGGCAACGTGCCCGTGCAGGGCTGGCAGATGCCGGGGCACGGCGTGCTGGGCATGAAGGAGGAGCGGGAGATCTTCGAGAGCGTGCGCACCTCGGCCGAGCGGATCATCCAGGGCAAGGGCGCGACGAACTACGCCATCGGACTGGCCGTGGCTGCGATTCTGGAAGCGATCCTGTGGAACGAGGGGCGCGTGCTGCCGGTCAGTTCGCTGCTGACGGAGTATCGCGGTATTAGCGACGTGTGCCTCTCGGTGCCGTCGATTGTGGGCCGCCACGGAGTGGAAGGCCTGCTGGCCGTGCCGATGAACGCGGCGGAAGAGGCCGGTCTGCGCGCCAGCGCCGACGCCATTCAGAACGTGGTGCGCGCGCTGGGATTTTGAGGCTGGCTAGAGCGGTTTCACCGCAGGTCTTTACAGTAGCGAAGACCGTTTGCGTGGTTTTTCCTCAAGAAAAACCACTTTAATAATTCGCGCGCGATAACAGTTGCGGTGAAACCGCTCTACTGCGCGGGCGGGGGATCGTCCGGCATCACCGCGCCGGCCTTCACCCACTGCTCGATGGTGGCAATCTCCTCGTCGCTCAGCTTCGGCGCCTTGGCGGGCATCGGCATGGGATCGCTGGCCGGCCCCTCGTGCCGGATCAGCCTCACCAGCAGGCTGTTCGCCGCGTCGCCCGGCACGATCGCCACGCCGTCGCGTCCGCCCTTCATCGTGGACGCCTTGGTCGCCAGGCTCAGCCCGCCCTTGTGGTTCATGTCGAAGTGGCACTTGCCGCAGTTCGTCTGCAGCAGCGGCCTCACCTTCTCCGTGTAGAACGCGGGCTTGCTGGCCGCTCCCTGCGCCGCCACCGTTCGCAACCCCGAGCCAGCCAGCAGTACCGCACCAACCAGCGCCGCCACCATCACGCCAACTCCTGCCAGAACTCTCCGCATCCATCCTCCTCGAATTTCGTTCGCGCCTTTGAAAACCCTGGCCCCAGGACAATCCTGTCCAACACTCTCTATTAACCGATCAGTACACGGAACCTGCATGGTCACTTACTGCAAGTCTACGTTCCAAGTAGGGTAGAAGTTGCTCTGGTGCCTCCGCACCTCCAAAAATTAGTGATGCGCACAAAAGCCCACGTGGCTGCCCTGATCGCGCTGGTCTGCCTGCAACTCTGCGCTGTGCCGTTGCTGGCCAGGCCGACGCGCTCGCTCGCCCGCCCCGCTGCCGGCCGGCTGATCGTAGCCCAGCCAACGCAACGTCTCTCCCACGAACGGAATGCGCGCAGGTCCGCAGGCGCGCGTTCCGACGCGTACGGGCGGTCGCACGCCGCCGCCAGGGAGCTGCGCACAGTCTCCAATCTTTCGCGCCACGCCAGCCCAACCGCGCCGCACAGCATCGCCACAACCCGCCACCCGTCCGCGCTCCCTCCCGCCCCGAATCCTGAAGCAGACCGCGTCCACGCCTGGATGCGCAGCCGCGAAGAACAGTTGGCCGCGCACGCCGCCATCGCCGCCGCGGACCGTGGCATTCGCGCGCCCCGCACGGGCCGTGCGGAAGCTCACGCCGCTCGCACCACCCGGCACGCCGAGCCCGACACTCTCGCTGAGAACACCGCCGAGACCGCCGGCCTCGCCAGCCTCGCCAGCGCAAGCACACCCGATCGATCTCGCCTGCGCTCCATCGAAGAGGAAGCAGCCACGCCTGTCCTGTTGCTCGCGCTGCGCGTCTCCTCGCTCTACGACAGCCGCGGCCGCCTCATGGTCCCGCCGCCGCTCTATGGCTCGCACGAAAACCTGCTGCATCAAAACCAGATGGCAGACCTCGACGGCCTCAACCGCGTGCGCGACGACGCCGATCTGCTCGACCTGCGCCGCCAGAAGAAGCTGGTCGCCCTGCCCGAGAACGAAGCCCTGCGCGTCGACGTGCGCCTGCCGGAGGACCGCCGCTTCTCGCGTCCCTGGACCGCTGCCTTCCTCAGCGTATTGGCAAGCGACCACTACGCCGCCTTCCACCAGCCCCTGCAGGTCGATTCCGCCGTCCGCACCGTCCAGTTCCAGCAGCGCCTCACGCACAGCAACGGCAACGCCGCGCCCTCCACCGGAGACACCGCCTCGCCGCACCTCACCGGCCAGGCCGTCGACATCGCCAAGCACGGACTCTCCATCACCGAGATCGCATGGATGCGCGCCTACCTCCAGCCGCTCATCGACCAGGGAAAGATCGACGTCGAGGAGGAGTTCCAGCAGGCCTGCTTCCACATCAGCGTCTACCGCAGTTACGACCCCGTCACATCCTCCCGCATCACCCTCGCCGCCGCCCGCTAACTCCCGCCCGAATCCCTTCCCTAAGCCGCAGTTGGGTCAGTTAATCCAATCGCGAATGGTCCCATAAACAGGACTTTGAGGGAGCCTTCGGGATTATTTCCGGTTTGTCCGTCACTCGCCCCCAACCGGCCGGGGCCGCGCTCAAAGTCCAAGTGCAACACATCCAGAACAACCTTTGGGAACGCCGGAACATCGTTCTGCCCGCAGTTGCGCGCACCGGATCGACATCCCTCGTACCAGACAGGACTTACACTGGATCTTAGGCACCCTCCGCGAATGACTCCCCAATCCAACTCCTCCACGCCGCGCGCCCCACTGAATCTTCTCGGGCTGGCGTGCGCCATCGGCGTCTCCACCATCTACTTCAACCAGCCGCTGCTGGTGGAGATGGGCAAGACCTACGGCGCGCCCGCCGGCCGCGTGATGTACGTCGCCGGCGCGACGCAGGTCGGCTACGCGCTTGGACTCCTGCTCTTTGTTCCGCTGGGCGATCTGCTGGAGCGCCGCGCGCTGATGATGCGGATGTACGCCGCCGTGGTTGTGGCGCTTCTTCTAGTCTCCCTTGCGCCCACGCTGGCCTGGCTGATCGCGGGCAGCGTCGTGCTGGGAGTGGTGGCCTCGGTAACCCACATCGTGGTCCCCATCGCGCCGGACATGGTCCCGGAAAAGGCGCGCGGACGTGCCATCGGAACGGTGATGATGGGCCTTCTGCTTGGCATTCTGCTGGCTAGGACCTTCGCCGGATGGGTCAGCCACATCCCTGCGCTCTTCGTCTACGCCCCGCGCCTCTTTCCCAAGGGGGCCTTCTGGGTCACCGACGGTTGGCGCTATGTCTTTATCATCGCCGCGCTGGCGAACGCTGCATTTCTTCTTCTGCTCGGCCGCGTAATGCCTCGCCTGCCGCCCAAGCAGGAGATGCGCTACTCCGACGCGATGCGCTCCCTGTGGACGCTCTTCCGCACCCAGCCGCTGTTGCGCGAGTCGAGTCTGATCGGCGCACTCGTCTTTGCATCCTTCAGTTGCTTCTGGACCACGCTGGCCTATCTCCTCAGCAGCCACTACGGCCTCGGCCCGGGGATCGCGGGCAGCTTCGGGCTGGTCGGCGCGGCGGGCGCGTTGGCCGCCCCAATCGCCGGCAGGCAGGCGGACAAGCTCGGCACGCGATGGGTGCTCAACGTCGCAATCAGTCTTCTCGCCTTCTCCTACGTGCTTCTGTGGGCTGGCGAAAGGTCCAGCCTCCCGTTTGCGCTGCACATCGCCATACTGGTGGTCGGCGTCATTGTGTTGGACATCGGAGCGCAGATGGCGCAGATCTCCAACCAGACGCGCATCTTCGGCCTTGTGCCCTCGGCGCGCAGCCGGCTGAACACCGTCTACATGACCATCTACTTCTCCGGCGCGGCGGCCGGCTCGGCGCTTGCGACCGTTGCCTGGGCCCACTGGCGCTGGAACGGCGTCTGCGGTCTGGCGCTGGCGCTGATCTCGCTCGCCGGCCTCTGCCATGCCCTCGGCACGCGCACCCCCGTGCCATTCAACCCCGACTCGCGCAGCGACCACCCCCTCAACACAGTGCTCGAAGCCTAGCGCGAATCAAAAAAATCGCCGCACGAGCACTTACCGCTTCAGCAAATCCACCGGCGCATTCACATCCTCGATGCGAAAATAGCTTGCTAGCCCCGGATGCCGCTTGGCCACTGCGCGATACATCTCCCAAGCCACGCGCCGATAGCTGAAGTGTCCCGCAACACCGCTCCGCAGCTCGGCGATGTAGAGCGCCTCGGCAAAGTCCATCTTGAACACCGCCCTCACGCGTGTCCCCAGCGGCAACAGATAAGCAGCAGCCTCCGGCCCAGCCGCATCGCGCAGCGCGCGGTAGGCGGAGTGCGCGGCGTCCATCGCGACGGCGTAGCCCTGGTCGAGTCCCGCCTCGGTGAGCGTGGGCTGGCCCGGACACACCGGCGTCTCGTAGCCGTGCGCGTCTGTATATGGCTGGATGAGCTGCACGCAGCGGCGATGGCGGTGCATGTCGCGGAAGCCGCCGATGTCCATCAGAATGTCGAACTGGAAGCTCTGCCCGGCGGAGAATGCGCGCGGCAACTCGTCGTGCGGGCCGCGATGCTTCACGCCCAGCGCGACAATCTCCGCGATCTTTCTTGAATCCAGCCCAGCAACCGAGCGCTGTAGCTGCCGCCAGGAGTAGTGGCACTCCGCGTAGAGCAGCGAGGTCGCAAGCTCGACCTCAAGTGACCCCGAATCTTCCACCAGATCGACAACCGGCGCACCCTCGATCGCCTGCCCAGCCATCAGCTCAGCGGCGGCCTGACGCATCTCGGCGCGCGTGGCGATGGCGTACTCATTTGGCGTTGCGTACTTCACCAGCGTGGGCGACGTCTTCACCGGGCGCAGCAGCACGTCGCAGAGCCTGCTTCCGCAAGTTTTATCGACCGAGCCAACCTCCTCGCACAGAACGCGCGCCTCGTCGTGAGTGACGTTCCAGGCGGGCGAGGCGGCGGCAGCTTTGAGCCTCTCGCCCAGGCCGCGCACCTCGGCGAACTCGCTGGCCAGCAGCCGTGAGATCTGGTTCTCCAGCGTGCGCGCGCTCACAATCTGCCCCAGCGACGTATTGGTCGCCAGCGGCAGCAGGTAGCGCGCCACATCGAAGGCGCGCGCCTTCAGCGTGCGCACATAGGCCTCGTCCTTCATCTCCGCGGGCTGTGCAATCGCGCCCTTCAGCGCCTCCAGCATTCCCGCGCCGACACGGTCATAAGCCGCAAACAGCGCCTCGATCGAGGCCGTGTAGCCAGCCGTCCGCTCGCCGGACTGGCCGCTGAATTGGGGCGTGAACCAGCCCGATTTGCGAAAGTTCTGGTAGCGCGTGCTGCGCTCCTGTCCGTCCCAGCGCTGCTCGTCCAGCAGCGCGATAGCCGCGAGCAGCGACAGCCGTTCGATGGCAAACGGAATGTGCGCCAGGTCGGCGATGGAGCGGTGCCCGTACTGGAAGTAAAACGTGTTCAAAAACTCTTCAGCGCGCTGCGAGCTGATCTCGGAGAGCGACTCCTTCATGCTCAGCGACGAGCGAGAGTACTTCGCCATCGCGTACGCCAGGACTTCGGGGTCCGCGCCCTGAATGGCGTAGACGTCAGTCTGCTTCGCGTCGGCAGTGGTTGAGGCGGTGGTTTCAGCGGAGTGCTTCGGGTCTGTAGCGGCTTGCAGTTTGTCAGGCATCTCCCTGCAAGGATATGTCATTCTGCAACTGATGTGCCTCGATCTCTGTGGATGAATCGCTGTTGGTTCGTATAATGGTGAATTCTGAGGCAATGGAGACAAATGAGTACACTGGCAGGTCGGGTTGCGTTGGTAACGGGAGCGTCGCAGGGCATCGGGCGCGCGTGTGCGTTGGCTTTGGCGGAGGCGGGCGCAACCGTCGCGCTTTGCGCGCGCAACGAGGCAAAGCTGGCCGAGGTCGCAGCCGAGATCAATGGCGCCGCTGGGCGGGCTGCCGAGGCCGCGGGCGAGATGGACGATGCAGCAGCACTGTGCGGCGGGGCTGCCAGCGCCGGTGTGACGGAGCCGGTTGCCGGGTCGGCGTATGTGTTTGCGCTCGACCTCAGCAGCGAGGAGTCCATTCAGGCCTGCGCCAAGGCCGTCATCGCCCAGCTCGGCAAGGTAGAAATCCTGGTCAATAACGCAGGCATCACGCGCGACACCCTCACCCTGCGCATGAAGCGCAAGGACTGGGACGACGTGCTCGCCACCAACCTCACCGGCGCCTTCCTGATGACCCAGGCCGTCATGGGCTCCATGCTGAAGGCGCGCTGGGGACGCATCATCAACATCACCTCGGTGGTGGGCGAGACGGGCCTGGCCGGGCAGGCCAACTACGCCGCCTCGAAGGCCGGCCTCATCGGCCTCACCCGGTCGCTGGCGCGCGAGCTGGCCAGCCGCACCATCACCGTGAACGCCGTCGCGCCGGGCTTTATCGAGACCGCAATGACCGCCGTGCTCACCGACGAACAGCGCACTGCAATGACCTCGCAGATCCCGCTGGCGCGCGCCGGAACGGACCGCGACATCGCCGCGGCCGTCGCCTTTCTCGCGTCGGAAGACGCCAGCTACATCACCGGCCATACGCTGGACGTAAACGGCGGAATGTACATGGGATAGTTGCAGGTTGTCAGTTGCAGGTTGCGAGTTGTCGGTGGGATCGTCTTTGTTTTCAATTGAAAACATGCAACCTGCAACTGACAACTTACTCCAGTGCTATTAACTTAACCGATAGTGTCTTCGCTGGTTCACAACCGGCCTGGGGTTCAAGTAGAGCTTCAAGAGAAGTGCTCTATCTGACTCCCGGTGAACCTTGGCGGGTACGCGAATCGCGGCATCGCACAAAATAGCCATTGACCAGACCGTGCCGAGTGTTTACTTTGTGGCTAATGGCAGATATGCAAACACTTCCCACACCAATGAACAGCCTTCCTCCCGTAGCCACTATCGCGATGAGCATTGGGGCGACGATCCGCACCTATCGACTGCAAAAAGGGATGTCGCAGGGAGACATCGAGAAGCGCACCGGGCTCCTGCGTTGCTATCTGTCGCGGGTCGAGAACGGCCACACCGTTCCCTCGCTGGAGACGCTGCAGAAGATCGCCTTTGCGCTCGATCTGCAACTGGCGCAGTTCTTCTCCGATCAGACCGTTGGCCAGGACATGTCCGCGCTGCACCTTGGCGAGGACGAGATCCGCTTCCTCACCCAGATCCAGCGCTACTCGGCGCGTCTCTCGGAGAACGACCGCAAGCTGCTGCTGGCCATGGTGCGCAAGTTCGCCCAGACCACGCTGGTATAGGGAATCGGACTAAGAATTACTGCTTAAATTTTTCCCACCAAGTTAATGGCCGAACGAAGAGGATTACTTGTCCGGGCTTCGGCGAGGCCGTGCTCTTGCCACATGTGTTTGGCGAAACATAGCCATGTTCAAGTATTTGCTTAGTCGATAAGTGTTGCAACATCAGCCACGAGTAATTTGATCCTCCTGATCCACACAATGCATAAGGAACATTAATTCGAAAAGATTCGTTGTACTCCACTACAGGATTGGCCACAACGATAGTCCCGCTATCTTTCGAGGGGTTTGGAATGTTTACTTTGCCGGGATCGAGTGTGAGTTGTAACCGAGCAACGCCATTCCCATCAGTAGGTATGCCGATTGCTTCTTTGCGTTCTGTCCCCACCCATACATTCACATAGGAGGCTGCCCCCGCCATAGGGCGTCCGTTCCGCCCATCTACCAACCTGATCGCGAGCTCTTGTGCGGAGAGAGGCACCACATACAAGATCAGGAAAAGCAGCACTAAAAATTTGCCAATGCCGAAAGAGAGAGACGATTGATTCTGATAGATTGCCATTTTTGTCTCGCCGTACTTAATTAGCGTAGAGGTAAGGGATAAGGGAGTTGGGACAAGATGGATCGTCGTTGTTCCAGCTTACCCCTTATCCCTGACCCGTTACCACTGCTTCACAGCAGGTTGGCGATCCAGTAGCCGACCAGTGCGAGGACAAAGCACGCAACGGCGAACGTGACCTTCTGCCGGCCCAGATAGCGTTCGCGGCCGGCGGTCATGCGCGGTACCAGCGGGACGCCCAGCGCCAAGCCGCTCAGGAAGCCCCCAATATGCGCCGAGTTGTCGATGCGGATGCCGACGTTGACGACGATCGTGCTGAGCCCAATGACCAGATTGATGAGCGCGAACTTGACCACCATGCTGCGCAGTCTTCGCAGCTCCTCCCACGGGAACGGCAGGCGGCGGTTGCTCAGCAGCACAATCAGGATGCCCGCGATGCCGAAGACCGCGCCAGACGCCCCCGCGCCCACCTGCATCAGATAGCCCGCATCGTGCGTCCTCAGGGTGAAGACGACGTTCCAGGCCATGCTCAGCAGGTTTCCCGCGATCCCCGTAATCATGTACACGGCGACCATTCCGTAGGGGCCGATCAGCGGCTCGCCCAGGATGCCCAGGTTCCACAGGCACCACATGTTGGTGAGCAGATGAATCAGCCCGACATGCACAAAGGTCGCGGTCAGCAGGCGGTACCACTGGCCGTGCAGCACCAGCCATGTGACGTTTGCGCCGTAGTGAAGCAGGTCGCCCTCGGTGGGGTCTTTCGGGCTTACGCCGTGGAGGCACATCCACAGGTAGACCGCAATATTGATGGCCAGCAGAAGGTAGGTTCCGGGCGCGGAGCGTGGGTCCCAGACGCCGTACTCGCGCCGCCGCCGCGCCTGCTCGGGCGAGTACGCCTCGGCGGGGGTGGGCTCCTCAACCGGCACGGTGGAGTCGGCGGGAGGTACGATCTCGCCTTCGAAATGCGATTGCGTGGAAGACATGGCGTTCCTTCTACGCTAACGCATTTCCGCCGTCCGCGTGATGAAACGAACACAAGATCGGCCACCGATCTGCACGGATCGTCTCAAATTGAAGCGGATTGGCGCAGATCGGAAAGACGATCGCAGCTCAGGCGGCGTTCTTCATGATGCGTTCGCGGATCTGTGGCGGAATGCGCTGGATTGCGTCCGCCACCAGCCCTGGAATCGGCGTAGCAATAGCGACCAGAACCCACAGCGTCAGCGAGATAACCAGCCCGGCTATGGCGGTTGCCTCCAGCGAGATGGTGATCGGCGTGTGGTACAGGTGGCCGTGCAGGCTGCTGCCCAGGTGGGCGATGGCCTCGATGCGGTGCAGCACAGCCGCGGCCAGCAGGAAGGCCAGGATGGAAAGCGAGCTGACCGAGATCAGCAGCACATCGATAGTGCGCGCCAGGTGTTGGCGGCGGCGGCATTGGGCGCACTCCGACAGGTGATGATCGTAGTCCGTGCGCATCGCGGGCGAGAGGCCGGAGATGTCGTATCGCCAGCCGGCCAGAATGTCCCCGATGACCGGGTCTGTGCAGCGCGGTTCGGTCATGCGGCGCGATCGAAAAGTTCGAGAGGAAAAAGTTACCATAGTGGTATAGACACCATTTTACTTGATCTGATAGCGCAAAGCAGGAAAAAGATCAGATTGGGCCGGTTTCTGTTGCCAATGCTCAATCGTGCGCGGTGGCCTCCCGGCTGTTCTCTTCCGGCGGTCAAAATATTGAATCAAAATAGGTTATAAACAGATTGGAGCGATCGGCGCGGCTTGCTGGGCCAGCAGAACGCGGTTGCCCAGCAGCCTCCCCCGCTCCCGGATCGCCTCTTCGGCAGAGAGCAGGGCAAGCTCGGGAGCGTTGTTGGTCTCCGACAGGTGGCCGAGGACGATGTATGTAGCATTTCCGTCGTA
>Ga0224555_1004491_pt1 | contig 12736 bp, 6 predicted proteins | sample 714S23034metaG_FD_180687 | JGI IMG/M metagenome (GOLD analysis project Ga0224555, IMG submission 180687) | Peat soil microbial communities from Stordalen Mire, Sweden - 717 S2 30-34 | ecosystem: Environmental > Terrestrial > Soil > Wetlands > Peat | place: Sweden: Norrbotten County, Stordalen...
ACTCTGCAATGAGCCGTTTCAAATAGTGCTCGCCGAGGACGATTACATGGTTGAGCACCTCGCGACGGCACGTGCTGACGAGGCGCACTAGCCCAGCAGTCAACGCCACGAATGCCCCTAACAATTGTTGCATGGTTCCATTTTCACAGCGCAAGCCGCCGCTTGAAATGAGTGCATCAACTGCCTGATTCAGCTGCAGTTCGAAGTTCTGGTGAGGCACAGCGTCCAGCCGCGGAGGCAGACTTCAATGCGGCAGAGCATGAGGCGCCGCGCCCTTCTTACTTCATCTCACGCCATTGTGCGTGAACTTCCTATCGTGCCTCATCGCCTCTACTGTCGCCTCGCGCTTGTGCGCCTTCGGCCCCATCTCAGCATCGCCCTCCGAAACACGTTCACACGTCACCGACTTCCGCATCGCACCCTGCCTACAATGGTTTCTGTCCGGTGCTTGTCCATGCGCAAAACTTGCCATGGTCGTACTTTTGGCGGATACATGGCCAGTTCCGGAGGGCGTACAGTTCGACTCGGCTCGGAAACGTCGCTTCTGACGCTATGGAAATGACGCGTTGAGTCCGGAACAGAATTGGCGCTTGGCGCCGCAGGGTCTTGCGGATATCGAGTTGAAAGCGATCTCAAGAGCGCTCATAGGGGCTCGAGAGCCGCTTGCAGCCGGTTTCGCAGCCCCTTGTATTCACTTTGGAGGTGGATATGCAATCGATCAGCGCAAAGAGCCTGCGAGCTCTGGTGCTCGTTATCGCAGTAGCCCTCGTCGGCTCCGGAGTGCTCGTCTACGGACAAGGCACCAGCGGCAGTCTCACCGGGCAGATTTCCGATCCTACGGGCGCAGCCGTCGCCAACGCGACCGTCACGCTCAAAAACGTCGATACTGATTCTGTTCAGACGGCAACTTCCGATAACACAGGAGTTTACCTGCTGAAGCCAGTGATGCCAGGCAATTATTCGCTGACCATCGCGGCAAAAGGCTTTGCCGCGTACGTTCAGAAAGGCATCGTCATCACGGTCGACCTCTATGCGACCCAGGACGTACACCTTAGAGTGGGCTCGGCCACGAGTGAAGTTGTCACCGTTACCGCCGACACAGAGCTGGTAAACACCACATCGGCCGAACTGGGACAGACGGTTAATGAAGCCGCCATCTCCGCGCTGCCGCTCGACGGGCGCGATCCTTCGGCCCTGGTCTTCATGATCCCGGGCTCGGTTGACGTCCAGCATCATGGCGGCGAAACCATCCAGACCGGATTCTCTTTCCCGACCGAGACCGGCGCCGGCATTGGCAGCGGCCGCAACGGCAGCACCTACTATATGCTCGACGGCGTCACCAATATGGACAACTACGACGGACTGTCGGCTACGTTTCCGAACTCCGACGCCACTCAGGAGTTCAAGGTCATCACCAGCGACTTCGGCGCGCAATACGGCTTTGCGCCCAGCGCAGTGGTCTCCATCGCCACCAAGAGCGGCAGCAATAACTTCCACGGCGGCGCTTTCTGGTATGTCCGCAACAATGCCATGAACGCCTCCAACTGGTTCAGCGGCCAGACCGACACAATGCGCCGCAACCAGTTTGGATTGTTTGCCGGCGGCCCCATCAAGAGGGACAAGCTCTTCATCTTCGGCAACTACCAGGGCACCAAGATCATCTGGAACTCGACTGACACGTTGACCAGCACGCCCACACCTGCCATGCTCAACGGCGACTTCAGCGGTCTGGCGTCGCCGGCCGATCTGGCTTCGGGGACAACCGATCTGCTTGGCCCCTTCAAGACCATCGGTGGCAAGCCCAACCAGATCGACACCTCCAAGAGCGGTGTCGCGTGCGAGTACAGTGTTTCAGCAAGCTGCAGCAGTCCGGTTTCCGTGAAGCTATCCCCGGCCGCGAGCTATTTTGCGAAATACGGCATGATCCGAGCTGCCACGACGGCGGCTAACGGCACCACTCTGAAGCCCGGAGTGCAAACGGCCAATGGCGACATGATGTACACCTATCCCACCGTCCACGACACCTACGACGAGGGCACTCTCAAGGTGGACTACAACCTCTCGCCCACCCAGACCCTCACCCTGCGCTCGTATACCAACTACTACGCACAACCGTCGTCCGACGTTCCGGGCAACATGGAAAGCGCCTACAATCACTCGTCGTGGACGGGCAGCTTCTGGAACGAGGATTATTACTTCAACAACCTGCTGCAGCACACCTGGACCATCAATCCGACCACGGTCAACACCATTTCGGTCTTCATGAACCAGATGAGCGCGCACAGCGCCGCCCAGGAGCTGGGCAGCGACGGGAAGCCGATGTGCTTCTCCAATAACAGCGGGGATTCCAATGGAGTGAACATTGGGGTCAACGAGCCCGCGGGCAGCTGCTTCATGGGCGCTCTCCGCATAAACTCGAATTACGGCTTTGAGAGCGGCTGGGATGAGCCGTCGGCTGAAGTCCGCAACACGTTGGGCTTCACCGATACGGTCAACAAGAGCCTCCGAAAGCACTCGATCACCGCGGGCATCGACCTGATGCATCAGCACGCGGTCGAGAATACGGCGTATCCGACGCAGCCGCTGATTGGGTTTGGAAGAGATGGAACCGGCTCGGGAAAGAGTTCCCTTACCGGCATTAGCTGTAGTTCAAGCGCTCAAATAGACTGCTCCCCATGGGGAGGATACCTGGCTGAATACATGATGGGCTACGCAATGGGGTACATGCAGGGCGCCGGCGAAATCGCCGATGTCACTGGCTGGCAGGTCGGGCCCTTTGTCCAGGACGATTGGAAGTTTCGGCCAAACCTGACCATCAACCTCGGCCTGCGCTGGGATCCCAACACGCCTCCCACATCCTACAACGGCCGCGGCGCGGCCTGGGTTCCCGGCAAAAATACCGTTGCCGGTTTCGCGAATAGCGCCCCCGGCCAGCAAAGCACCGTGTTTGCCAACGCTCCCGCAGGACTTCTGTTCCCTGGCGATCCGGGCGTGCCCAATACGCTGATGAACAGCGACTACGGTTATTGGGAGCCGCGCGTCGGCATGGCCTGGCAGCCCAGGTTCCTGCCGCACACCGTCGTCCACTCCGGCTTTGGCATCTTCACCGGCCCGCTGCAATATTCGGAGTACAATCACGCCGCCGATGTCGCGCCCTTCAGCCCCACCTTTAGCTTCACGGGATGGTGCGGGGCCTGCTGGGGGTCGTCGCCCTTACAGGCTGTCCCCTTCGATAACCCCTGGGCATCCCTTAACGCAAGCCCTTCGTCGAACCCCTTCCCGGGAACGTTCCCCTGGGCGTCGCTTGCCTACAAGCCAGCGAAAAACGTGGCCATTCCCAAGGGCCAAGTCGGCCAGAGCTTTTCGCGCGACTTCAAGCTGCCCACAACCTATGCCTGGAACTTCTCGATCGAGCATCAGCTCACCCCGACGACGGCCATCCGCGCAGCCTATGTGGGCAATGAAACCGATCACCTGTCGGTGCTCGTCGACATGAACCCGGAGTGGGCTTCTAAGATACCCGTGAATGGGGCCATCGGGGACATCTACGATGACCAGAGCTGGGCCACGGCGAGCTACAACTCGCTGCAGATCAGCTTGGATCAACACGTGTGGCACGGCCTGCAGGTGCAGTCCAGCTTCGCGTGGTCGCACACTCTCGACATCACCGGCACCAGCAACGTCTCCTACGGCAATCCTGCGCTGGGCAATCCCATCAGCGCCGCATGGAACCGCGGCAACTCCAGCGCGGACGTGCCGTGGAGCTGGATCACCAACGGGATCTACCAAGCTCCCTCGTTCAGGGACAAGGGCTGGCTGATGGAAGAGACGGTGGGCGGCTGGCAGTTGAGCGGCATCGTCACATTGCAGACGGGCAGTCCGTTCGGGATCGGCCAGTGGAACTCGGACCCCGGAGTCGGCATGTGGAACGACCGCGCCGATTTTGTCCCGGGCCAGGCCGTCAATATGGGCAAAGGCAACCACTGGGATTGGGTTAACCCGAACAAGGGTTACTTCAACGAGGCCGCGTTCATTGATCCGTATGGCACTACCACCGGCCACACGACCCCCGCCTGCAACGACAAAACCGCGGGATGGTGTGGCTTCGGCAACACCAGCAAGAACGCCTACTTTGGACCGGGCGTCTTCGGCATCAATGCATCGATCATGAAGAACTGGGAGCTGACGGAAGGAAAGACCCTCCAGTTCCGCTGGGATGCCTTCAACGCCACCAACCATCCAGTCTTCTCCGGTCCGTCGTCCACTGTGAACCAGGCCGCCGGTACGTTTGGCGTAATCAGCGGCATCAACTCGCAGCCTCGTTACTTCCAGGGCGCCCTCCGCTTGACGTTCTAATTTCGCACTTTCACAATGGCAGTCCGGATCAAACGATCCGGACTGCTTTTTCGTGCGCCGCTGGGAGTGGGTTTCGAACGTGGGCTGTTTCCTGCTCCCTCACTCCTCCGGCGCCCGGAACTTGTGCGCCGGGAACTCGCGCTGGAAGACACTGGCCACCGCGCTCCTGGCTTCGTTCACCTTGAGGCGCAATCGACTGTAAAGTTTCAGCAACAGTGCCATCTTCTCCGCTTCCTGCGGCAAGTTCTTGGCGACCCTACTTTCGTCTGATGGCAGCACGTGATCGGCGTGCCTATGATGGGAGCGCAAGTTGGAGACATCGACAGAACGATGAAGCACAAAAAACTCTACACCTTCCTTGGTTTCGTCCTGGCAGCCGGCGCGGTCGTCCTCATGGGTTGCGGGGGCGGGGGAGGGGGAGTATCCACGACGACGCCCCCGTCAACGGCGCCCGTACCCACCTTCTCGCCTGCCGCCGGAACCTACACGACGGCGCAAACCGTCACCATCTCCGACGCCATCCCCGGTGCGACGATCTACTACACCACCAACGGAACGACGCCCACCACTGCCTCGAACGTCTACTCCAGCGCGATCGCCATTCCGGCGACTCCGGCTACCGAAACCATCCAGGCTATGGCTGTGGCCACGGGCTACGCAAACTCCTCGGTCGCATCCGCCGTCTATACGATGAACTCGCCCCCGGCAACGGCCACCGTCGTTGGCGCCGATGTCGGATGGCTGACCCAACTTGAGAGCATGGGGTACACCTGGACCGATACCACCGGCGCATCGGGAAGCGCGCTGCAGATTCTCAAGAATCATGGCGTGAACACCGTCCGCATCCGGACTTTTGTGAATCCCACCATCACCTCCGGCGTTCTGGGTGTGGGCAATGACAATCAGGCAGGCAGCATCGCCCTGGCCGTGCTCGCCAATTCGATGGGCTTCAAGATCGAGATCGACTTCCACTTGAGCGATACCTGGGCAGACCCTGGGCATCAAACCCTTCCTGCCGCGTGGGCAAGCGATAGCTACGCCCAACTGCAGACCGACGTCTATAACTACACCTTTAACTTCATGACTGCGCTGGCGGCGGCGGGAATCACTCCGCAATATGTTCAGGTCGGCAACGAGATCAACTCCGGGATGCTCTGGCCCATTGGCTCAGTTGGCGCCACAACCACAAACGGCAACAACTTCACCCAGGTCACCGGCCTCATCAACCAAGGCTATAGCGCCGTGAAGGCGGCCAGCCCCACCACGAAGGTCGTCATCCACCTGGCCGGTATCAGCAATCTCAGCGACTTTGAGTGGTTCTTTGACGGGCTGACGGCCGCGGGTGGAAATTTCGACATCATTGGAGGCTCCTATTACGACGGCCCGTCCAACATCGCCACGGTTGCCGCCAACCTGAATACGCTGGCCGCCCGCTACAACAAGCCGGTGTTGATCTGCGAGATCGGCTACCAATATAGTGATCCAACCGATGCCTACACCGATGTGCAGAGTGCGATCCAGGCCATGAATGCCGTGCCCAACAATATGGGGCTGGGAGCGATCTACTGGGAGCCGGAAGCTCCTGACAATGCCGCAACGAGTGATTACACGATGGGCGCTGTGACTGCGGGTTCAGGAAGCGTGCTGCAATTTACGACCGCGATCAATGCTTTCTGAATCGAAGTCCAGCCGCCGGCGCGGATGGGAGCGGAGAACTGCGTTTTGATGCCTATTCACAGTCCCTGCCTTCTTATTCCCTCGGTCCCTTGTTCCCTCGGTCCCTGCCTTTTCACTTCCGCGGCACCCGCACCTCGATGCGCACGCCCTTGCCCGGCACGCTCGCCAGTTGGAACTTCCCACCCGACCGCTGCACCCGCTCCTTCATGCCTTTGAGTCCGAAGTGGTGGCCGTTACCGCCGTCCAACTGCTGGGGATCGAATCCGCAGCCATCGTCGTCCAGATCCAAAACCAATTCGCGGCTCTTGTAACGGAGCGCCACGCCCACCCGCGCCGGATGCCCGTGCAGCATGGCGTTATACACCGCCTCGCGCGCCACCATCACCAGATCGTGGGCCACCGGCTCGGTCACCGCGAAGGGCGTTCCGCTCATCGTCCACGCCACCGGGATCTGGAACTCGACGCTCACGTGCTGCGTCATGCTTTCCAGCTTTTCGCCCAGGCTGCCGGCATCGTCCGGCTTGCGCAAATTCCAGATCGCCTCCCGCGCCTCATCAATCGTGTTGCGCAACTGCTGCCGCGCGAAATCCATCAGCCCCGCTCCGCGGCTGTCCGTCTCGCCCTCCATCGCCTGCGCTTCCAGCAGTGCCGAGACACCCGTGCATCCCTGGATCACCGTATCGTGCATCTCGCGCGCCAGGCGGCTGCGCTCCTCGAGGACCGCTTCGAATCGCACCCGCACCTGCCGCACCCGGTATTGGTACAGGCCAAACACTAGCAGCGCGACGAGTCCGGCGCAGCCCGCCACGAACCACCACGTGCGATAGAAAAACGGCCGCTGCACGATCGCGATGGAAGCTTCGCTCGCCGCATCGGGGTTACTCACGTCGAAGGTCTGCACGCGAAACCGATAACGTCCCGCCGGCAGATTGGTGTAATCGGCCGTGCGCTCCGCCGTGGGTGCGCTCCAGTTTTTTTCAAAGCCTTCCAGCATGTATCGGAAGCGCAGGCCGTCCTGCGAGCGCATTTGGATGGGCGTGAAGTCGAACTCGAGCCGTCCGTTTCCCGGCCGCAGAATCACCTCACCGTCCGCCGTCACTGGCCGCCCGTCCGCCAGCACACCTTGTATGAACAATGGCGGAGGCGGCAAAGCCGATCGACCGAAGAATGGAATATGCAGCGGCCCCAGATCACTCGGGAACCACACATCGCCCTGCGGCGTAATGCAGCCCGATGACTGCGTGCCTCCGTAAATTTCCGTGTTGGCCGCCATATCGGCGGTCGAGTAAAACGTTAGCGCGAAATGGCGCGGGAACGACGCAGCCTGCGCATCCAGCTCGTGACGGTTCAACAGTGCCACGCCGTTGGGGCCGCTCAACCACAGGTGTCCTGCCGCATCCTCGAGAATCTGGTAGATCGCATTACCCGACAGTCCGTCTGCGGCGGTGAACTGCGCCAGCTTACCTTCGCGGTACCGGTACAGACCGCTGTTGCGTGTGCCAAACCACAAGCCCCCTTCGGCGTCTTCGTGAATGGCCCATACCTTGGTCTGCGCCAGCGCCGCCGTCACTGCATCGCTCAAAAACACGCCGTCGCGCAGATGGCTCACGCCGCGATCGGTGCCGATCCACAAATCGCCATTGCGGTCCTCAAGCAGCGCGCGTGTGCTGAAGTACGCCAGCCCATCCCGCATCTCGTAGCTCACGATGCGCGGCCGCCCGTTCTCCCACAGAATGTGATTCAACCCCTCGTCGGCCGCAACCCACATGCTCCCATCGCGGTCCTGCGTCATAGCGCGGACAAAGTTGTTCGACATGCCTTCGCGCGTCGTCAAATGCGTGGTCCCGCCCTCCGCGATCCGGTACACGCCGTCGCCGTCGGTTCCCGCCCACAGAGCCCCGCTGAGGTCGCGGTACACGTTGCGCACGTGATCGCCGCCTGTCCCCGGCAAACGCATCGGCGTCACCGCGCCGTCTTTCATCCGGAACAGCAGCGTCGAACCGATCCAGAAGCTGCCGTCCCGATCCAGGTAGATCGTTCCGAAGTCGGAGTCGTTGGCCTTGGGCAGCGGAATAATGCTCACCTGCGCCTCGGTCAGCCGCAGCATCCCCGATTGCGTCCCAATCCAGAAGTTCCGCTCGTCGTCTTCAAAAAAGTTCAGCACCGTGTCGCTCGGCAGCGACTGCGGAGCCGTAATGTGCGTCAGTCTGCCGGCGCGATACTCGTACACGCCCTGCCCGATGGTGCCGATCCACAATACTCCATCCGTCGTCTGGCGCAACACCCGCACCGTCCCTGTAATTCCGCCCACGCGCTCGAAGCTCTTCTCGCCCACAGTCATGAGGTTCAGTCCTGAAACCGTGCCCACCCAAATCGTCCCATCCTGGGTTTGCACAATGGACTTCACACGGTTCTGGCTGCTCTCTCCGCGCATCGTGAACTCGGTCACGGTCCCGCCGCTCATGCGAATCAGCTTCGATCCGCCCACCCACAATCCGCCGTCCCGATCCAAATAGATCTTGTGCACGGCCAGCGCCGGCACATCGCCCGTCCCATCGACGCGCACAAACCGGCCGCCGCCAACTCTTCCGGAACTGAGGCGCAGCAAACCGTTATCCGTGCCTGCCCAGATGTTGCCAGTGGCGTCCTCGGCCAGCGAGCGGACGAAGTCGTTGCTCAGCCCCTCACGCGCAGTCCATGAGCGGAACTGCCCCTGCGCATAACGCGCCAACCCTCCGCCCTCGGTCCCGATCCAAAGTGCCCCATCGTGCGACACCATCAGGCAAAAGATGCTGTTCTCGTGCAGAGCTGGCGTATTCTGCCGATCGAATACGGCGAAATGAACGCCATCGAACCGCACCAGTCCGCCACTGGTGCCAATCCACAGGTATCCATCCCGCGTCTGGGCGAAGGCTTGCACCGTCTGCTCGGGTAGCCCATCGGAAGCCTGCCAGATATGCCGCGTGTATCCGGCAAAAGCGTCAGTTTCCGCCGCTGCGCAGGCGCCCGCACCCGTCACAAACCAGGCGGCTGACGCAAGCCAGGCGGCAATCAAACGTGCTCTATGCATGGCGGCGCTAAGTATACAGCGAAGCAAGTCACCCTCGTTTCCTGTCCTTTCGGTCGCCGCGGCGACTGAAAGGTGGGAAACGGGCCAAGCCTCGATAGCCATTCCCGGAATCGGGAGAATTCCGCTCCCTATCCAACTTTCGGCGGATCAAAAAAATGCCCCCGAGGAATACAGTGGTCTTTCTCGGAAAGGACACCGTAAAGTCACACTCGAGAGAGGATTGACGGCACGGAGTTGGCGCAATGGCTTCCTATATAAGATTCATCTCGAAGGGCGTCCCGATCTGCCCCACCCCGATCTTGAATGTTGACGCGCTCCTCCTGGCCGCCGCGTTTCTCCTCGCCCCGGCGGCTCACGCGCAAGCCGTCGCAACGCCGATCCGCATCGATGCCAGCCAGCCCTGGCGCGAACCCGGACCGGCGCGCTACGACGGAGGTTCAGCGACTAACCCTTCCGGCGTTACCCTCCGCCTGAACAACCGCTACCTCACTCTCGACGGAAAACCCTGGCTTCCCGTGGCCGGAGAATTTCATTTTTCCCGCTACCCGCGCAACCAGTGGGAAGACGAGATCCTCAAAATGAAGGCTGCGGGCGTCAACGTCGTTGCCACCTACGTGATCTGGATCCATCACGAAGAAATCCGGGGCCAATTCGACTGGTCGGGTCAGCGCGACCTTCGCGCCTTCGCCCAGTTGTGCGCCAAACACGGCATGTATGTGATCGCGCGCATCGGACCCTGGGACCACGCAGAAGTGCGCAACGGAGGATTGCCCGACTGGGTGCTCAAGCAGGGCCCGACCCGCGAAAACGATCCCGCATATCTCGCCTCGGTCCGCATCTGGTACGGCCAAATCGGCGAGCAGTTGAAGGGCTTGCTTTGGAAGGACGGCGGTCCCGTCATCGCCATCCAACTTGAGAATGAGTATTCGAAGCGCGGCCCGCGTGCCGGCGAAGCGCACATTCTCGAACTCAAGAAGCTCGCCCTCTCGACCGGCCTCGACGTGCCGCTCTATCTCATTACCGGCTGGGACGACGCGGTGATCCCTCAGCGCGCCGTCATTCCCGTCTACGGCGGCTATCCTGACGCACCCTGGGACAGTTCCATCGCCAAGCTCCCGCCCGCCGAGGTTTATGCCTTCCGCTTTCAAAGCCGCATCGCCGCTAATGTCAACGACGCTCGCGGCCGCGGCGAGCCCGGCGTTCTGCCCTCTGCATTCGACTCTCTGCCCTACCTCACCGCGGAGATCGGCGGCGGCATCGAAGACACGTATCATCGCCGCCCCATCATCGCGCCCGACGACATTGCCGCCGTGGTTCCCGTCATGCTCGGCTCCGGCGTCAATCTCTACGGCACCTACATGTTCCAGGGCGGAGAAAACCCTGACGGCCAGCTCACCACGTTGCAGGAGTCGCAGTCGACCGGCTATCCCAACGATCTGCCCATTAAGTCCTATGACTTTCAGGCGCCGCTCGGTGAGTTCGGCCAGGAGCGCGATTCATTACGCAAGCTGAAGGTCTTCGACTACTTCCTCAACGACTTCGGAGCCGACCTCGCGCCGATGACCGTCTACGCTCCCAGCGCGCAGCCGCGCAACTCCGCCGACCTCTCGGTTCCGCGCGTTTCCGTCCGCTCGCGTAGCGACGCGGGATTTATCTTCTTCAATAACTACGTGCGCGGAGCCACAATGCCCGTGCGCCGCGCCGCGCAATTTCAGATTCGCTTGCCCGGCCTCGATACCAACGGCAAGCCCGGCGTCACGCTCGCGATTCCGCGCCACCCCATCGATCTGCCCTCGGGTGCCTATTTCATTTGGCCCTTCAATCTTCGTCTCGACGGCGTAACGCTTCGCTACAGCACGGCGCAGCTCTTCACGCGCCTCGAAAACTCGGGTGTAGACATTGTCTACTTTGAAGCGACCCCGGGAATCGCGACGGAGTTCGCTTTCGACGCGGCAACCGTCCGCAGCGTGAAGGCTTCAAGCGGAGAAGCTGTCACCGATTCCGGCGTCGTCTACGTTACGGGCATTCAACCCAGTGTTGGCTCCTCGATCGACATCGTGTCCTCCGATGGCAAGTCCCTGCGTCTCGTCGTGCTCACGTCGAGCGAAGCCGAAGACGCCTGGAAAGTTCATTTCGGTGGCAGTGATCATCTACTCATCACCGGCCAGGACTTTCTCACCGACCCCGATATTCGTCCCGCGCACGTCTGGCTGCGCTCCCTCGCCAATCCGCACTTCGAGTTCTCCATCACGCCTCCCACTTACGATTCAATCCAGGCCAGCGTTCCACTCAGCCCGACAGCGAAGACGGATCGCACCGAATCCTTCACCGCTGAAGTGCCGCAGTGGAACGCCGCATTGCAATCGACCCAGATCCAGTCTGCTGGCCAAGCGCCTCCAGTCAAGACCGGCCCGGGTCAGGACTGGCGTCCGCATGGCGTGGCGCAAGCGCCCGCCGCAGGCGACCTTCCGCAATCCGCCAAATGGTCGATCACGGTTCCCGCCGGCGCTCTCAACGGCCTCAACGAGTTGTTCCTCGAAGTCAACTACAAGGGCGACGTCGCGCGCCTCTCCGCAAACCACAAGCTACTCGACGACGACTTCTACAACGGTGAACCATGGACGGTTGGGCTCTCGCGTTTCCTTGCCCCTGACGGCTCTGGCAAATTCGAGCTGAGCATTCTGCCCCTGCGCAAGGACGCGCCGGTTTACTTCGAGTTTCCTGAGCCCCTGCATTTTGTCCCGAACGGCCAGATCGAAACACTCGACAGCGTCCGCCTCGTCCCCGACTACCAGCTTGTGATCACAACGGGCGACGAGTAACGATGGATGCGGAGAAAACCTCCATGCCCGCAACTCGTGAAAATCTCCGCAAGCGCCAGCACCTCCGGCTGACAGGCCTCCGTGCAAGAACAATCGCGATGCGCTCACTCCCGTTGCTGGTGTGCGTTCTTACTCTGGCCGTTCTTGCTCCCCGGCCCGCGCTCGCGCAGGATTATGCCATCGGCGCCGACATCTCCTTCCTCGCTAAATGCGAACAGGACGGCGTGGTCTTCAAGGAAGATGGCCAGCCCAAAGATGTTCTCGCCATTCTTCGCGAGCACCATTACAACTGGGTGCGACTGCGTATCTTCCACGATCCCGCCGCCGCGCCTGACAAACTCCCCAACGATCTGAATTACTCTCTGGCGCTTGCCCGCCGCGCCAAAGCCATAGGCTTCCGCATTCTGCTCGACCTCCACTACTCCGACAGTTGGGCCGATCCCGGCAAGCAGCCCATGCCCGCAGCGTGGGCCAATCTCAATCACAAGCAGCTCGTGAAGCAAGTCTTCGCCTACACTCGCGACACTATCGCCGCTTTTGCCCAACAGGGCCTGATGCCCGATATGGTGCAGGTGGGCAACGAAATCACCAATGGCATGTTGTGGCCCGACGGCAAATTGCCCGATCACTGGGATCAATTCGCCGATCTGCTTAAAGCCGGAATCCGCGGCGTCAAAGCGGGCGGCCGATCCGGGCCCAGGCCCCGCATCATGATCCAAATCGAGCGCAGCGGCGACTTCGACGCGGCCGTCTCGTTCTTCGACAACCTGATCACCCGCCACGTTCAGTTCGCCGTCATCGGCCTCTCGTA
>Ga0224555_1004494_pt1 | contig 12734 bp, 14 predicted proteins | sample 714S23034metaG_FD_180687 | JGI IMG/M metagenome (GOLD analysis project Ga0224555, IMG submission 180687) | Peat soil microbial communities from Stordalen Mire, Sweden - 717 S2 30-34 | ecosystem: Environmental > Terrestrial > Soil > Wetlands > Peat | place: Sweden: Norrbotten County, Stordalen...
GCTCCGTCAGGTGGTCGGATTCACCGAAACAGGTGATCGGATTCAACCGAAATGCCTGGTCGGATTCCGCCGAAACAGGTGGTCGGATTCAACCGAAACGGGTGATCGCTTTCACCCGAAATCCGCATCTCGAGGGCGGGGACAGGCCGACCCAAAGCCTGACTGGTTCGCACACGGCTGGAGCCGATCGCCGCGGTGCTCCGGCCCGTCCCGTGCGGGCCGCCGGGCCAGCGCGAGCCAGTGGGCCAGCGCGAGCCAGTGGGCCGGGCGTGTGGTACGCGGCCCTCTTCGCGGACTTGGTGGTCTTCCTCGGCTGCGGCCTGCTTGCGGAAAGACTCCTCCCGCCGACCGGCCGCACAGTGGCGTGGATCGTGCTGATCATGACGTTCGGGGTCGGCGCCGGGTGGCTCTGGGGGAAAGCGCGGCAGCCCCGCCGGCACCCTGAGGTCCGGCATGAGTGAGCGGGCTTTCTCGACTGGGTGACGGACCGGCTGACGGCTTGACCATTGCGAAGCCGTCGTGCGGTTCAGGGAGCCCAGGTCAGGTGCGACTGATGTTCGGCCAACCGCCGTCAGCGGGCCTGGCGCGTGATCGACGCGTTTGGAGCTCCAGGGTGCCCCGGCCGCTTCCATACGTGGCCTGTCACCAGAACCCGAAGTAACGCGCTCCAGCGCCGCCACTGGGGTGATGTGAATTCGAATTCATGTACATGGCTTGCGCCTCATGGAGGTGGGCAAGAGAGGGGAGGGGTTCCGGGGCTGGGGCGGTGCGCACCCCACGGCGGGGGGCCAGAGTTCGACGTGCCTCTCTACCCGTGAGCACCTGAAGCACGTCCCGAGAGGCGGGGCAGCGCCACGAAGGCGGCTGGTAAGCTCGCGGGCCGTGGAGGTCCTTCCATCGTTTGGTCTGGAGGGCCAGGTCGCGCTGGTCACCGGTGCTGCCCGGGGATTGGGCCGAGCCATCGCCGTGGCCCTGGCTCATGCTGGCGCCGATGTCGCCGTGGGCCTGCGATCGCTGGATACGGCGGCGGAGGTTGTATCGGGAGTCGAAACACAGGGACGGCGATGTCTTCCACTGGCCATGGACGTGCTCGACCTCGACCAGGTGCACTCCGCGGTGCGGGAGGCAGCCTCCGTGATGGGGCGCCTCGACATCCTGGTCAACAACGCGGGCCTCGGCCCACCGAACCTCGCGGTGGATGTGACGGTGGAGGACTTCGACCTCACCGTCGATGTCAACCTCAAGGGCACCTTCTTCGCCAGCCAGGCTGCCGCTCGAATCATGATTCCGCAAGGATCCGGGCGAATCATCAACCTCAGCAGCCAGGCCGGATTCGTGGCGCTGCCCACGGAGTCCGTCTACTGCATGACCAAGGCGGCCATCGCCCATCTGACCAAGTGCCTGGCCGTCGAGTGGGGCATCCACGGCATCACCGTCAATGGGGTGGCGCCTACGTTCATTCGTACTCCTGGTACGCTGGGCGCGCTGAGTGACCCGGCCTTCGAACGTGACGTGACCGAGCGTATCGCCGCCCTGCACCGCATTGGGGAACCCATGGACGTGGCGGGTGCGGTGGTCTTCCTCGCCTCACCGGCGGCGTCACTCATCACTGGCGAGACGATCCTCGTCGACGGTGGATGGACCGCCCGCTGAGCTGGATGTAGCGCCCACGGACCCTGTTGACAAGAGCGGAGCCATCGCGGACGGTCTGGGACTGCCCAACGGTTCCGGACCTCGGGAGGGCTCTTGGTGCCCCCTGGTATGCCGCGTCTCAGTCTATGGCAGGGCTCTGACCGTTGGCAGGGTGCTCAAGGAGGGCTGGGCACCGGTCGTCGCCGCGGAAGGATCGCCGGCACGGCGCGTCATGCAGCTGTTGCCTTCCAAGCTGGAACGCGCTCCGGCGCGGGTACCGCGCTGATCCGAACTCGGATTCGTGAATATGCCTTCCAAGCTGGATGTCGCGAGTTCGAGTCTCGTCTCCCGCTCCACTTCGGCCGTTTCCGGACCGTTCCCGGGATCACGAGTGCCGGTCGTCGCAACATTGTCACATCGAGTGCCCCCGGGTGTGACAGCTTTGCCACCTGAGCCCTACTGGTTCGAATGCTACGGTCGCTCTGGATCGGAACCCCGGAGAGGACATCACCTCGTAGGCGAAGGCAGAGATGAGCATTGAGGTCTACCTCGACAACGCGGGCGTGCGGCTGCACTGGGACAGCGAGGCTCGGTGGATATACATCGAATACCGGCAGTGGTACACCACAGCAGAGGTGAACATTGGGATCGAGGCATTCCTCCAGGCGCTCCGGGATCACCGAGCCGCCAAGTGCTTGAGCGACTCGCGAAAGCGACGGGTCCTGCAGCCCGATGCGCAGAAGGCGCTCGTCGAAAGCTGGGTCCCTCAAGCCGCGGCTTTAGGTTTGAAGCGGCTGGCGATCGTCCTGCCGATAAGTCAGGTGGCCCTTAGCACGGTCGAGAGCTTGATGAGCCGGTACCGGGAGTACGTCGAGACTGAGGCCTTCGGCACCGTCGAGGAGGCGGCGGCGTGGCTGTCGGTCGAGAGTGCGGCGGTGATGGCACAAGCCTGACCAGGCGCGAAACGGACCTTGTCGCCCAAGTTGACGGGGTCGGGGGGGGCGTCCATGGCCTTGCCTCTGGGCGCGAGATCGCTGCCCACGCCTACCCGGGGACGACGACGACCTGGGCCTGACCCGCTTTGACGCACACGTTTGTTAGGCCGAGCACACAGCGGCGTGGTCGGATTCGTAGTCTGCCGGACTCCGGTTCCGAGCGTCGAGTGGCGGCGCTCCCGGTTGCCCGTCCTGTCGCCGGCCAGGCCACCCCCGTCCTGCCCACCTGGGCGGAGACCTCGGGCTCCCAGGCCGTCTTCCAGGTGGCCATCACGGGCCACCAGATCGACGAGACGAACAACCCCCAGAACGCCGCCTGGGACAACACCTGGATCGCCAACTACCAGCGCATGATCTCGCTGTATGGGCTGATCCCCTGCCCGGCCGGGGAGAGCAGCAGCCAGGACGCTCAATGCTCGGCGCCTTAACTCGGTGAGGCCACGGGGCTGTCGTGATGGCGGCACAGATGCCGGTCCTCAACGGCTCCGCGCGACAGGCAGTCGTCGCTCGTCCTCCTCAGTATCCGCCTGAATAAGCGACCCGAGCGCCTCCCTTCTGCCGACCGTCCCCGGCTCGCCGGCACGTCGAGTGCCCTAGAATCGTGAAATGACGTGGCATGCAGGGGGAGTCGTGAGGGGAGTGTCCGTATGTGCTATCGCAGCCGTCTGCGCGTCCCTCGCCGCGTGCTCCTTTACACCAGGGGCACCGACGCCTGAGTGGTTTGGCTCACCACACGTAGTTGCAGTGTGCCGCTCCACGCCAAACCTCAACGAGTGGATAGAGACCATCGCTGGAACGGAGCCCAACTTCAACATCGACTACGCGCCTACTGCTAAGGGCCCCTGGACTGGGGTCGAGTTGGACATGGCCGGGACTCTCGCGTTTCACACCTCCAGCGCGCTCAGTGCTGATCTCTACATCAGGTGGGATGGTGCCCACGGAAAGGTCACAGGGACAGTGTCAGCAGACACAGCGGCGTGCTCGATGACGTCTATCAACGGATACCTCTACTCCGACACCCACACTACAGGGGTCGAGCATCGGATCGCGGCTCGCTGGTCTGGCGGCGCATCGGCGAAAGTCTAACGAGGGTGGTAGAGACAGAGGACGGCGGCCCAGCCGGACGGCAGCCCCTGGGGCGGCGTGTCGAGCTGCTCGCCGTAGCGCACCACCATGCCCAGCATGTAGCGCGCGTGCCAGTAGGCCTCGAGCATGGGGCGGGTGTGGACGGGCCAGTCCTTGTTGTGAGACTGCTCGAAGTTTCTGCCGGTGCCTTCCTCGACGATCTTCATGAACCAGCCGTCGAGCAGACGGCCCGGGTGTAACAGACCGTCCCGTCCTCATGCGCAAAGGCCATTCCGCCTTCTTCATTGGAGCCATAGAACTCACATTCCGAACCGAGGACAACCCCGTTCTTCAAGTACGTATCGTGATGGTCGTGAGCGGCGTGCCCGCAGATGCAGCGCCGGTCCCACCAGCTGGTTGGGGCATCGCTGCGATCTCGTCTCCCGCTCCACAACTCGATTGGGAGTCGAGTGGCGGCTTCCTAAAGCAGACGCATAGTTGGCCCGGTCGGGCTTCAGGCCCCGCGCGAGGGCTGGTGCCCGGGCACCGCGTAACCGTCGTGGGCGGTTTCAGCATCCGGGAGCGAGCTCGGAAGCGCGGCGCGGGTACGGCCAGGGATCGCCGCCGCGAGGAGGAATGCCAGCGCGGCCCCGGCGAGGGAGATCAAGAATGCCGCGTGGAAGGCCCCCATCGAGGGTAGGGTCACGGGCCCCAGCTTCATCGTCATGTGCGCGAGGACGGTGCCCATGACCGCCGCCGACGTGGAGGTGCCGATGGAGCGCATGAGAGAGTTCAGGCCATTGGCCGCGGCGGTCTCGGTTAGGGGAACTGCGCCGAGAATCAGCGCCGGCATCGCGGCGAAGCCGATGCCGATACCCGCGCCGATGATCATGCAAACCACTGTCACCTGCCAGACGGCGGCGGTCAGCTGGAACGCGGCAACGAAGCCGGCCCCCATCAGCAGAACGCCGAGCATCAAGGTCACCTTCGGACCCCTGCGGGCGCTGATCAGCGCGGAGACCGGCGCCAGCAGCATCATCACGATCCCGGCCGGGGCCAGCTCGAGACCGGCTCCGAGCATCGACTGGGCCAAACCGTATCCAGTCGCATGAGGCGCCATGAGCAGCTGAATGAAGACCAGGCTCATGCCAAACAGCGAGAAGCCGACCATGATCGAGGCGAGGTTGGTGAAGAGCACCTGGGGGCGCGCCGTCACTCGAAGATCCGCCAATGGTGCCGCGATGCGCAGCTCGATGACGGCCCAGCCGAGCAGCACCACCACCGAGGCACCCAAACAGCCCAGGGTCAGCGCGCTCGTCCATCCCCAGGTGGCGCCCTCGGTGATGGCGAGCAGCAGGGCCATCAGCCCGATACCGAGCCCGAGAGCCCCGAGGGCATCGAAGCGGGCAGGCGTGCGCAGGGACGACTCCGGAAGGAGCAGCAACACAAGACCGAGGGCGACGATGCCGAGCGCAGCCGACGCCCAGAACACCATGTGCCAGCCTCCCCCCTGGGCGATGAGCGCTGACACCGGCAGGCCGATGGCGGCGCCCACACCAAGGGTGGCGCTGATCGCCGCCACGGCCGATCCAACCCGCTCTTTCGGGAGCTCGTCACGGACAATGCTGATCCCCAAGGGAATCGCACCCATCGCGGCACCCTGCAAGGCTCGACCCGCCACCATCAGGACCAGTGAGCTGGTCAGCGCGCACAGTACCGACCCCGCCGAAAGGACGCCGAGGCTGATGACCAGCATCCGTCTCTTACCAAACATATCCCCGAGCCTGCCGCTGATCGGGACGATCACCGCACCCGCGAGCAGGGTCGAGGTGATCACCCACGACGCGTTGCTGGCCGAGGTGCCGAGCAGTCGCGGTAGGGACTGGACGAGCGGCAGGACCAGGGTCTGCATCAACGCAGTCACGATGCCGCAGAAGCCGAGGACAGCGATGATCGCCCCGGGGTGTTTGACCTCGGTGCTGTTGGGTGAACGGACGCTCATGAGACTCCTTTGATGATCGTGGCTGACCCGTTGTCAGCTGGCACGGCTCGGTTTCGCCAGGGCCGGCCAGGTGACGCCGGTCAACTCCTCGGATACTCCCCACAGTCGCCGCGCTGTCGCTTCTGTCTTTGCCGAGGCGATCGGCTGCACTTCGGTGGGGAAGCCGTGCATCTCCAAGAAGCCGCCCGGGCCATAGAACCGACCGCTCTCCGCCTCCGGGGCGACGGCCGCGTAGAGCTCGTTGAGCGCGCCCCTCTCGGCGCTCTGGGCGACCAGGCGGTTGCTGACCTTCATCAGCTGCCTCACCAGGCCGGTCGGACCGCTGCTCTGCAGGTTCGTGTTCGAGTACCCGGGGTGAGCGAGTACCGACCGGACGGGAATCCCGGCGGCCCGCACGCGACGATCCAGCTCGAGGCCAAAGAGCACGTTGGCGAACTTGGACTGCTGGTAGGAGGCCCTCGGCGAATACGATCGTTCTCCGGTCAGATCGTCGAAATGGATCGATCCGCCCTTGTGCTCGGTCGAGCTGACCGTGACCACCCGCGCGTCCCGGCCGCGGCGGATGCTGTCGAATAGCAGTCCCGTCAGGGCGAAGTGGCCGAGATGGTTGGTGGCGAACTGGGATTCGAAGCCCTGCCGGGTCAAGCGCCGGGGCGGGTACATGACCCCGGCGTTGTTGACGAGTACGTCCACCGCCAGTCCTTCGCTCAGGATCGCTGATGAGAAAGCCCGCACCGATTCGAGGTCGGCGAGGTCAAGCAGCCGGAACTCGACGGCAGCGTCCGGCTGCCCTGCCTTGATCCGAACGACTGCGTCGAGCCCCTTCGACTCGTTGCGGGCGGCTAGCACCACCCGGGCGCCGTGCGCGGCCAGCTGGCGGGCCGCCTCGAAACCGATCCCACTGTTGGCCCCGGTGACGATGAAGGTACGGCCGGACTGATCACTGATCCGGGCCGCGGTCCAGCGCTCCCGGTGTGCTCCTCGGGCCTGGGCGCTTCGCATGTCGCGGCTACTCGGTGAGAGCGCTCATGGCCTGATCAAGGAGCCTCGGCAGGTCAGACACACCCTTCGAGGCGTTCCAACTGTCGACGGCCGCGTTGAGGCAGGCGAGTCCGGCCGCCACCAGGGCTCGGGGCCGGGGGTCGAGCGTTTCGCCGGTGACTCCAATCCGGCGAGCGACCTCTGGCAAGAGCAGGCTCTGCCAGGTGAGTTGCTTGCCCAGCTGGCTCATCTTCAACGATGGGGTGTCGTTGAGCATCCGGGCCTGGCGGAGCCCCTCGTGCCCCAGGGCCGCGACCTCCTCGAGAACCACATCGAAGGCGTGGCGGAGAGCCTGCCACACGGGCTCCTGCGGAGGGCGTGCGACGAATGCCTCGAGCACCCGGTGGCCGAGCTCCTCGAGGCGGCCGAGGACCACGTCCTCCTTGGTTGGGAAGTAGCGGAAGAAGCTGGTGCGTGACAGCCCCGCCGCCGCGGCGATCTGGTCGACGGTGGTCTTCTCGAACCCTTGTTCGAGGAACAGCCGCATCCCGACGGCGCCGACCTCGGCCCGCACCGCTCGAGACGTCCGGTCCCGCAGGGATAGATGCCCGGTGGCTGCCGGAGGGAGCTGGGCTGACGTCGTCACTGCCCTATGGTACTCACTGCCGAAGATGGATGTCAATCCCCAATGCGGCACTTAGTACCGCACTTACACCCAAGGCGAGGCGCCTCGCCTTGGGCTTGGCTGGGCCCCACTGGTACCAATGTGGTATCATGACGGCATGGCGATGACCGTCCGCACCGACCCCGAGATGGAGGAGGCCTTGACGGCACTCGCCCACGTGGAGGGAGCCTCCCGGCAGGAGATCATCCGGCGGGCCGTGCTGGACCGCTACGAGCGCCAGGGCCACCGGGCCCGGGTGGAAGCAAGCTCGGACCGGATGCTCCGCCGGTGGGGGGACGTCTTGGAGCGCCTCGGCCGGGCGTGATCGAGGTCGAGTACCTTGACATCGAGGACGTGCTGGAGTTGGTCCGAGCTCTCGGGGTGGCGCCGGTCAGGGACATCGGCCTCCTCGATTCGGCGGTGGCGCGGCCACGGTCGAGCGCCTTCGGGGTGGATGCCTATCCGACCCTCGAACTCAAGGCGGCGGCGCTCCTCCACTCGATAGCCGGGAATCACGCGCTCGTCGACGGCAACAAGCGGCTGGCCTGGCTGGCGACGGTCGTGTTCCTCGACCTGAATCGGCACGCGGCCGACCTCGATGACCAAGCCGCCTTTGACCTTGTCATGGAAGCCGCACAGGGCGCCGTGGAGGTCGACGAGATCGCGGCCCGGCTCCACGTCGTTCCCGTGAAGGCGAGCTGAACCACTGCGGAGTCGGGAGCGAGCGGATGCGTGGTCCGCTACCCGTCCAGTTTCGCCTTACCGGCAGAAGCTGAAGTAACGCGCTCCAGCGCTGCGATGGCGCCAATCCGAACTCGGATTCGTGAATATGCCTTCCAAGCTGGATGTCGCGAGTTCGAGTCTCGTCTCCCGTTCGATTGCCCTTGCGTCCGAGGGACGAAGCAGCGAGGTGGCGCCTTCGTCGGCGAACATTCCGATCTGCGGGCGATGGAGTCCGCCACTGGTTCACGCGGCGGTCGGCGTGCACAGAACAGGATGCGCGGGGGGCGTGATGGCCGGCACCGGGAGGTCCGTGAACACCTCTGCTAAGAAGGTGGGCATGCGATTCGGGGTGGCGCCCCGCCATGCGAGGTTGTGCCCGGAGGCGTCAACCGCAACCGTCATGTAGGTCTTCGAATCGTCTTGCCATCGGATATCGATGGCCCGCTGTCCTCGGACCATCTCCGTGTTGCCTTCCGTGATCGGGGGTACATGGTCGAAGATCTGGGAGGTCTGGGTCAGCTCTGCGAGTGCCTGGCCGAAGAGGGACGCGGACGACGGCCGAGCCGACGGCATCGATCGAGACGCCCTCGCTGAAGGCTCCGCGCGCCTGCGCGAACACCGCTACCGGCGCCGACCCGTAGCCCGACGGGCCTAAAGCGGTCACTAGGCGCTCGAGAACATCGGGAAGCGGCACGACGCGCAGCCTGGCTGGCGAGCCGGGTTACGCACGGTCGCGGCGGCCGCATCAGCCGACCAGCAGCACGAGCTTCCCGCGCACGTGACCATCCTCGCTGATGCGGTGCGCCTTCGCGAGCTCGGCGAGCGGGAGGGTCTGCGCGACCGGGCGCGAGAAGCGCCCGGACTCGATCAGCTCGCCGATCTCGGCGAGCGCGTGGACCGCGCGGCCGGCGGCATCCCCGCTGCTGAGCGTCACCCCGTGCTCCTGCGCGCCATCGAAGTCGGCGATCGTCACGACGAACTCCGGGCCGCGCGCGCCCTCGATGAGCTCGGGCAGGAGGGCGCTCCCGGCGACGTTGAGCGCCGCCTCGGCGCCCGCGAGCGCAGGTAGTCGTCGTTGGTGGAACTGGCGGTGCCGATCAGGCGCGCGCCGCGCGCCACGGCGAGCTGGACAGCGGCGCGGCCGACTCCGTCGGCGGCGCCATTGACGAGCTCTGGACCGTGACGGATGCGCGCACGCCACGAGCCACGGGATGATCCCGGCACGTGTCGCGACGAGGCTTCGGGACCGACCGCCAGGAGGCAGCCCGGGCTGCCCGGGCACCCACTACCAGATCGGATGGCAGCCCCGGCGCGCCTTGTGAGAGGATCGGAGTGATGCACCGATGCCGGTCACCTAGGCGCAGGTGAGCGCCCGAACTCGGCTTGCGGCCTGTCTGGCGAGCGGACTGGCGGCCTTCACGGTTGCCATCCTGCTCACCTCTTGGCAGATCGCCGACCTGGTCGGCTGGGACGTCACGGGAGCGGTGTTCGTCGCGTGGGTGCTGGCGAGCACGCGGGGGAAGGATCCCGCGCAGACCAGAGCTATGGCGGTCATGGAGGACAACTCGAGGGTGGCCGCCGACGCCATCCTCATCGGCGCGAGCATCGCCAGCCTGGTCGGTGTGGGCCTCGCCCTTGTCCAGGCTGGAGGCGAGCAGAACCCCGCCCACACCCTCATCACCGCGTTCGCGTTTCTGAGTGTCGTGGTGTCCTGGTCCTCTGTCCACAGCGTCTTCACCCTTCGCTACGCGAGGCTGTACTACCAGGCTGGGGGCGGCATCGACTGGCATTCCGGTGACCTTCCTGACTTCGGTGACTTCGCCTACATCGCACTGACCCTCGGCATGACCTTCCAGGTCTCCGACACGGACATCAACTCCAAACTGATTCGCAAAGCGGCCCTACGCCACGCGGTGCTGTCTTACCTATTCGGCGTGGTGATCCTGGCGACGACCATCAACGTGGTGGCCAGCCTCCTGGCAAAGTGAACCGTGTCTTCGTCCATGCGCCGCAGACGCCCCCACCCGGAATGGCCGCCGCGCCCACCTACGTGATGGTCTATCCACCCCCGCTGGCGCTCTCGTTCGCCACCCTCGCCGTATCAGGGAGACCGTCCGACGCCACAGCCTGCATGGCACTGCGCTGACCGCTCGGCTCTGGTCCTCGCGTTCGGCGTCACGGCGGGCATCTACGCTCGGCTGAACAAGTTGGGTACTACCGTCGTGACAGAAGGTCTGTACTCTGGCGGCCCGACGCACTGCATGGCTCGGTGACACGATCAGGGTCGAGCTCGACCACTCGCGAGGTGCCGCATGATAACTCTCGGGATCATCCTTCTCATCATCGGGCTCGTTGCAGGCATCCCTCTCCTCTAGACACTCGGAGTTATCCTCCTGGTGATCGGGCTCGTCCTTCCCGAATACGAGGGCCGCCGGTGGGGAGCCCTCCAACCCTCCCCGCTTGAAGGCGACTACGGCCGAGAGGAGGAGGGTAGCTGCTGGCGTCGAGTGAGGTCAGCGTCGCCCAGCGGAGTGTGCGCTCACTCACACTTGAGATGATGGCCGGGTCAGCGGGCGCTATACGTGCCGGCCCGACCCGAGGCGGCCGCACGGTCACCATGCTGCGCTACGCCCGGTCCGATCCATCGGTGCTCCGCCGGCTCCGACATCTCCTCAGAACGCTCGCGTCGCAGCACCCCTGAAGACCAGCTCGGTCGCGCTCCAACGCGATGATGCAGATGAACGTCACCGCACTAATGCCTTTGCACTAGTCGTATCAACTCGCCGACTATTGGCGCAACCTATTACTCAAATTGTAACAAGATTCTCTTCAAGCAGAATGGGATCGGGTATAGATTTGCTCGTATGGTTACGACTGTAGTTTCGCTAGCGGGCAGCTGTGGCAGCCAACCAATCTCTAAGCGAATCGCTGGACCAGGGTGAGATTTATGGCGCGGTTGAACTTGACAAGAATCTCGGCGTACTTAGGACTACTAGGAGTAGCCGCAGCCGCAGTGGGGCTTTTGAGTAGCTGCGGCGATATTACTATAGTGTGTTCGAGTAATTCCTCTCAACCAGGTTGTGGGGCACCTATCCATACTCCTACTCCCACCTCCAAGCCCTCGCCTAACCCCACTAATGTACCAACTCCTTCACCCACTAACTCAGAAACTCAGCTGGAATTGGATCAAGCAGCTATTGTGGGGAAATGGCTTGGTCCATTTCCGGAGAGTAGTACCAGCTGTGGTTCATCATATGGAGAGTATGAGTTCGCGGCCGATGGCGGTTATGAAGCTTTGAATGAGAGTGATGATTGCGGCGGTTTTACTAATGCCGGCACCTACACTATGACCACCAGTTCAATTTACTTTTACCAAACCAGTTCCAGCAGTCCCGAGAGTCCACAAACTCTAGATTTCTCCGTCGGTTACACCTTTACTACCAGTAACGCCTTCACGTTGACTGATGCCGCCATGAGCTACATTTATCAACGAGAATAGGCGTCTCTCCGCTACCTCAGCCGCCTCCACCACATCGGCGTCAGCCGGGCTCACAGCGGTGAATCCGTCCACCTCCTCGGCGCCAACAAGGACGTCCGAGTTTTCGCCGACGACGGGTCCCTGAACCGCTGAAAGAATCCGTGGATTGGGACAAGCAGCGGTAGTGATTGGGGGATGAGGGTGTGGGAGAAGGGGGCCGCACGTCGGTGGAAGATGTGCACAACCACTCTCGCCACTCGGTTTCCGCCGTAGCTCGACGTGAACCGCGCCCGGTTTCATAGAGGCTCTGTCTATTGGGAAGCGGCCATCGGGGCCTGCTCCGCCTGGTTGTGCAGAGGGTCGGCCGACAATTCCCGGTAGAGGGCAGCTGCAAGGCGACGCTCCTATCCAGTCAGACCGGTCCCAGAGCCGCTGGCCGGGGTCGACACTTCGGAACAAGGACACCCGATTCCGCGGGGTCGAGAATACGAAGGGGTCAGGCCCCGGCTCACGGCTCCTACCGTACCGGCGTTCCCGCCCGTCCGGTGCGGCCCATTGAACACCGGGAATACGAAGGTCGCCGGCGGGAGCCCTCCAGCCCTCCCCGCTTGATGCCGGACGGCGCCAGACAAGGATGCTAGTGGTCGACAGGCGGGCGGGCTCGGCCGGTGAGGCGGCCACCGTGATTGCCGAGGCTGACTTGGCGCGCTTTCTCGGTCCGGTCCTTGTTTGGCCGAGGCGCGCCGCCTCGCAAGGCTTCTCGCTCAATCTCCCGGTCTAGGCTGTACGGCTCTCAAGATGAGGCGACAGAAGCGGCTCACTTGGGCCTCATCTTTCTAGCACCGTGGACCAGAGCTGCGGGGGTGAGACCGCGGTTGTGAATGCCGGTGTGGGCGCGCTCGAAGTTGTAGTAGTCGAGGTACTCGACCAGGTCACGCTGGAGGGCGGTGACCTTGGGGACCAGGGAGCGGGCGAAGCTGGGCCGCCAGCACTCCTCGAGGATGGTCCGCTGGACGCGCTCGACGCAGCCGTTGGACTGGGGCCGGCCGGCATGGATGAAGCGGTGGTGGGCACCGGTGGCCGCCACGGCCCGGCGGAACTCCGAGCCGTTGTCGGTGGAGACGGCCTGCAGCCGCCAGCCGGCGGCGGCCAGCTCGGCGGCCACGCGGCGCACCAGCGCTGAGGTGTGGCGGG